>Ga0268279_1001778_pt1 | contig 11362 bp, 8 predicted proteins | sample saktaG_6_FD_190142 | JGI IMG/M metagenome (GOLD analysis project Ga0268279, IMG submission 190142) | Saline water microbial communities from Sakinaw Lake, British Columbia, Canada - sak_2010_1_5_80m | ecosystem: Environmental > Aquatic > Non-marine Saline and Alkaline > Saline ...
TACCTGAACTCCCACTCGCAGTAGGGGTCGCCCATAGCTATGCACCTCGTCTCCTTCACGTGCTGGTTCTTGACGGCTGAGAAGAAGCCGTTCAAGAAGCCGGTGGTGAAGTAGCAGGAGGGCTCTTCGGTTTTTATTCCGAATCTCTCGCAGTTCTCCCTCATCCTTATCGTCTCACCCAACGTGATCTTTCCCCCCTTGCAGTGCTCCAGGAGGTCGACTACGCGTCTCACTGCATCCTGCTCCCTCAGCCCTGACTCCAAGAGGCGCTCGCCGAGCATCTTCCCTGCCCTAGATCCTCCCATCCTAAACACCATCTGTAGCCTGTCATTGACTAGTGGCGCAGCCGTGACGTGCTGGATCTCATGGATGTGTACGCCGCTGCCCAAAGTCGGCCTCTCCATCAGAGGCTTCCCATGGAGCAGAAATCCCAAGATGTGTTCCATGAGGCGGTCATGTACCCTTTCGATAACCGACCTGTCCTTCTCCAGAGAGCCCCTAAGCTCATCGATCTCCCCAGGCACAAATTTGACTTCGCAGTATGGGTCCCCTAGCCCTATGCACTTCGTCTCGATAGCGTTCCAGTCCCTCTCAACCCCCCCAACAAGCTCCTCCATTCCACTAAAACTGCCCGCCATCATCGCAGTTTTCATGAGGCCTATGGAGGCGCCGACGTTCTCGAACCCCCAACACTCATAATGCTCGTATCCTCTAACGTAGTGTTCATCCGTTTTGGAAATGCCGTCAAGATATTCGACAGTTGAGACTCTCCACTGTGTGTATTGAGGCTTAAAGGAGCTCTCAAACACTTTTTTCATGTCTTTTACTTTACTGAAGTTTTTTGGGAAAACTAATTTGAAGAGACATCTCTTGTGCCAGGGAAAAAGCGAAGACATGTCAAAATCGTAGTTGCTCGGGTCCTCAGAATACTTGGTCAACTCGTATATCATCATCGGGAATCTCTTCGGGTCCCACAGCATGCCGCTCCAAAAGATGAGGTCCCGCCAGGCGATGTTAACGTAGTCCCCAACCCCTGGTCTCAACGTCACCTTTACTCCCCTGACGGCCATCTCCGCCTCCCTTCTAGCGTACTCTGTATCATAATAGGAAGAGACCACATGGGGGCGAACAGTCATGGGAACCTCAATCTTAATCGGCTCCAACATGGGATGCTTCAGGACATTGAAGGCCTTTGAACCATCCATCAGCTCTATCTTGACGATGCCGTCCGCCGTGCTCATCATGGACACTAAGTCCTCCTCCTTACCGCAGCCCTCGTCCACACAGACCAGAACGGCATTTCCTTCAGCCGCAAACCTCAACAACGTCATTCTGATGAACCTCAGAATCTCAGAGCCGCTCATGAGGTATGGCGTGGTTAGAGAGTCGAATACCAACAGGCTATTTTCGCTCATCCTTCCTCGAAGCTTGGAGATGGCAATGTCTAGACTTGTCAGGTCTCCAGAGGAAGCGTCCACGGTGTCTTGTCGAGCCGCGGTTGGGAGTCCCACGGTCTCATGAAGGCGTCGACGAAGACGAGAGGATGGGGTAACAACCTACCCAGCCCTTTTTGTCTCAGTGAATCCTCAACCTTCGAGGGGGTGGATTCGGTTGTGACGTAGATGACAGGTCTCGTCTCTATGTTTCTGAGGACAGCTTGGTGGCAGAACGTGGATTTTCCCGACCCCGGGAGGCCTACCAGGAAGATCACGTTTTCGGGTGGAACTTCCTGTAACTGGGTTAGAGAAGACAACAAGCGTCGCCCAGGTTATACATATCTTCCTAGATTACTTTTAACTTAATGGTTCAGTTTCTACCGGTATAGAGTTGACGGTTCACCTGTAGACCGTCGCCCTCGGGAAAACCTCTACCCCATTGTCGGTAATCTGATAGGGCCTCGGCTGATTGTCTATCGCCAGCCCCCGCATCTTCTCCACCTGGAAGGCCCTGATCAGCCTGCTCTCCTTGAGGAAGGTTCGGAGCAGTATGACTCCCTGGGCGAGGTACTCCTCGAACTGATGCTCCCTCTCAATACCCGTTCCCCTCAGCTCGGAGATGAGCATGTTGGTGCAGCCCGTCTTCTTGAGCTCCCTCATCAGGTCCCTCATGGCGTATATGCGCTCGATCTCATCCGGGAACTGGAGGATAAACATCGTCAGGGGGTCCACTATCACTCTCTTCGCGTCCACCTCCTCGACGCCCTTCCTTATCGCCTCCAGCAGCTTCACAAGCCTAAACTCCTTCATCCCGAGCTGGATCAGACCAGTCTCCGAGGGCGCGACGCGAACCGGCGAGACGTTGATGAAAACGAGCTTTTTCTCTTCCTCGAGCCTGTCCAGGTCCCATCCGAACTTTGACATGTTTTTCTTTATCTCGATCGGGTCCTCGTCCAGCGTAACATAGACCCCAGATTCACCGTGCTGGGTCGCCCCCGTGTAGAGAAACTGGGTTGCGAACGTCGTCTTCCCACTCCCCGGCCCACCGCTGACTAAAATCGTGTGGCCCTTTGGGATTCCCTTTCCAGCTAGGATCTCATCCACGCCAGGAACCCCTACGGGAACATAGTCAACCATCAAACCAATCATCCTTTCAATAATACAATGTGTAAATAGGAAGGTATCATTATTTTAAGAATTGGTGTCAGTAACCTATGGGGAGATGCCTTGAGCACACTTTCTGACGGGGAAAAAGGAAGCCTCCTCGACGTAGCTAAGAAGATCCACGCACATAAGCTCGTGCAAATCAGTGGGTATAGGGTCCTCGTCGACAGGGCTAAGGACGAGAGAATAAGGCAACTGTTGATTCGCATAGGCGATGACGAGGAAAAGATCTCAGAGTTCTGGTCCGGGATAATGAGGGAGCTTGGAGGCGATGTGGAAACGGGTTCTCTTCTGGGAGACTGGAAGGTGGGGTTGATGATGAGCATCCTCGGCACGAAGGGGTTCTTCGAGTGGGCGGTGATAGGTGAAGAAGAGGGAATCCAGGACCTCGCCATTCAAGCGGAAAAAATCAGGGACACCGCAACATCCGAGACCTGGAGTAGATACGCCTCCGACGAGAGGATGCATCTAGACAGGATGAGGACCGAGGTGCTGGGCATGGAAGCCTGGGAGATACACGGAGGCAGCGGGGTCAGGGACATGATCTTCGGAGCCAACGACGGGCTGGTGTCGACCCTTGCCTTCGTCGCCGGAGTGATGGGAGCCATCACTGACCCTAACGTCATCCTACTTTCGGGGATAGCCGAGCTCTTCGCCGGAACCATATCAATGGCCGCAGGCGCCTACCAGTCATCCAAGTCCGAGCTTGAGGTCATGGAGAGGGAGAGCCAGAGGGAGAAAATCAAGGGGAGGACCCCCAAAGAGGAGAAGGAGGAGCTAGTAAGGTTCTATCAATCAGAAGGCTACACGATCACTGAGGCTGAATCCATCGTTGAAAGGATCGCCATAGAAAAAGAGTTCTCCATCGAAATGGGCACCCTTGAGGAATTGGGACTGGCTCCCGAGGAGATCGGGAATCCCATCAAGGCTGGTGTTCTATGCGGGTTGTCCTTCGGCATATCTGCGATAATACCGATATTTCCCTTCGCCTTCAAGGCCCTCAGTACTATGGACGCGATGAAATTCTCCATAATCGCCACGCTGGCTAGCTTGTTCGGAGTAGGAGCCATGAAGACCATATTTTCGAGGAAGAACTGGATCAGAAGCGGGTTTGAGATGATGGTCATAGGAGCCTCTGCATCGGCCATAACCTACTTGATTGGGACACTATTCTCTTCAATAATATGAAGCGCGCAGGCTTCTGGATATAATTTGGATTCTACGTGCGCAATAGGTATTAATTCGAAGATGACGAAGCTTGGATGGATTGAGAGGCATAAAATTATGATAGAGCTAATTCCTGTGTTGGAGATCGGGTGGCTCAACGGATGGATTCTAATATGTTTGCTATATTTGATATACGGTATTTTGCTCTGTGCCTTTCCAAAGGATGTGGTAGCAAGGCTTTACGATAAATTCGGACGGACTAAAAGGTCAAAAATTCTAATTTATATAGGAAATTCATTAGCCTTCGTTTATTTTGTATTGATAATCTTTACCCCATTAAAAATCGGATCCAAAGTTTTCATCCCCAGAATTGTTATATTTGCCCTGGGTTTGACTGGATTCGTCATCGCTCTCTTCAATTTCAAAAATTCACCACTTGATCGACTGGTTACTGGAGGACTCTACAGAATATCACGCCATCCACAGCAACTCATGTTTTATATTTCGTTTCTTGGGATTTGTATTGCCACATGCTCATGGCTCGCACTATTCATACAAATAATATCTTCGTTATTCCTTCACTCTAGAATTCTAGCGGAGGAAAAAGCTTGCCTAGAGCGATACGGTGATTCATACCGTGACTACATGAAACGCGTACCACGGTATTTTCTGTTTTTCTAACCTACCCCAAACACGCACTCAGATTTGAAACCTCCCTGAAAAAACAGGCAGTCCTTCACCCTTTGTGCTACAAATGGATGGGATGCTCCACAAGGCTTTGAAACGAGAATGTACGAATAAATCAAATGGCGCCTCGGATGGAACTATTCTCCACATTCACGTTGTACTGTGAACAACGACGTTTGATACGTCATATTTTTCGCGCGCTAGGCTGTTTAGAAATTAATGCGGCCGTTCCTCTTCTATAGATTAGAGAAAGAGTGAAGATAAAACAGGTGCTAAACTCCGTCAACACCAAGCAAATTCGCCGATTGCTCCGGGATCTCTACCACCGGCGCGCGCGACGGTTTCGGCTGATTCTTGAGCTGTTTTCGTTTCTGGGGATTCAGAGGAACGCTGAAAACTTCTCCTCGGATCAAAACTCACAATTTTCAAACAGCCTATACGCGCTTTATTGTTAGCTATTCCCTGTACAAGATTTATGCCATAACTTGGTTAGCTTTTTTCGAGAGGATATTTCTTTTCACCCGCTTTTATTGGAATCTCAAACCAGTTTTCTGGTGGAATAAAGGGGCAAACGTATTCTTCACTGTATGCACACCATGGATTGTAGGCTTTATTGAAATCTAAGATCCACTTTCCATCAGAAGTGAGGTGTTTCCCCGTTTCCAGGTCTATATATCGGCCTGCACCATATGTATCCTTACCCGATGTTTTGTCCCTGAAGGGGATCCATAGTCTTTCTTCTTCTGGATTGCTTTTATAGGCTTGGATTACGCATTGTTTCTCATCCATATTGAATCTAAATTCTCCCCAGCGAATGAATTCCTGAATCCCACCCTTCGTAGTCTCCATTTCTATTTTCTTCTTATCTCTATGTTCATAAAGAAATAGTTCGAAAAAGAGATCTGGATCTGGAGGATAATAGCTAAGGCCTTTACCTAAAAGCCTTCTACGTTCTCCGCGGGGTATAGGGGATCTTGGATCTAAAAGGAAAAACCTGTTTTTCTCCTCCCTATCCTTTTCAATACGTTCTTTCCATTCAACAATATTCAAAGCAAATCCCCCATTCTATATCTCTATATTATGCGCGCGAGTCTAAGACAACCAGCAATTGATTGATAATAACCACTATCTACAGGTTGGACAAGAACTACCGCTGGATCCTGAGCCCCCTACGAATCTATTTTTAGCATAAAGGATCGTCCAACAATCTGAGCAGATATAAATAGACCCCATCTCTTTGTGATTTGCTCCGAGTAAAGATAATTCAGGCCCATTCTTACCACAAATATCACATTTTCCCATATCTACATCTCTCCTAGAAAAGAAAGGAATAACTATTAAAAGTTTATGACCGCTGTCGCACGATAGGGTGTCTAAATTACGAGCATTCTTTTTGTTTTGAATCATGAACAGATGATTTTATAGCGCGCGCGGGCTGATTCAATAATTATGAGTTTTTTGGGCTAATGATACGCTTTTCAGCTAACCACTACCCCCATCCCCAAGTACATCCAGCTCAAGATCCCTCCGAAAACCATAAACAGAGGACAACCCGCACCTCACAGGGCTCCCAGAACCAGTAGAAACAGAGCACCCTCTAACCAACCCAGCCACCCCAGGCCCAACCCTTCACGCGAAGAAGGCAACACCCTGCCGAAGCTCAGGCCGCCCAATGCCATAGGCGGCGATGCAGACAGCGTAAGCCACCATAAGCACCAGACCCACATGGATAGAGACATTCTCCAGACCCTGCCAGGTCAGCCGCTGAAGAGCTAGCCTGCTCTTAGCCCTGCCGATGAGGCCCTCAGCCGGAGCCCTCAACCGGTGATAAACGCACCTCAGATACTCGGGACCCTCCACGTCGATACGATCCTTGACAGACAGCACCTCAGATGGGTTCACCCTGCGCCTCATACGCCTCCACGGGACGACGTGCCCTATCCTCAGTCCCTCAAGGAACTCGAAGACCAGCGGCGACTCGAACTGGCTGTCCCCGGCCACAAGCTCCACCTCGATGGACTCGCCTAGAACCCGGTCGAGGAGGCCTCCTACGAGCCGTTTCTCGTTCACGTTTAGAGGCGCCTCCACGTGGCCCAGCGGGAAGCCCTCGACGTCGACGAGGAAGAGGGATTGGTAGCCGAGGAGGAAGCCCTTCTTGCCGCGGCCCACACGGGCGTCCGGGTCTCCCAGGCCTCGCCGGGTGTCGTGGGAGTCTCTGCTGCTCCATGCGGGGATGTCTGTGCCGTCCATGCAGGCGGCCTGGACGAGACCCGCTGCGCTCAGAGGCTGGGATCTTCTATGCTTCAACGCTTCCTTCCTGAGCCATGCTTCGATGATGCGGAAGCCTTCTGCTCCTACTCGTTTCTTCATCTGGGTGAAATGGGCTTCGGTGGGTGTCTTGTCATGGTACCCGCATGCTTCTCGGAGGCTTCTTTCTCTTCTGAGGCGCTTGACGAGGTCTTTGACGTATGGTATTTGTTCGAGTTGGCGGAGCATGAGGGCCCGTAGGTCCCACTCGGGGTTGTACTCCACTGGTCTTCCTGGGCCTTCTGTGTGGAGGTTTGTCCAGAGGATGGGTTGGATCGGGGTTAAATCCAGGTTCTCGAATAAGAGTTTGGGCGAACCTGTTTCTTTCATTTGACATCCAAGATGAGGGAAACGGTTCTCGCAAATAAACACTGAATTATTTAATCAGCCTGCGCGCATGGAGTCCGAGATAAAAGAAATATACCTTAAAATAATATTCTTAACACATAGATAAACACAACAGCTCCTATAACCGAAACAATCAACGAACCAACAATACCGGACACGCCCAAACTCAAACCCAACAAATCTAGGAGATAACTACCCACAGCACCCCCAATTACGCCGAGAACTATATCTCCTATAATCCCAAAAGGGGCATCCCCCTTCATGATTTTCTGTGCAAGAATACCTGCAATTGCTCCAACTATGATGCCTACAATCAATGACATATCAATAAATATTATTATTAAACATAAAATGTCTTCTATAAAATAGCGTCTACTGCACAGCAACAATCATTTTATTAGCCTTTTTTAGTTGATGTTTGTCTGCTGAGATGCGCGCGTGTATGTGAACGGGATTAAAATATCGGTTCTATCTGCAATTACTCTGGTATATAGACGCTTCGCTTGAATGCGTCCGGACGCAACCTGAAACGAGCCATAAATACTTCGGGAGGACTTCCCTAAAATACAGGTTAAACGTAGAAAACCACCCCAAAATGCTTATTCCATGTAACAAAGAACACTCCAAGATTTTTTCCCGTAATACCAAGCTACTTGGTACAAGGTAGCCCGGGGGAAACGGACTCCTAGGTACTAACATAGTCTGGTTTCAGCTCTCAATTTCCTTCTTTTTCAGCAGTTCTAGGGTGGCCTGATTGCCCATGTTATGTCGAATAAAATTCAAAAGCCGAGGCTTGGCTGATACAAGGCATTACTCAGTTTCTCTGAGCCTGATCTAGATAGAATCATTGAGGCTTTCATCGAGTGGGCCACGTTTAATGAGTATCTGATATTCAGAAAAGAGAACGTTTACACACATGAAAAAGAGCACAAAGCAATCAAGGCTGCGAAACGTGGCAACGATGTTTATGCTTGGAGACTGTATAAGCGGTTAAAACATTTGTACAAGTTACCGAAAATCGAGTTCTTCAATCCTAAGGATCGGAATAAGGTACAGAAAACCAAAGCTCTGTTCATGACTTTCACTTTCAGAAGAGAGATGAGTCTTGACAGGGCGTGGGAAGAGATTGGAAAATATTTCAACAGGACAAGATCAGGCATAAAGAGGAGGTATGGGAAGATTGAAATCATTCGTGTTTGGGAGGCTCAGCGTGATGGTTTTCCGCATATTCATTGTATAGCTCTTTTTCGTGAAACTGAGTTTGAGACTTTCTTTCATAATAGTAAGTGGAGGATCAAGGAGAAGGAGTTGCTGACGAGTTACTGGAAGTGGGGTTTCAGTGACGTATTTGCGTTGTATAGTCTTGGGGCTGGTGTGGGATATGTTTTGAAGTATGTTACTAAGGTGAATAATGCGTTACTGATGGAGAAGAGGGATCGTAAATTGGTCAATGTCTCTTGCTTTGATGTGGATTTTCAGGAAACGGGCATTTTCTGTTTAGAAAGGTTTTGGGCTGTTTCTTGTTGAGGAGAAGGATGATAGACCTCGTGGTCAGGTGGATCTTGAAGGAAAACCAATTTACAAATGGTATCTTGTTGGGTTCTGGGCTGACATTGACGGAAAATATGGTTCATGGAGTGTTGAGTTATCTTATAATGAGTTTTGGAGAATACGTTCATCAGAATATTTTACATTTAACAAAGCATTGTTTTCAGATTAACTAGCGCGTGTAGAACTGAGGATAAAATTATGCCCCCCCACACACACTTGGGTCGCTTCGCTCGCCATCAGACTAGTCAAATATATGGTTACCCTGGTAACCATTTCTCCAATCACATTTAACGTATGCATTTAACTGTGTTTTACATTGGATACTAAATACATAAATAGGTGTCCTGTTTAGCCATTCAAGGCTCTGTATCGCGCGCGAGTTGGAGGTAATGATATGAGTGGAACAGACGAAATAAAAATTGGAAATATTGATGAAAGGTTTATGCGGTATATCGAGATTAACGAAGAGAAAAATAGAGTAGAATCGTACAAATGTCCTGTTCCTGGATGCGGCTTTACAACACAACTGGGTCCAGGCGCAGTCAGAATGCACACTATCATTGCGCAGGACAAATCCTTATTGAAGGATGAATCCGGTGAATATCGGTGGACGCAATTTGGAAAAAAAAGTGTCAATCCAGAAGGATGGGATCATCAAGCGCACATTGACTATTTCAAAGAGAACAACGTTCTTACATTGCATGATGTCAGGGAACTTGCTAGAACTGATACAAGACCATATAGCGAACGAGATATATGATGCGCGCGCATTTTCATTTGCATCGCAGATGCTTTGGCGGGGAAGGCGCGAAGCGCCGACCCACCACGACTTGATAACACTATGACTGATTCAAACAATCTATCGCGGAGCATTGAAACTCATCTACTCCGAAGAACAAGCAAAACATCTTCATACACCCTCTAGCGTAAACGATCCCCATGAATTACTGGTTACCGGTTATAATCGCCAAGTGGGAGCAGGCACTGGAGAGGGTGGGCGAGGTTCTCCCAGCCTCTAGCCCTCGCATCCGAGGAACCGGATTACCGTCAGCGCCAGCGTCTCGACGACGGTGGTGAGCTCCTCAAGGCATACAGACTCGTTCGGGCCGTGGGCCACCCGGACGTCGCCGGGGCCGAACACCACCGTGGGGATGCCGCCGACGTCGATGAGGAGCCTCGCGTCCGACGCGTATGTCATCCCCTCGTAGACGGGTTCGACGCCTGTCACGTCCCTGTAGGACTCAGCCACCGCCGCGACGATGGGGTGGTCGACTGGCACCATCGATGACGCGAAGCTGTACCCGTCCCACCGGACCTCCGGCCTGTTCTCCATGAGCCACGGATCACCGTCGGCGATCTCATCGACCTTGACCTCCAGCTGCCTCCGCGCCTCCTCCTTGGACTCCCCCACCTTCACGCCGAGGCGCGCCTTGAACACGACCCGCTCCGGGACTGTACCGGGCCAGCTCCCTCCCTCCACCGTGCCGACGTTCACGGCGTAAGGCGTCCTGTATCTGCCGTACAGCGGGTCGTCGACGCCGTCGTTGCGCTCACGCTCAAGCTCCCTCAGGCCGTTGAACAACGTGATGAACTTCTCGACGGCGCTGACGCCCTCCTCCCTCACGCAGGCATGGGCGCCCCGCCCCGGCACCGCGACGGTGAAACTCATTGCCCCCGCGATCTCTGGCGCGACCTTGGCCTCGGTGGGCTCCATGATGACACCGGCGTCCGCCGAGTAGCGGAGGCTGGTGGCCAGGGCGCCGCACCCGCCGTCCTCCTCGCCGATGACACTCGCCACTAGAACCCTACCCTTTGGCTTGACGCCGGCGTCCATCAACGCCTTGACGGCGTAGATACCGCAGGCTAGGCCCGCCTTCATGTCCGCTACGCCCCGCCCGTAGAGCCTGCCGTCCTTAATCGTCGCCTCCAGCGGAGGCGTATCCCAGTTGCCCAGCTCCCCGGGAGCCACCGTGTCTATATGCCCACAGAGCATGAGGCTGGGCTCGCCTTCGCCCCAGGCGCCGACGACGCCCATCCCCTCGTCTCGGGGGATGCTCATGCTGTAGTCGGGGTGTTTCCCTAGTTCGTCGAAGTCGATCATCCAGGTGTCCACCGTGAAGCCGAGGTTCCTGAGCTTTTCCGCCACCACTTTCTGGGCCGCCGTCTCTTTCCCGCCGAAGCTTGGCGTCGAGATCAAAGTCTCTATGAATCTCATCATGCCGTCTACGTCGATGTGCTCCAGCACCCTACGCTCGGTGTCGTTCATGGCAGTACAGTTGCGCCTCACTCTAAATATGAGCTTCGAAACATTCGCGGAGCTGGAAAACATTAAGACGGAGTGTACCCTTTGTTCGGTGATTGGTGAACCACTTGAAGGCGGTCGTGAAGTCCAAGCCTGAGCCGGGGGTCGAAGTAAAAGACGTACCCATCCCCGAGGTGGCTGACGACGAGGTGCTGATCAAGGTCAAGGCGGCCGCCATCTGCGGCAGCGACCTAGGGATCTACAACTACACCCCCGCGTACAGCGGTATGAGGCTCCCCGTGGTCATGGGCCACGAGTTCGCCGGCGAGATCGTCGAGACGGGCACGCTGGTCGAGGGATACACGGTCGGGGACAGGGTGCTGAGCGAGTCCGTGAAGGCTTGCGGTGAGTGCGGCTTCTGCAAGGAGGGAATGAGCAACCTATGCGACGGTTCCACCCT
>Ga0268279_1001779_pt1 | contig 11360 bp, 9 predicted proteins | sample saktaG_6_FD_190142 | JGI IMG/M metagenome (GOLD analysis project Ga0268279, IMG submission 190142) | Saline water microbial communities from Sakinaw Lake, British Columbia, Canada - sak_2010_1_5_80m | ecosystem: Environmental > Aquatic > Non-marine Saline and Alkaline > Saline ...
AATGGAAAAAGAAAACTCTCAACGAGGGCTGGTGGGACGGCGATACTTACAATCTTTCCATCGGCCAGGGATATATTTTGATTACGCCTTTGGAAGTGGTTGTCGCTTTCGGAGCCATCGCCAATAACGGCATCTTATATCAGCCTCAGATCGTTAAAGAGATAATTGACGCTTCAATCGCCCCTTTCCGGACTGTTGAAAGCTTTGAAGCGGAAATTATCCGCCAAGATTTCATAAATTCCGAAAATCTGCAGATCATCAGAGAAGGAATGAGGCAGGCGGTAACCGGGGAAAACAGTCCTTTGGCTTCAGCCGTTATACTTAATTCTTTGCCGGTCTCGGCTGCCGCCAAAACCGGCACAGCTGAATTGGGCAGGGACCGTTACAATAATTGGGTTACGGTTTTCGCCCCCTATGATGATCCGGAAATAGTTCTGACCGTATTGGTTGAAGACGTCAAAGGCGTCCAGGCAGCCGCCTTGCCCGTGGCCAAAGAAATCTTGGAATGGTATTTTAGTCGTTAGAACATCTGTCTTTCCGTTTTGATTTTTTCGGGAATTTAAGTAAAATAAGAATATATGGCGACAGTCGATGAAATAAGAAAAATCAGATTAAAGAAGTTGGAGGCGATTAAAAAGTCGCTTTTGAATCCTTATCCGGAAAAGACCAAAAGAACCCACAAGATTGCGGAAGCTCTGGCTGATTTCAGTCAGCTTTCCCGTTCGAAAAAAGAGGTGGTTTTGACGGGCAGGATAAGATCGCTGCGCGGCCACGGCGGTTCGGTTTTTGCGGATATTGAAGACGGCACGGGAAAAATCCAGGCCTTTTTCAAGAAAGACGGACTGGGAGAAAAAGAATATGAGTTTTTCTTGAAAAGTTTCGATATCGGGGATTTCATTGAAATAAGGGGAATTTTATTTAAAACAAAAAAAGGGGAGAAAACAGCCGAAACAGCCGGCTTTAAAATGCTGGCCAAAAGCTTGCTGCCTTTGCCTGAAAAATGGCACGGTTTGCAGGATACAGAAGAGCGTTTTAGAAAGAGATATTTGGATCTGATTTTTAATCCCGAAATCAGGAATAAATTCGAGAAAAAAACCCTTATTATCAAAGGCATCAGGGAATTTTTGGACAAGGAAGGTTTTTTGGAAGTGGAAACACCCATTTTGCAGCCGATTTACGGCGGAGCTAAAGCCAAGCCGTTTAAGACCCATTTGAACGCCTTGGATATGGATTTGTATCTGCGGATTTCGCCGGAGCTTTACTTGAAGCGGCTTTTGGTCGGAGGTTTTGAAAAAGTTTATGAAATCGCCCGCTGTTTCAGAAACGAAGGAATGGACCGCAGCCATAATCCGGATTTTACCCAAGTGGAGTTTTACTGGGCTTACGCCGACTATAAGGACTTGATGAAACTGACTGAAAAACTTTTTGCGGTTCTGCTTAAAAATATTTTCGGCGGATTGAAGATAGAGTACGAAGGACAGAAAATAGATTTTAAGCCACCTTGGCCGAGGATAGAATTCTCCCAGCTGATCAGAGAAGCGACAAAAATCAATTTGGAAGAAATCAATTTAACAACTCTGAAAAAAGAGGCCGGGAAAATGGGGATTGAAGTTGAAAAAGGAGAAGGCAAGTCGGAAATTGCCGATAAAATTTACAAGAAATACTGCCAGCCGAAAATCATCCAGCCGACATTCATCATTAACCATCCGGCAGGTTCGGCTCCTTTGGCCAAGCAGCTGGAAGGGGATAATGATCAGAAATTAGCCAGATTCCAATTATTGGCCGCCAGCTTTGAGTTGGCCAACGCTTTCTCCGAGCTGAACGACCCTCTTGAACAGAGAAAAAGGTTTGAGGAACAGGAAAAGATTTTCAAAGAAGGTTTTGAAGAGGCTCAAAGAATGGACGAGGATTATATCGCGGCTATGGAATACGGCATGCCGCCAGCCGCCGGCTTCGGCATGGGCATAGATCGTTTAGCCGCTTTATTGACGGATTCACACAGTTTAAGGGAAGTCATATTATTTCCGACAATGAAGCCGAAAGACAAATAATATGCTCGACATAAAATTCATCAGAGAAAATCCGGAAAAAGTCAAAGAGGGCTGCCAAAAAAAGGGAGTCAAAATTGATATTGACGAGCTTTTGGAGGTTGACAGGAAAAGAGGCGAAGCACTGCGGGCTTTGGAAGATATGAGGGCACAGAAAAACGCGGCCAATAAGGAAATCCAGCGGGCCGAAAGCCAAAAAGAAAAAGACAAGATTATTTTGAAAATGCGGGAGCTGGACGGGAATAGCGACAGATTGGATGAAAAATTCAGGGAATTAGACGGGGAGTTCAATGAGTTGATGTTTTTGGTCCCCAATATTCCGTCGGAAGATACTCCGATTGGCCGGGATGAAAAGGATAACAAGGAAGTTGAAAAATGGGGAGTTTTGCCGAAATTTAAGTTTGAAGTCAAAAACCATATTCAATTAGGCGAAGATTTGGATTTGATTGACTTTAAAGCCGGCACCAAAACAGCCGGTTTCAGGGGGTATTATCTGAAAAATGAAGGAGCCATAATCCATTTTGCTTTGATTTTATATGCTTTCAATAAAATCAGGGAAAAAGGATTCACTCCTTTTGTCCCGCCCACTCTTCTCAGAGAATTCGCTTTGATCGGTTCCGGCCATTTTCCGGCCGGCCGCGAAGAAGTATATCAGATAGGAAATCCCGGACAATTGGAGGGCGGAGAGAATACGAAGGAATCTTTGTTCTTGGCAGGTACTTCCGAACCTTCTTTGCTGGCTTTTCATGCCGATAAAACCTTGGATGAAAAAGATTTACCGATTAAAATGTGCGGTTTATCTCAGTGCTACAGGTCGGAAGCCGGAAGCTACGGGAAAGACACAAAGGGTTTATACAGACTTCATGAATTTATGAAGGTGGAGCAAGTGGTGATTTGTCGGGACGATATTAAAGAATCAAACAAATGGCTTGAGGAAATGAGAAAAATTTCCCAGGAGATATTGAAAGATTTGAAATTGCCTCACAGGGTCATACAGATTTGCACCGGCGACATGGGTGCGGGCAAATATAAGATGTATGACATTGAAACTTGGATGCCTTCCCGCCAAGCTTACGGAGAGACCCATTCCGATTCCAATCTGACAGACTGGCAGACAAGAAGATTAAACATCCGTTATCGTCAAAAATCCGGCGAGATAAGATTTCCATACGCATTAAACAACACCGTTATCGCCAGTCCGCGGATCTTGATCGCAATTTTGGAAAATTATCAGCAAGAAGACGGCAGCGTTAAAATACCGGACGTTTTAGTTCCTTTTGTTGGGAAAAATGAAATAAGAAAGAAAGATTGAAAAAGCCAAAAATGAAAAAAATTCTTGTTTTTGGAACTTTTGACGACCTCCATTCCGGCCATTTGAATTTTTTGGAACAGGCTAAAAAGTATGGTGATCATCTAATTACAGTCGTTTCCCGGGACAGTACGGTAAAAAGGATAAAAGGATGCAGACCTTTCAACAGCGAAAGAAAAAGATTAAAAGAAGTCAGAAAGTGCGGATTGGTAAATGAAGCGGTATTTGGTCATAAGGATGATCGTTACAAGATTATTAAAGAGATAAATCCAGACGTAATCTGTCTGGGTTATGATCAAAAATCTTCTATTAATTATTTGGCGAAAAAGTTGAAAGCGATGAATTTGAAGATTGAGATTTATCGAATGAAGCCTTATAGACCGGAGAAGTTTCATTCATCTATCATTAAAAGTCACAAGAAAAATAATGGAAGAAAGGCAAATTTCGATTAATAATTTAAAAGTAAACTACAAAATTGCAGGAGAGGGTCCTGCTGTTTTAATCTTGCACGGCTGGGGAGGATCGTCCGATTCCTGGGAACAGGTTCAGCGTCTTTTGGTCGGGAAAAAATACCGGGTCATTATTCCGGATTTTCCCGGCTTCGGCAAAAGTATCACGCCGCCCGAACCCTGGGGTATTAGAGAATATACCGATTTTATTTTGAAATTCACGGAGAAATTGAAATTGAACGAGTTTTATCTTATCGGCCATTCTTTCGGCGGCCGAATCGCCATCAAATTTATCGGAGAACAACCGGAAAAGGTGAAAAGCCTGATTTTATGCGCTTCAGCCGGCATTAGACCGAAACCCGGCTTGAAAACATTGGTCATTTTCTGGCTGGCTAAAATCGGCAATGCTTTGTTTTCTTCAAAACATTCGGCAAGATTCAGAGACGGCGCCAGGAATCGTTTTTATTCGTTCTTGCGGAAGAAAGATTACGTTAAAGCTCAGGGCGTAATGAAAGAAACCGTCAAAAGGGTCATTAATGAAGATTTGCTGCCGGACTTGTCAAGGATAAAAACGAAAACTTTGATAGTTTGGGGGAAGAACGACAAAATGGTGCCGTTGAAATACGCCTATATTTTCAAAGAAAAAATCAGCGGTTCAAAATTGGAAGTTATGTCTAAAGTGGGCCACAGCCCGCATCTGGAAGAACCGGAAAAGTTGGCCGGCCTTATTTTAAAATTTTTAAAGGAAGAATAAAATAAAATGTTTAATATCCTCGCTTTTTTTTGGTTTATTCGGACCACCAAATCATTTTTGTTCTGGGTTTATCTTTGGCAGTTGAAAGAATATCACATCGGAAGATTTATTGATTTTTTCCGGACGGAAAAAGGAAAGAAGATTATTTTGAACAAATTGCTTTTCGTCAAGTTATTGATTCTCTTGGCTTTAAGCGGCCTGCTCGGCCAATCTGAATCATTAAAGAATTTTTTAATTTATTCAATACTCATAATTTTCTTGATTGAGAGCCTTCTGGCTTTTAAAAGAGTCTCTCAAAGAAAGCTTAAAATACCCGTTTTAACGAAAAAAACCGGCATTATTCTGAGCGCCGGCCTTTCCCTTGAACTGTTGGTTTTATCTTCTCTTTTTGCTTTCAGTTCTTCTCTTTTGCAGTTTGCTAAAATTTTGTTGCTTTTAGATATTTTACTGCCGGTTTTTTGCTCTGTTTTAATCTTATCTTTCCAGCCTTTAACCGTTATTCTGCGCGATCAGATAATGAAACAAGCCAAAGAAAAAAGGAGTAAGTTCAGAAATTTACTGGTTATCGGCATTACCGGCAGCTACGGTAAAACCTCTGTCAAAGAATTTTTGGCGACGATTTTATCCGAAAAATACAAAGTTTTAAAGACAAGAGACCACCAAAATTCTGAAATCGGCATTTCCCAGTGCATTCTTTATGATTTGACCGAAGAACATGAGATATTCGTGGTTGAAATGGGGGCCTATAATAAAGGGGGGATAAAATTATTATGCGATATCGTTCGGCCGAAAATCGGCATTGTCACCGGCGTTAATGAACAGCATCTGGCGACTTTCGGCAGCATGGAAAATTTGCTTTCAGCCGAAGGAGGAGAGGAATTGATTGAAAGTTTGCCGGAGGACGGTTTGATTATTTTAAATTACGATAATTCTCTGATCCGGGAGAAAGAAATCGAACGCTGCAATTCGAGGCTGAAAAACGTAAAACTTTATTCTATGAGCAATGTTCTCGAAAAAACGATCGATTTATGGGCAAACGACATAAAAATGGAGAAGGAATCAACTTCCTTCAAATTATTTTCAAAAGAGGGCGATTATGCTGATTTCAATTTGAATTTTCTCGGTGTCCATAACATTTACAATGTTTTGGCGGCAGCCTGCTGCGCCAAAAACTTGGGAATGTCCTTGAAGGATATTGCCAAAGCTGCCAACAAGATTGAAACATGGCAGTCGGGAATGCAATTAAAGCCGGGTACGGCCGGCTTAAATATCATTGACGCCACTTATTCGGCCAATCCTACGGGAGTAATCGCCCATTTAGAATATTTAAAAGTTTGGCCGGGTAAAAAAGTCATTATCATGCCGTGCTTGATTGAATTGGCCGGCGCCTCGACAGAAATACATCGGAAAATCGGAAAAAAGATAAACGAAGTCTGCGATTTGGCCATAATCACCACCAAGGACAGATTTAAGGAAATAAAAGAAGAAGCAGGGGAGAAAGCGGTATTTTTAGAGGGAGCGAAAGAGATTTTCGAAAAAATCAGAGATTTTTGCCGGGAAGGAGATGTGGTTCTTTTGGAAAGCAGAATAGCCGAAGAATTAACCAAACTTTTAATAAAAGACAAGTAACAATGAATTTCCGCCCCATTTCCATATCCTTATCGCCCAATACGGAGAAAGACGATGTTTCACTGGCTTTTAAATTGCTTTTTCAGCCCTGGCGCTGGAAGAAAAACGATAAGCAGAACCGAACAGCGGAAGAGGAATTCAAAAAGTATTTGGGGGTAAAACATTTGATATTTTTCAACAGCGGCCGTTCGGCTTTGATGGGAATTCTGAATTCGCTGGGGTTGGTGAAAGAAGGAGAAGTTCTGCTTCAGGCCTTTACCTGCAATGCGGCAGTTAATCCGATTTTATGGTCCGGACTTAAACCGGTTTACACGGACTGCAGCGAAAAAACTTTCAATATCGATATTGAAGATTTAAAGAAAAAAATCACTCCGAAGAGCCGGGCAGTGATAGTCCAGCATACTTTTGGCTTGCCGGCCGAGATGGATGAAATCTTGGAGATTTGCCGGCAGCATAATCTGATTTTGATTGAAGACTGCGCTCATTCTCTTGGCGCGGAATACAAAGGCAAACTGGCGGGAACTTTCGGCAAAGCGGCTTTTTTCAGCTTTTCCCGCGATAAAATTATTTCTTCGGTTTACGGCGGCCTGGCTGCAACTGATGACGACGAGCTGGCTGAGAGATTAAGAGAATATCGGGACAAGATCGGCTATCCTTCCTATTTTTGGATAAAACAGCAGCTTTTACATCCGGTTTTGATGAATTGGCTGATTTTGCCGACTTATAAAATTTTAGGGAAATATTTGCTGGTTTTATTTCAATGGCTTAGAATTTTGTCGAAAGCCGTGCATTGGAGGGAAAAAAGAGGCTGGAGACCCGGTTATTTTCCCAAAAAAATGCCTGAAGCCTTATCAGTTCTTGTTCTCAAGCAATTTGAAAAACTGGGAAGATTAAATAAACATCGGAAGGAAATCGCCGAATTTTATCGGCAAGAACTGAAAAATACTTCTTTTATCCTGCCGCCGGAAACAGAACAGGTTTATTTGAGATTTGCCGTCAGACATCCGAAAGCCCATGAAATAATTAAAAGCGCCTGGCGGAGAAATATTTTAATAGGGGACTGGTACACAACGGCCATTGCCCCTCATGATACGAAATTGGACAAAATGCGGTATGCAAACGGCAGCTGTCCCACAGCTGAAAAATTAGCCCGGGAAACTTTGAATTTGCCGACTCATATTAATATTTCCCGGCGGCAAGCTGAAAAGATAATTGATTTTTTGAAGCCATGGAAATAAAAGAAATTCGGGACAAAACTGTTTGGGAAAATTTTCTCAGCCTTTGCCGCGAAAAAACTTTTCTTCAATCTTGGAATTGGGGAGATTTTCATATTAAAACAGGGAACAAGATTTGGCGGTTCGGCGTCTACGATGAGGAAAAGCTCAGTGCCGTTGCTCTGGCAGCGAAGATAACGGCCAAAAGAGGCACTTTTCTTCTGCTTCAGCATGCGCCTGTTATAATTGAAGGTTCCGGTGCGAAAAAAGAAATTCTGGCGGTTTTACTGCAAAAACTTATGGAAATCGGGAAAGAAGAAAAAGCGAACTTTATCCGGATGAATCCTTTATGGCAAAGAAATCAGGAAAACCTTGATATTTTTAAAGATTTTAAATTTAAGCAATCTCCCATGCACGCCAGTGCCTACGAAGCGACTTGGAAACTTGATCTTTCGCTTTCTTTGGAAGAGCTTTTAGTAAAGATGCGGAAAACCACCCGTTATCTCATTCGCCAAGCCGAGAACAACCGGGATTTCAATATTCTAAAGAGCGATGAAAGGGAGAGCGTTGAGCTTTACCAAAAACTCAATCAGCAAGTGGCCGGTTACCGGCAATTCGTTCCTTTTTCTCTGCCGTTCGTGCAGAATGAATTCGACGTTTTGAAAAAAGACAATCAGGTTTTATTGTTTTTCGGCAAATATCAGGGAGAAATCGTTGCTTCAGCTCTGGTTGTTTTCTGGTCCGGCGTCGGCTTTTACCATCAGGCTGCTTTATCTCCCAAACATCACCGGTTGCCGATTGCTTATCTTCTGCAGTGGGAAGCTATAAAAGAAGCGAAAAACAGGGGCTGTCTTTCGTATGACTTTTGGGGATACGTTAATCCGGAAGCCGAACCGAAACATCCCTGGGCCGGCCCGACTTTATTCAAGATGGGTTTCGGCGGCCAGCCTTATGAATACGCTAAAACTCAGGATTTTCCTTTATCAAAGAAATATTGGCTGACTTTTATTTTTGAAAAGATAAGAAAAATAAAACGCGGCCTTTGAACATAATTATCATGGGAAGAAAACAGTACAGAAAATTGCACCGTTATAAAAAAAGAAAGCCGGTTTACAAGAATCGCGGTTTATGGCTGGGATTTTTGATTTTGGCTTTTTCTTTTTCTCTTTTCTATTTTCTGTTTTTATCTGAGTTTTTCCAGATTAAAGAAGTCAAACTGGCCGGCTGCCGGCAAATTTCCCAGGAACAGCTGAATCTGCTGATCAATGAAAAACTGGAAAAGAAGATATTGTTTTTTCCCAGCCAAAGCATTTTTTTGGCGGATTTGAACGCCATAAAAAAAGATATTTTGGAAAGATTTCCCGAGGCGGCCAAAGTTGAAATTAAGAGAATCTTTCCGGAAACTTTGGATTTTTCAATTATCGAAAGAGAAGGAGTGGCGGTTTTTTACTGGGCGGATAAATATTTTGTTTTAGATAAGGAAGGCGTTATTTTCGAGGAGAAATCATCGGCCAGCAGCGTTTGGTCGCAGATAAAAGTTTTGGATTTTACCGGAGAAATCCGGCTCGGTGCGAAAGTGCTTGAAAAAAGCGATTTGGCGGCCATTCTGCAGATAGATTCCGAACTTAAGGAAGATTTGAATATTCTTGTTGAAGAATTCGTAATTTCTGCCGGGAAAAAACTGACGGTTTCAACCGTTAAAGGTTGGGAGATTTACTTCAATCTGCAGGAAAACGTAGAATGGCAGCTGACAAAATTAAAGGCGGTCCTGGAAGAAAAAATCCCGCCTGAGAAGAAGGGGGATTTGGAATATATAGAATTGAGATTCGGCAATTTCGCCAATCCTAAATACAAGGACTAATCTAGATAATATATAAATATCGAATGGCCGGCTTTGGCTGCTGGCGTCTGATTTTTAAGCCAACTGTAATAACCTGTTTCCTGGTCAAATCCGGTTGTTGGTTCGGCTATGCCGCCCATAAGCTGATTTAAAGAAACCGCCAACCAGCCATGGGGCGGTTCTTTTATTTCTTTGGGATTGAGCTTGATATATTTTTCTCCCAGCCAAAAGACCGGATCTTCACCGCCGAAATAATCAAGATATATCTTTTCTATTTTTTCTTTTTCCACGAAGGTCAAAAGACGATAGAAATCCTGGCCCCAGTCGTAATTAGAATCAACGGCAATTTTATAGCCGTTTTTGATTCCTCCGCCGAAGACGTTGTAATAAGAAAGATAATGGGGAAAAGCAAAGAGGGAAGAGACAGCGTAGCAGAAGAAAAGTAGAAGGAAGAAAGAAGCCAGTATCCGGCGTTTGATCGGCGTCTTAACGAGTTTAAATCCTTGGTAAACTCCGAAAACCGCCAGAATGTAAATAAAAGGAAAAACAGGCAGCAGATGGCGGATGCCGATGTTCAGATTGCCGGCAATGGCTGATGTCCAATAAACAGCAATCCATAAAAACAGGGTTATAATCCAGAAATATTGACGGCTATAATTTAAAATCTTTTTTTGCTTTTTTATTTTCCAGAGGGTAGCCGAAAAAGCGGCCAGAGCGGAGAGAGTAAGAAGATGGAAAACAGCCGGAATTTTTAAAAGATAAAGCAGCGGGAAATAATAGCGCCAGCTGCCGGCGGAAATTTGGCCGAGGAAATAGGTCGTGTTTCCCCACATTGTCCGTTGGGAAGCCATCAGGAGCCCTCTCAAATACTGAGCGGGTGCCCGGAGCGGTTCCTGACCGGTCATCCAAAGAACCAAATCTTTAAGAATCGGCACGGGATGGGAAGAGATATCCGCTATAGTATCCCGAAGCTGCTGTTCCGCCGGATAATACCAAATATGAAATTGGTAAACCGGCCAAATAACCAGAATAAATCCGGCCAGGCCGGCCAGAAGAGATTTTCCCAGATAAGAAACAAGGGATTTCGAAAATAAAAGCGCGTAAATCACGGTGATGACGGCGAAAAAAGGAATAAGCAGAACAAGGGAAAATTTAAAAAGCATGGCTACTCCGAACGTCAGGCCGGCCAATAAAGTGTTTTTCCAAGAAGGATTCTGGAGAAAGCGAAGCCAGAAAATAATGGCCAGCAAACCGCCGAAAACAGCCCCGACATCCGTGTTGGCGAGCCGGCCGTGAGCCAGGAAAGTGGGGGAGAAGGCGAAAAGAGTTAGTACGCCGACAGCCACGGTATTATTGGCGATTTTCTTAGTCCACCAAAAGAGAAGCCAGCCGAGGATTATCAGGAAACAAATCATGGCAAAGCGGGACCAAAAGATAATCTCTCTCGGGTTGTTGCCGGAATGGTAAAGGAATTCATTGCCGAGGTCGAATTGAACCCACCAGGCAGGAGCAGCTTCTTTTTGCAGCCAGTTTGGACCGGTGTCCGGGAAATTAAGATCGAGAAAAAGCAGAGGAAGAGCAGGAATGTCTTTGATCAGAGGGGGATGTTCTGGGTTCAAGCGGTAGTCCTGTTTGGCGAGATATGAATAGCCGGCTGAAATGTGGGCGAGTTCGTCAAAAGTCAGGGAATCTCCTTTCATGCTGAAAACAGCTGTCAGAAACATTATTCCCAGCAGGATAACGGCGATAATATTGGCAATGCGGGAAGATAGCATGTTAATTATTTATCGCTAATTGATATTCTTGTTCGTTGATTTTTCCTTCACTCAAAAGTTTTTGTAGACCCGCATAGTAGAGTTCCTCTGCCTGGGCTGTTTCCAGAGCTTTTTCGTAGATGCGGACTTCGTCTATTGTGCCGTTGAAATTTGGACTGCAACTTTCACATCTTCTTCCAAAAACAAGGGGTGCGGTATTTTCTGAACGCGGGTATGTTAAATTTGCTATTGCTGTTCTGCCCCGATAATTACCATTTACATACATTGTCAGATAAGTTCCATCTGCCGTACAAACTATGTGATACCAAGCATTAAGCGGAGGTTTATATGAAATTCCAATAG
>Ga0268279_1001783_pt1 | contig 11346 bp, 14 predicted proteins | sample saktaG_6_FD_190142 | JGI IMG/M metagenome (GOLD analysis project Ga0268279, IMG submission 190142) | Saline water microbial communities from Sakinaw Lake, British Columbia, Canada - sak_2010_1_5_80m | ecosystem: Environmental > Aquatic > Non-marine Saline and Alkaline > Saline ...
CTTGTCCTTTGGCGATCTTGGCTTTATCTGTAGCACCAGACATATTTACAACAACAATAGCAGCTAATACTCCAATAATAGCTATAACTACCAATAGCTCTATCAAGGTAAAGGATTTATTATTGGTTTTAAGCTTCTTTATCTCAAAGACAAGCCATATTCCCAAGAGAGAGGTAATAATAAAGGTGAGAGATAGGAATAGATACCATATTGGTTCTTGAAAGATCTCTTTGTAGAATACATCATATATATACCTATCTCCTAGATAGAGAGAGAGGAGTAAAACTCCTCCAAACACAATGAATCCTATTCCTATTCCAACTGCAATCAATGTTGCCTTGATTACTCTTTTTGAGGTTATCTCTTTTGTAAGGATGTTTTGCATGTTTTTATTATACCAAGTTATTTTTCAATTTTCCACTCAATTTCTTTTTCTTTACCTGCAAACTCTAACCATATTCCATCAGGATCAATAACAAACCATTTTCTCTTCATCTTGGACCAGATCATTGGATTTTCTTGGAAATACGGTTTTTTGACAATTTCTTTAGGTTTCAATCTATCTATCTCAAGCCATTTTTTAAATATTGTTTCAATAGCATAATCAAGATTTCTGGAATTAGCCCATTGGGCTACTTTATTAATAGCTTGTTTTGCTTTTTGGACCGAACCTGACAATTCCAATAATTGTTTTGCCGGTTTGGTAAACCTGGAATATACTATCTTTTTCTTTTTAGCGCTTTTTTTAAGCTCGTCTAAACTTATTCCTTTTGTTTCAAAATAGTAAGTGACAATCTGCTGGATAGCTGTTTCTTCTTTTAGCTTCTCATAATAGCTGATTTTATTCTTTTTCAAATATTCCTTAATTTTCTTAGCAATGCTTTCTCCTATGCCCGGAATCTGCTTAATATTCTTTATTTCAGATATATCTTGTTCTAAATTTTCCAAAGAAAGAGCTGCTTTTCGATAAGCTTTAGGCTTAAAACTAACCCCTTTTATTTCTAGGAGATCTGCTATCTCATATAGTATTTTGGCAACTTCTTTGTTTTTCATTGTTTAATAACGGTGAATCGATAAATAGTTATTTTCTCTTTATCTATCCCTGCTTTTTGACAGGCAATAGAAACTTGTTCTTCTGTTGTTTCTATCCCTTTCAAATCAGGAAGTAAAAGGCCTGACTTGTTTTTACTCTTAACAATAATTCCGTATTTCTTCGGGTTTAATTCTTCAATGCTTTTAATTAATTCCGGTTTATTCAATATGTATATTGCATATGAAAGAAAAGGAAGTTCTTCTTTTTGAACAGGAGGGAATCTTGGATCTTCGAAAGCAGCAGCTATGGCATTGGAAATAGTTTCTTCCGCGATATTCTCTTTTGTTGGCAGGTAAGTTCCAATACATCCCCTTAATTGATTTTCTTTTTCAATTGTAATGAAAACACCTGCCTTTTTCCTCATAGTCGGAGCTTCAATTATTTCTCCTTTTAAAAGATATGTTTCAACTGCTTTTTTTGCCAGTTCTTTTAAGGTCATTAATGTATTATACATTCTTCTTTACAAAATGAACATACTATTATACTATTTAACAGTACTTTAGAAAAAGGAGGAAGTAGATGAAATATCTAGCAAGTAATTCTAGAGCTAGTAATATGGTTGTTTGCTGTCCCTTTTCTTTAGAATGTCTAACCGAAACCGCTGATTCTCCAAGAATATTCTGCAGAAACTATGAAAGCTGTCCTGCTTTATTGTTTTGCGAAAGAATAGAAAAGGAAAGTCCTGCTTTTTGGAAATTAATCTTAAATGTTTTTAATGCAATAAATCCTGGCTGTTTGGATGTCCGTTTATTGATGGTTGGAATAAATAAAGGATTGGAAATAGAAAGGAAAAACTTTCTTTCTCTTCTTCTCCTCTATTTTATTAAGAAAGACCTTGCCATCTTTAGCTTGATTTCTCAAGAAGATGTAGAAATGGCTCCCAAAAAGGTAAAGTCGTCTAAAGAGATTTTTCGAGAAATGTCTGACGAAAGTCCAATACTGTCAGAAATTATCTCGGATAATTTCAGTGATCTGCTTTTAAGCGACTTTTCCCAGAAAGGCATTCTTCACATTTTAGATATTTTTTGCAAAGCAGAAAAAAAGAGCAAAAAACCAATTCCTCAACCTTCAGATGCTCTTTTTAAAAGTATCAATTCGTTTCTTGAAAGCCGGTTTGAATAAAATCGGCTTTTTATTTCAACTTAGCCGTTAAATATCCTACTCCGAAAGGGGATTGGTAAGATAATATTTTTGGTTTCCATTTTTCTTTATCGAGTATTCCCAAAAGAAAACAGAATGATCTTAATCCGCATTCTCCTGCCTCTGGAAATATTTTATCTAAGTTTTGTATTTTTTTAATATCTTTTTTAACCAGATAATCTTTAAACGCTTTATCATATTTTGGACCGTCGGAATGAAAACCATAAGGACCTTCTTCTTTTAAACAATGAGACATGTCTCCGGAAGCTATTAAGGCATACCTTTTATTTTTTTCAAATTCATTGTAAAGTTTTTTTCCTTTTTCAAAATAAAATTCGGGCGGTTCTGATCCGATTAAATACTGTTTTATTTCTCCTTTAAAATCTTTTGATAGAAAATGAAGAGGAACATTAAAACCCCAATCCTGATGCGGAGATGAAATTATTATTGAGTCTGGCTTACTTTTTTTAAGATCATTAGCAAGAATATCTAAAGCTTCCAAAGTTTCTTTTAACTTTAATCGGTCTTTTTCTGAACCAATCCAGGGAAGAAGAATTGGAGGATGGGGGACCATTGAAGCGAAAATGATGTTTGCCATATTTGTTCTTTTGTATTATATTCATATAGTAGCAACTTAAAAACAGAATACAAAGAGGAGGTGTCAGATGATCGAAATCTCCGAAAGCCAGTTGGACGAAGGATTGTTTTTGGCCAGTTCTGTTTCTGATTGTAATAGCCTTATTGACTGCTTTTTTGGAAAAATGCCGATTGATAGTCTTAGAAAAGACAAATGCAAAGTATTCCAATTCAGAAAAGCATTTGAATCAGATTCACCTATGCTTTATAAGAAGCTTAGGGAGTCAGCTGATTATGATCAGACTATGCTTGTTTTTGATATAATAGAAGAAATTGATAGTTTAGAGAAAAAAAGAGAAGTGAGAATGAAATTCCAAGATTTGAATACTTTTGCTCATATTTCAATAGTTGCCCTTTATCCTCTTTATCTATTTAATGGAATGACTGTTCCTTTTCTTTCCTTGGAAGAAATAAACGAAATTGAAAGAAGGTTTTTTGCTCTTTCAAATAAAAGAGCCATAGAAGAAATTGGAAAACTCAAACCGATAAACAGAGAATGGTTCTATTGGATGTTTTCTGTATCAACTAATTTCAATGATTATAAAAGATTTGGAAACGCTATTATTCTGATGACATATCTATTTGTAAAAGGAATTGAAAAAAAATCTCTTCCTTGTATGAACAGTGAAGAGAAAAAGTCTTTTTTTAGAGATATTGAAATAGCGGTTAACAAGAGAGGTTGAAACAACCTCTCTTTTCAATTAAGAATTAAAGGCAAGTCTGTTTTACAGTTTGAACATTTTCCTTTATTGTCAAATCTTTTAATAGAATATCCGTTTCTTTCAATCATTTTTGTGTTGCATCTCTGGCAAAAAGTATCTTCAAAGCCAAATTCGGAATATGCATATTTTAATCCTGTTTTTTCTCCTATTTCCCTTGCTTTTTTTAAACTGGCGACAGAAGTATCTGGCAAGTTTTGTAACTTCCAGGAAATTCCAGCGCAAAATCTGGAAACATGCCATGGTGTTCCAGGGCCTAATTCTGATTTTATAAATTCAGCAATATTTTTAATGTTTTTTTCAGAATCATTCAAAGTTGGAATAATCAAAGTGGTTATTTCTGTCCAAATATTTTTATTCTTTAATCTTTTCAAAGTGTCTAAAACCGGTTGCAATCTTCCAGAGCAATATTTATTATAGAATTTATCTTCAAAACTTTTTAAATCAATATTTGCAGCATCTAAATAAGGAGAAATTAAATCAAAAAGCTCTTTTGACCAAAAACCGTTACTTACCCAAACATTTTTTAAACCTTTCTTTTTGGCTATTTTCATAACATCTAAAGCAAATTCAGAGAAAACAGCAGGTTCGGTATAGGTATAGGAAATGCTTGGCAGTTTATTTTTTAAAGCTGTTTCCACAATTTCTTTTGGAGAAGTTTTTTGGCCCTCAATACGATTAGATAAAGATGGCATTTGGGAAATATTCCAATTTTGGCAATTAAAACATTTAAAATTACAGCCAACTTCAGCAATAGACAAAGAATAACTGCCAGGCAGAAAATGATAAAATGGCTTTTTCTCAATAGGGTCAATATTGCCCGCAATCATTTTGCCGTAATTTAAAGAAAATAGTTTTCCATTTTGATTTTCTTTTACTCCGCAAATTCCTTTATTACCTGGCAAAATCGTACAATAGTGAGCACAGTTTTGGCACTGCACTTTTTTATTACCGAGTTTCTTGTATAAATAAGCTTCTTTCATTCTTCAATTATATCCAAAATCATGCTAATATTCAATTATGTCAAGACATAGAATTTTTATTGCCATAAATCTGTCCGACAATATTAAAGAAAAGCTGTCTCAGTTCAGCTATGATTTGCCTCTTAGGTGGACCAGAAAGGACGATTTGCATATTACGCTGATTTTTTTGGGATACTGTTCTGACCAAGATCTTGGGAAAGTTTGCAGTATAGTTAAAGAAACAGCAGCTAAACACTCTTCTTTTTCCATGAAATTGGATAAGATATGTTATGGACCTAAAGCAGTAATTCCTCCGCGTATGATCTGGGCCTTAGGAGAAAAAAAAGAAGAGCTTTCTAGATTAATAAAAGATCTTGAAAAATCCTTGGGAATGAATGGCAATGAATTCTCTCCTCACGTTACTCTAGCTAGGGTTAAAACTTGGCAATGGAAATTAATTGAACCAGAAGAAAGACCGGAAATAGAAAAAGATATTTCACTGAACTTCAAAGTAACTTCAATAGATGTAATGGAAAGTAAGCTTAAAAGAGAAGGTCCTCAATATGTTATTTTAGAAAGAGCAAGCTTGATTTTATGAAAATACACTTTATAGGCATTGGTGGAATTGGTGTTTCAGCCTTAGCTCAGCATTTTGCGGGAAATGGCCACAAAATAAGTGGCTCTGATTTGGCTTATTCAGAAATATTAGAAAAATTAAGAAAAATTGGAATTAAACTTTATATTGGAAAACAAAAAGCAAAAAACATATCTAAAGATATAGATTTGGTTATTTACAGCCCGGCTGCTCAAAAAGATAATCCAGAAAGAAAGGCAGCAAAAAAGCTTGGCATAAAATGCCAAAGCTATCCCCAAGCTCTCGGAGAATTGACGAAAGAATATTTTACAATTGCTGTTTCTGGAAGTCATGGAAAAAGTACTACTACAGCAATGGTTGCTTTAATTCTGATCAAGGCTGGACTTGATCCAACAGTTATTATAGGAACAAAGCTTAAAGAGTTTGATAATTCAAACTACAGAAAAGGAAAAGGGAAATACCTTGTAATTGAAGCATGTGAGCATGAGGAATCATTTTTAAACTATTGGCCCAAAATAGCCATTATTACAAATATTGAAAAAGAGCATCTGGATTATTACAAAAATCTTAACAATATTTTGAAAGCATTTAAAAAATATATTGGACATTTGCCGAAAGATGGAACAGCGATTCTTAATGAAGATGACAAAAATTGTCTAAAATTAAAAGCTTTAAAAACAAAGTTTTATACTCTGAAACAAAAAGAAGTAAAAACATTAAAAAGAATCCTAAAAGTAAAAGGAGATCATAATATATACAACGCTCTGGCTGCCTTGGCCCTAGCTAGAACATTAAAAATATCGGACAAAACTAGTTTCAAAGCTTTGTCAAATTACAAAGGGTCATGGAGAAGATTTGAAATAATCAGAAGAGTTCCTTTGATTGTTTCTGATTACGCGCATCATCCGACTGAGATTGAAGCTTCTTTAAAAGGTGCCAAATCAACTTGGCCGAATAAAAAAATATTATTGGTTTTCCAACCTCACCAGCACCAAAGAACTTTTTATCTTTTTAAAGACTTTGTAAGAGTTTTTAAAAAAGCTCCAATTGATAGATGTATTATTACTGACATTTATGATGTGGCTGGCAGAGAAGGAAAGATAAAAGTTGATCCTCAAGAATTAGTTACCAAAATTAAAAGAAAAGAAGTATTTTATCTTCCCCAGAAAAAAATTATACCTTATTTGAAAAAGAATTTAGAAAGCAATCAAGTTCTTATAATAATGGGGGCAGGAGATATTTACAAGCTTGCTGATGAGTTTTCCACAAGGAGATAGTTGACTTGTTTCCATAGTTTGAGTAAAATGTATTAATCGTAGAATTTTCCAAAGTCGAAAAATAATTTCTATTTATTAAATATGACAATTTGGATTTGGGTAGCAATAATAGTAGTAGTTGTCGCAGGAGTCTTATTTTACTTTATGAAGAGGAAAAAAGGAAACGGTTCTAGTGTTCCTCCATCATTTCCTACTCCTCCTGCTGAATAATAGCTTACATATTGAAGTAAAGGTGCAAAAACCCTTCTAAAAGAGGGTTTTTGCTTTTTAAAATTTATGGTAGAATAACAACATGAAGATTCTAAATAAAACACTGGAATTCCAAACAAAAGAAGAACTTGATTTTATTGACTTCACTGATAAGATTGAAGAATTTGTTGAAAGCTCAAAAATAAAAAATGGAATTATTAATATTCAGACAATGCACACTACTGCTCCATTGCTTTTAAACGAAAATGAGCCATTGCTTTTAGAGGATTTTAAAAATCACTTAAAAAAAATATCTCCCAAAGAATTGGAATATAATCATAACGATTTTACAAAAAGAACGGTAAATATGTGCAGCAATGAATGTAAAAATGGACATTCTCACTGCCGGGCTTTACACTTTCCATCAACTATTACTTTGAATATTATAGAAGGAAAACTCCAACTTGGAGAATGGCAGAGGATTTTTTTAATAGAACTGGACAGTTCAAGGCTAAGAAAAATTCAAATACAGATACTTGGAAATTATGTTGAAATTTAGATGTTCTTTTTGCGGAAAATTAATAGAAGCAGATATATCTTTTGGAACCAAACACCGCAATCATTGTCCTTTTTGCCTAAAATCAATTCATTTGGATTACAAACCAGGTGATAGAAAAACGGATTGCAAGGGAGAAATGGCTCCTATGGGATTAACTTTTAAAAAAGAGGGGATTGACAAATACGGGAAAAAGAGGCAAGGAGAATTAATGATTGTTCACCAATGCAAAAAATGCAAAAAGATTTCAATAAACAGAATTGCCGGAGACGATAATCCGGAAGAAATTCTTAAAGTTTTAGAAAATTCAAAAAGATTAGACAAAGAAGCATTTCCTGGGATTGAATTAATCGGCGAAAAAGAAAAGGAGGAAGTTTTAAAACAACTTTTTGGAAAAATATAACTTATGTTAGATATTAAATTTGTTCGCCAAAATCTAAAAATAATTGAAAAAGAACTTTCTAAAAGGGGAGCAAAAATAAATATTGTTCATCTTTTGGATATAGATGAAAAAAGACGTGAATTGATTTCAAAAATTGAGAAATTGAGAGAAAAACAGAATAAGGGCAGTAAAAAAACTGCTAAACCAAATGAGGAAACAGTAAAAGAAATGAAGAAAATTAAAAAAGAAATCACTGAACTTAATCTTCTTTTAACTGAAAAAGAAAACGAATTTCAGGAGTTAATGTTGAAGCTTCCGAATATTTCTCATCCCAGTGTTCCGTTTGGTCCGGATGAATCAGGAAATACTGTTAATTATAAATGGGGAGAAAAACCAGAGTTTAAGTTTAAACCGAAAGATCATCTGGAAATAGGTGAAAAACTTGGTTTAATTGACGTAAAAAGAGCAGCCAAAATTTCTGGATCAAGATTTGTTTTGCTTAAAAATGAAGCTGTTCTTCTGGAGTTTGCCTTAATCAGATTCATAATGGATCTTCTAGTTAAAAAAGGATTTAGTCTTGTTATTCCTCCTGTTTTAGTGAAAAAAGAGGCAATGTATGGAACCGGATTTTTCCCTGCAGAAGAAAATGAATATTATAAGATAGAAGGAGATGATCTCTATTTAGCAGGGACTGCTGAAGTTCCATTGGCTTCAATGCATATGGATGAAACCTTTAAAAAAGAAGATCTTCCTTTAAAATATGCTGGATTTTCTTCATGCTTTCGAAAAGAAGCTGGATCTTACGGAAAAGATACAAGAGGAATGTTCAGAGTACATCAATTTGATAAAATAGAAATGTTTATTTTTTCTCTTCCTGAAAAATCATGGGATGAATATGAGCAACTTTTTAAAATTGCTGAAGAAATCTTCCAAAAGCTTGAAATTCATTATCAGGTGATTAATATCTGCACTGGAGACCTGGGAGCTCCCAATGCTAAAAAGCTTGATATAGAGGCCTGGTTTCCTGGACAGAATCGCTACAGAGAAGTAGTTTCCTGCAGTAATGATACTGACTTTCAGGCAAGAAGACTGAATATGAAATGTAATAAAGAATATATTCATACTTTAAATAGTACTGCTTGTGCTTTTGGTAGAACAATAATCGCCATTTTGGAAAATTATCAGCAGAAAGATGGAAGAGTTATTGTTCCCAAAGTACTTCAGTCGTATTTAGGAAAAGATAAAATATGAAAAGAACACTAATTTTAGAAGTTTCTATTGGAGAAAAAATTAAAGTTTCTGGATGGGTTGAAACAGTAAGATCTCATGGCCGGATCATATTTATTGATTTGCGTGATGTTTCCGGAATTCTGCAAATTGTTTTTGATAAAAAAGATTGTCCGGAAGTAGAAAAAGTAAGACCAGAGTGGGTTATTTCAGTTGAAGGAAAAATAAATAAAAGGCCTTCAAATATGATTAATTCGAAACTTGGAACTGGCGAAGTTGAAATGAAAGCAGAAAGCCTAGAGGTTTTTAGCGAAGCAAAAACTCTTCCTTTTGGTGAAAATGCGAGTGAGGATGTAAGGATGAAATACAGATATCTTGACTTGAGAAGCGAAAGAATGAAAAATAACCTCATTTTTCGCCAGAGAGTTATTCAGTTTATGAGAGAATTTTTAATTAAACAAGGTTTTATTGAGATAGAAACTCCTATTTTAACCAAATCAACACCCGAAGGCGCCAGAGACTTTTTAGTGCCTTCAAGAGTATATCCCGGAAAGTTTTATGCTTTACCTCAAAGCCCTCAACAATACAAACAGCTTTTAATGGTGGCCGGATTTGAAAAGTATTTTCAAGTTGCCCGCTGTTTTAGAGATGAAGATTCAAGAACAGACAGACAACCGGAGTTTACCCAGCTCGATATTGAAATGGCTTTTACCAGCCAGGAAGAAATTTTAGAATTAATTGAAAATCTTTATTTTAACATTATTAAAAAGATATTTCCTGATAAAAAAATATTAGAATTTCCTTTTCCGCGAATTAAATACGAGGATGCGATTAAAAAATACAAGACAGACAAGCCTGACTTAAGAAAGAATCCTGATGAACTCGCTTTTGCTTTTATTGTTGACTTTCCAATGTTTGAATGGAAAAAAAGCGAAAAAAGATGGGATGCTGTTCATCATCCGTTCACAAGACCGCAGACAGAAGATATTAAAGAAATGAAAAAAAACCCAGGTAAAGTTCTGGCATTCCAGTATGATTTTGTTTTAAATGGGAATGAAATAGGCGGAGGAAGCTTGCGAAGCTATAAAACAGAAATTCTTAAAGCTGTTTTTGAAATAATGGGTCATAAAGAAAGAGAAATTAAAAAACAGTTCGGCCACTTATTTGAAGCTTTCAGCTATGGTGTTCCTCCACACGGAGGTATTGCTCCTGGAATTGACAGATTCATGTCAATCGTTTTGAATCAGGAAAATATTAGGGAAGTAATAGCTTTTCCTAAAACAGGAGACAACCGCGGATTAATGATGGAAATTCCTTCGGAGGTTTCGGAAGCACAATTAAAAGAGCTGCATATTAAAATAATAAAGAAATGAAAATTAATATTGTTCCAGCTGTTTTTTTTATTGCCATAGCTTTTTTTCTTTTATTTAATCCAATTAATGATGCTTTTAAAGATTACCTAATTTCCAGATACTATAATCCTCCGTTGTATTTTGCTGTATGGTAATATTTCCAATAATCTAAAAAATCTAAAAATAGACGCACTTTCAGTAATTTCAATAAAGGTTGTTAATGGAAAAGAAGAAATTCTTTTTGAAAAAAATGCCGACAGAATTCTTCCAATTGCTTCTTTAACTAAACTGATGACAGCTTTTGTTATTTTTGAATACCCGAAACAATATGATCTTTCCCAAACAATAACTATTTCGGACAATGTTCTTGAAATTAACGGAGATTATGGATTTGAAGAAAAAGAATTTTTAAGAAAAGATCTTCTTTCTGCTATGCTTATTGAATCAAATAATGATGCTGCTTACGCTTTAGCGCAGAATGTTCCGTTTGAAGAAGATGGTATGGAAAATTTTATAAAATTAATGAATAATAAAGCCGAAGAGTTAAATCTTAGAAAAACTATTTTTGTAGATTCTACTGGGCTTTCGGAAAATTATTCAACTGCCAGAGAAATTGCCGAACTTTCTAAGGTTATTCTTTATAGTCACCCTGATATTTTAAAAGTCTCAACAGAACCATCTTTCAACATATCAGACCTTTCCAATGAATTTAATTATTCGGCAGTAAATAAAAATGAACTTTTAAATAAGTTACCTAATATTGTTGGCGGAAAGACGGGATGGACTAAAATATCTGGAGGTTGTCTTGTTTTGATTCAAAAAAATGAAAAAGAAGAGTATTTTATTAATGTAATTTTAGGAACCGATTCACAAGAATCGCGTTTTAAAGAAATGGAAAGACTTTCTAAAAAAACATATGACAATTGATATTATTAGAATATTCAGTTTGGCGGTATTAGCCAGTTTAATTGCTGTTTTGTTAACGCCTTTACTGACTAATTTTTTATATAAGTATAAAATGTGGCGCAAAAGCGCTAGAACTAAAACTATTACCGGAGATGATGCCCCTGTATTTTACAGCCTTCATAAAGAAAAAGAAGTAAATACTCCGCGGTTTGGAGGAATTTTAATTTGGGGTGTTACCTTCTTAGTGGTTTTGTTATTTTTTATACTTTCTAAAGTTTTTAATTCTCCTTTATTGGAAAAACTCAATTTTCT
>Ga0268279_1001789_pt1 | contig 11315 bp, 6 predicted proteins | sample saktaG_6_FD_190142 | JGI IMG/M metagenome (GOLD analysis project Ga0268279, IMG submission 190142) | Saline water microbial communities from Sakinaw Lake, British Columbia, Canada - sak_2010_1_5_80m | ecosystem: Environmental > Aquatic > Non-marine Saline and Alkaline > Saline ...
GCTCGACCACCGAGGAGGGCAGTTCGAGATGGAGCGGCTGCGGCCGGCCGATCCACACGGCACCGGCCACTGTTAAAGCCACAGTCAGAATTCCAGCCAGAATCCAGCGCATGGTTCATCCCCAGAAGTGATAGACCGCGGTGCCCTTGATCGCACCGTAAATGCCCCACAGGCTGCCCATCGTGAATTCGCCCAGCACCAGTCCGATGAAGAATGGCAGCGCCTTTCGGTACGCGACGGCTCCTCCGTACCGCGTGATCAGGCTCTTGGCCAGCCAGGCCACGAAGATGGGGAACCAGAGCTTCTCCATGGACCAGCATGCGGACGTGGCGAAACCCACCGGATGCCATACCCACCACGTGAAACGCATCCGCATGAAGCCGAGAAACAGGGCGAAGAGCAGTCCGATGCCGGTTGCCGCGGTCGCCGCGAGGCGCGGCTCCTGCGGCGACGACATCCAGTTGGCCATCCGTGTGCACATCTCCGTGGCGAACAAGGCGCCAACGTTGCCGCCGATGCCGTGGACGTAGAACACGTGCAGTCCGGCCCAGAACGCGGAGATGACGCCGAAGACGATCGCGACGAGCATGGCCACCATCATCGAACGGGACGTGATCCGTGTGAGCTGCGCCAGCTTGAAGCCCTCCATGCTGTGCGGGGAAAAATGCGCCCGGTACGCGCGGGTGATCCACCAGAACATGGAGAACGCGCCGAGGTTGCCCTCGCCGAGCCCGTGGGCGCCGACGGCGTTGTGCATCACGACTTCCGGCCCCATGTAATGCAGGTCGTGGGCGGGTGGACCCAGTTCGGCGCGCATCCGCGCGATAGCCAGCGCGTACAGGAAAAAGATGGTGAAGAACACGACCATCGCGCCCCAGGAAGCGCCCAGCAGCGTGCCAAAGTAGACGAGCGCGGTTAGCGAGAGTGCCAGCAATAGGAGCGCCGTCCGGTACCGGATGGGTTCGGCGCTTTCGTCCACGCCGCCGGGGCGTCCGCAGATCGTCCGGATGACGCCGCAGAAATGCTTTCGGGCCAGCCAGATTGCGAGCAGGCCGATAGCCAGGTAGCCGCCCGCGGTCTGCTCCACGGTATAGGGGAACCCCGGCAGATTGTGGACGCCGCTCGCGGAAGCGAGGACGATTTGCAGCTTGAAAAAGATGAAGAAGAACCAGCAACTAAAGGCGAGATCGACGGGCAGGAAAAACGCCAGGCCAATCGCGAACGGATACAGGTTGACCGTCGTCCACGCGATGGCGTTCCACGGCGGTTCCACAAAGTAATCGCTGAACTGGAAGGCGTTGACGATCGGGATCTCCGGGACACCCGGGTGGAAATGATGCAGGCCGTTCACGATGTCGAGGAAGGCGACGGCGCCGAACGCGATCCAGAAGAGCCGGTTTCGGAGCAGGCCGGACAAATCGGTGGCGATGGCCATCGGAATCTGGATGATGGGAAAACTGAGACGCTCCTTCTCGGTCCAAGGCTGCCGGAAGAAGATGTTCAGGCAGAGCAACGCGATCATCAGGGCCAACACGACCAAGATTCAGAAGCCGAGCGGCTTCAGCCACGCCAGGATGATGCTCCACTTGTAGAGCGTCGCGTTGCCGGTGACCATCTGGCTGCAGGCCTCCGGGTCCGTTACGATGGCCCACGTCGGGAAGTGCGAGATCACGAGTTCGTCCCATCGGTTCTGGGGGTTGGCCGCGTTGACGGGAAACGCCAGCATGGAAATGAGGATCTGGAATGTGTCGTGACTGCAGAACGTGCTGGCAATGGAGAGCATCATGTAGATGGTCATCAGTTCGCCCGGGCTCAACGCTCTGCCAGGCCACCTCCGACGCACGAGCAGATTCAGGATGGCGATCAGCAGCACGACGAACGTGACGTGATAGAACAGGGATATGGTGGTCGGATGTCCGGAATACCAGATGGTTTCGGACAGATAGACCCACATGGCGAGGATGGGCATCAAGGCGCACGCGATGACCATGGACCTGAGTGACACCAGGCGCATCGGCTGCCGGCCGTCGTCGCCGGCGGGCGCCATGCCAGTTTCGTCTGCCGATCTGTGCTTCGTTTCCATCTTTTATTGATAAGAAATCGCTTTCGGCTGGCACCGGCCCACGCAGGCCGCAATCATGCCGAAAACGGCTTGAGCAGCGAGCCCCGAGCTCATGGCGAGGATGATGGCAGAAGCGGGAATAAACGTCAAGCACACCGTGGGATTTTGCGTTTTCGCAAGGCGAAAGGGGCCGCAAAAAATGAGGCGCTTGCAAAACCTCCGGTTTGTGCAAGCAAAGGGTTCAGGGTTCGGGGTTCAGGAGACTTTTCCGGCCTGAACCCTGGCATCCTGAACCCTGCTTTCCGGCGCTTCCAAGGGTTTTGCAAGCGCCTCAAATATAAATAAAAAAAGGGAGTTGACTTTTACCCCCCCCCCGCATAATGGATGCCAACACTGTGGGTTGGTTCACGCAATACGAAAGGAGAATCACGATGAAGAAGCAAACAGAAAATAAGTTTCAGGTTTCGGGTTTCAGGTTTCAGGAGGCGGGCGGCAAGTGGCCACTGAACACTTTCCGCTCTTCCATCTTTCCACCCTTCCATTCTTCCATTCTCTCGCTCCTGCTGGCGGCGGGGATGATGCTGGCAATGGCGCAGCGCGCTTCGGCGGACTGGACTGGATCGGCATCTGGCTCTCAAACGTACGACGATACTGCAAATTGGAGCGGCGGCGTTATCAACGACCGATTTACAGGAGTCACCAACAGCGGCTTCGTACTCAACTTCAACAACGACCGAACTACATCCGGAGACATGAGGTTCGCGGTAAGAAACAACAACAGCATAGCTCTTCAACCCGCCAGCGGCACAAAGACGATCACTCTCGGCGGCAATATCGTCCTGAATGCCAGCGACTATATTCAATGGGCGCCCTACACCTTCAGTTCGAGTCTCAACATAGACCTTAACAACGGATCGCGCGTTTTCTATGGTCCAAACCAGAGGTCAACCACTATTTCCTCCAAAATTACCGGTACCGGTGGACTGACAGTACAAGGGTGGGGTGGTGGCTCATTCACGATGGGCAATACAGCAAACGACTGGACGGGGACGCTTACAATCCAGAACGCGGCTGGAGGTGGCGGCGGTTGGACCTGCGGGAATAGCGAGGTCATTCCGCACGGGGTGGGAAAGGGTGCAGTAACGGTCAATGCTTCCCTCAACTTGAACGGGAAGGGGGAGACCATCAACGACCTCTCCGGCAATGGTAACGGCACAATAGATGGCAACGGCACGCTGGCCGTATTGTCCTACAACAACACCACCTACTCAGGCAGGTTGGTCAGCGGCGCTTCTCAGAACTTCGTTAAGTACGGCACCGCGCAGTTGACCCTGAGCGGCACGGCCGCGAACACGCACGGGGGCGTCACGATTGTCAACGAAGGCACGTTGGCATTGCAGAAGACCGCCGGCGTGAATGCGATTGCGGCCGCCCTGACGATCGGCGACGGGACGGGCACGGATACGGTGAAGCTGCTGAACGCGAACCAGATTGCCGACTCGGTCACGGTGACGTTCACCGCCGGCGGCACACCGGCGCTGGACCTTAACGGAAACAGCGAGGCCGTGAATGCGATCAACGGCTCCGCCGGGGCGGTCATAGACGGAACGAGCGGAACGCCGACGCTTACGGTGGGCGGGAGCGGCGGCAGCAGCACGTTCGCGGGCGTAATCCAGAACACGGCCGGCTCTTTGGCGCTGACCAAGTCGGGGGCGGGCACGCTAACCCTGAACGGCGTTAACACGTACGTCGGTGACACGACCGTAGGCGGAACGTTGCGGATCGGCGCAAGCGCGGCCATTGCCAGCACGAATATCTTCGTGGGGGCCAGCGCAACATTGCAACTGGACAACGGTACGAGCTTGCCAGATTCCGCTAAGCTGGATCTGAACAGCACGGGCATGGTCAACCTTAATTTCGTCACCGGAAAAGAACAAATCGACGCACTTTGGATCAATGGCAGCCAGATGCCGAACGGCGCGTACAGTGCAAGCACCCACCCCGCCAACTTTAGCGGCTCGGGCATTCTGAAGGTCGGACCACCCTCCGGCACCTTGTTCATGATACGGTAGGCGTCTTGCGCCCAGGAGTCTACGCCGACCAAGGGTCGAGGCGCGTGTCGCGAAGGAACGTGCCTGCCCCGCCGTGAACTTGTTCTACTGCGGGGTCGCGGTTTGGCATGCTGCCACCCCAGGCGACAGGGCGCGAGTTGGGCGGCGTTATCAGGATCGGAAGTCGCCGCCTTTGCCGCCCGGAGAGACCGCATCAGGTCGCGTAGGCGCCGCTCCAGAGGCGAGTCAGAAACTCCGTCAGCGGCAGAATGTCGATCGCGCCGACACGGCGCGCGCGGGGTTCGAGACACACGCAGATATACCGTTTCAAAAGCGCTTCCTCCGCCAGCGCCACGAGACCCTTCAGGTCGGCAGAACCGACGTTGGCCTTGGCCTTGACTTCGATGGCAGTGTGATCGCCCAGAATGAAATCCACTTCGAATCCGGACGTCGAACGCCAGTAGGCCAGCGATTGCGCGGCCCGGTACTCGCTGTACGCGCCCAGTTCGTGCATAACGTAGGTCTCGACGGCGTCGCCGTACTCGGGTGTGCCCGGCGCGACGCCGCGCCCCTGCAGCGCGCGCACGACGCCCGTGTCGAAGAAGTAGTACTTCGAAGAAGCCAGGGGCTTGCGCTTGCGAGTCGCCCGCCACGCGGGCAACTCACGCAGGACCAGTGTGTCTTTCAGGATCTCGAAGTACTCGTAGACCGTCGTGCGCGGGACTTGGGCGTCGTTGGCAATGTTCGTAAAGTTGACGATGCGGGCGTTGCAAAGGGCGGCCACGCGAAGGAACCGGCTGAACGCGGGCACGTTGCGCGTAGCGCCTTCCGCCACGATTTCCTGCTGCAGATAGGCGCCCGCGTAAGCGGACAGGTCAGCGTCGGGGTCATCGGAGAAGTGCAGGCCGGGCAGCAGTCCCGCATACAAAGCGCGGTGCAGATCGAATCGCGCGCCCAGCTCGGGAAAGACGAAAGGGTGCAGGTGCCTGACGCGTGCGCGCCCGCCAAGCAGGTTGGTGCCCCCCCGGCGCAGCTTCCGGGCGCTGGATCCGGTCAGGAGAAACCGGATACCGCGCTCCTCGATCAACCGGTGCACTTCGTTGAGCAGGATCGGCAGACGTTGGATCTCGTCGATTACGACCGTGGCTTCCTCGTTGACCAGTTCCTCCGCCAGACGCGCGGGACGCTGGCTGAGTGCTAGGAACACATCCGTGTCGAGCAGGTTATAAACACGCGCCTTCCCGAGCGTGTGCTGCACGAGCGAGCTCTTTCCGGTTTGGCGCGGCCCGAACAGAAAATGGGACTTCCGCTGCATCAACGCCGCCAAATCCAGTGAGCGCACAATATAGGGGTCGGAATCTTTCATGGCTGACCTCGTCCAATCTGTCGGCATTCATCATGACAAATGACGACAGATCCGTCAATATCGAAAATCCCGTCGAAATGCCCTGATCACGTTTCCAGAGTCGATTCCGCAAGTCTCAAGGGCCAGCCCCCGTAGATGTTGCGCAGATGTTATGAATCGATTGCTATCGGCAGAAATCGACACTCGACACTGCGTCCTACCCCAACTCCACCACCGTGTAAATGCTCAGGTTCTCGACCGTCAGCACATTCCCTTCCAGGCGCGCTTTTGTGTCCGACGCCGGGAATGAGTGCACCGCCGCTTTCTTCGGCTTCCACCCCAGCGTGAACTCCGCCCTCGGAATCGTTTCGATGACCCGCGTGCCGGAATTCATGCGGTAGTTCACCAGATGGAGCGCATATCCCCTGCCCCGCTTGTGCAGCGAGAGTCCCAGCCCTTCCACGTCCTGCGCCGCGACGATGGAACCGACCTGCGCCAGATGGGCGCTCAGTTCCGGGAACGCGCGATGCCGGAACTCCGTGTCCGCCAGGCGCGGGTCCACCTTTCCGACCGACACCACGCGGCCGCCCTTCTTCTGCCACGCCCGCAACATCCGGACCTCGCTCTCCGGCAGACTGTACGCATCCGGCAGCACGATCTGCTTATACGCGGCCAGGCGCTTGGCCGTCAGCGGCTCGTCGGGGCTGACGTACAGGACGTTGTAGAGCATGCGCGCGTCACAAAGCGACTGGCACAACCCGTGGAAGACCGGGAAGCCGACATCCAGATGCCGTCGGTTGAGCCCCTTCGTCAGTTCGCAATCCATCGCGCTGCGCTGATCGTAGAGCACCGCGGTTTTCGCGGCGAACCGGTTGGTGAAGAGCGACTCATGTTCCTTCAGCCAGGCCCCCATCCGCCGTTCGGCCTCCGCCGGCGGGTAGAACGAATCCTGCCGCTGGTTCTGCAACCAGCCGCCATAGGGGATCGCGATGTTGAAGCCATGGGCCAGCGGCTCGAGCATGAAGAGGATGTATGAATCGTTCTTCCCGGCGTCGATGTCGCGCATGATCTCGTGGATATAGGGACCCGGGTCCTCGATAAACGACCCCTCCTTGCCGCCGAAAAACGCGTGCCCGAAACGATAGTAGCCGTCTTGACGGAGTTTGATGTCGGCCTTCTCGCCGATGATGAGATCACAGTGCTTGCGCACCGCCTCGCCGTGCGGGTCGCAGTGGTACAGGTTGGCGGTCACCTTCGCCCGCTTCCCGGTCTTCTTGAGCGAATAGGCGCGCACGTGTTCCGCGATGTCGATCACGCCGGGCTCGATGCTGGCGATGTGGAACCGGATGAACGCCGGGAGCAGGGGGATCGCCAGCCGCTTGTCCATGTCGGGATCGGTGAGATCCTTGTCTGTATACCCCTTTTTCTTCAGGAACGCACGGTAGTCAAAACGATCGAGGTCGAGATCATCCGTCTCCGCCGATGGATTCTTCTTCAGGTATTCCCGGAACAGCTTCAGGCAATCCTTGCAGAAGCATCCGCCGCTCATCGCCGCGAGCAGTTGGGCATCGAACTCGTCGATATGCACGACTGGCGCGCCGGCATCGATCATGATTTCGATTTCTTTGCGGAGGTACTCCCGGAAGACCGGCTTGTTGCCGCACGGGCTGTAGCAATAGTGGTCATGACCGGGCACCATCAGCCACCGCGAGAAGATGGGATTCCCGTCCAGCGTCACGGCCATGAACCCCTTCAGAAAATCCTTCACCGGCTTTCCGTCAGAATCTTTCAGTCCCTTGGGGAAAAACGTCTTGATTGAAGGGAAGATCTTCGGGTAGCGGTCGGTGGAGAGCTCGCGCATGCCGATCCACCCCTTCTTGCCGACGCCGCGCAGCTTGTTCAGCGCCAGCAGTTCCGACTCATCCTCGCTGAACTCAGCCGGAAACTCCCACAACTGCGCCTTCCAGATGACGGCTGACGCGGTGATGCCCCGCTTGCCGCATTCGGCAATGAACTCCTTGTCGTTCAGATAGCCATAGAAGCGCAGGCGCGGCGGAATGGCCTCGTTGGCTTCCTTGTCGAGGTACTGGATGCCGATGGCCGCGCTCCCCAGACACGACCAGAGCAGCAGGTTGCCGTTCATATTCACGATATCCTGCACCTGTTGCAGGCGTTTCATCGGCATGCTGGGGTGGTAGTTCCAGTCCTGACGATACCAGCACATGTAATGCAATCCACGAATCATGACGAACTCCTTTTTGTCCGATAGAACCCTAAACATCCAAAATCAAGGCGCACAGCGCATGACCGGGCAGATCGACCCGCCGCAGGACCCCGTTGATCGTCACCTCGGCCTGCCGGGCCTCCTCCAGATTACGCAATATCAGACAGAGACGTCCATCGGGATTGCGGTAGCAGAGGCAGGTGAGCAACTGGCTGAAGCAGCGGACGCGGACGGCGCCCGGACGCAGATTTCTGCCGAGCAACTGAAACACCTCATAATCGGGGTTGAGGATCAGTTGCTGTTTTTCGGCATGCGCCGTACACATCGCATTCTGTTTCCATCCCCACGTGCTGGCGGCGTCTTCCCCGAGGACGGAATTCCAGTAGGTGAAGACTTCGGCGCCGGCCGCCGCATAGCCCAGGAAGTCTTCGAACTGGCCGGCGGCTTCGGTCGCGGTGTTGGCGCCGCCGTGGCAGACCGTTTCCGTGTGCATGATCCGGGTTCCCGGATAGAGAATCTGCAAGTCATCAATCGGCTTGGGGTAACTGTACTGAAACGCGGCGCCGCGGACGAAGGCGCGAAACTCGGGATTACGGAAGCACTCATGCGCCTGCAGTCCGCTCATGGTGCGGAAGGTTCCGCCCCAGACTTCCGTGTCGATCCGGTGGGCTGCGAATTCCGGCTTGAGGTACGCCAGATGAAAGCGGACAAAGAGTTCCGGCGTCCACTGGCAACTGGGGAACGGCGCCGGTGAGTCCATCTCGTTCTGCACCATCAGCCGGTCAATCTTGATTCCCTCGGCGGCATAGGCCTGGATGAACAGACGGAGGTACCGGGCATACGCGGCCAGGAGGCGTGGTTCATCGCGCAATTCACACTGCTCTACCCCGTCCATGCGTCCACTCTTCTTCATCCAGCCGGGAGGACTCCAGGGACTGGCATGAATACGGACGGACGGATTCGCCGCCTGTGCCGCCCGGATATACGGAATCACCCACTGCCGGTCACGCGCCAGCGAGAAATGAGCCAGTTCGTAGTCCTCGGCCGTTTCGGACGCGCTGTAGGCACTCAAGGCAAAATCGCTGGCGCCAATTGGCAGGCGGATCCAGGACAGACTTGCTCCGTCCGGTCCGAACATCGCCTGGAAGAAGCGTGTCTGTTCCTGCGCCGGTAGCCGGCTGAGCGCCTGCATGCCCCGTTCGCTGACGGCGCCGCCAAACCCGTCCCAGGTCTGGAACGTCTGTCCGTCGCAGATCTCGATGCGCACATTCTGATTGTCCTGCAGCGGCTGGTTGGATTGATTCCACCAACTGACGGACCGCACGGAGGCCCGCGTAATCTCGGGTGACAAACTCAAATAATCGCGCGGGGGGGGCTGTTGCATTTCATTCGCTCCTGTTTGGGTTAAGCGGGGCGGTTTCTCATTCCGTAATCTGTTTCAACGCGAGGACGTTCACGGCGTTGTAAGCCATGCCGGTCACATGGGTCGCGTCCTCGCCGGTGATGGGATTCATGTTCTCGGGGATAACCTTGCCGGCTGCGCAGCAGATGGCCTTCACCAGCAGATCCACGGCCGTTTCGCGCCGACCGCAAGCCGCCAGCGAGCGGGCGATGTAGACCATCTCGCGCGGCCAGTGGCCGCCGCTCCAGTAGCCGTGCGGTCGAAAGCCCGCCTCGTTCTTCGCCAGGGTCGGCGTGTAGAGCAGCGCGAACTCCTCCGGATTGTCCAGATGCTCGAACAGCCGTTTTGCGCGCGCCTGGTTGCCAAGATAATAGGGGAGGTAGAATGCGTCATGGTTCTTGACGCGGATCAGCTTCCCGGCCGTGACATCCCAGTCGTAATAGAAACCGTCCGCCTCGTGCCAGTGGCGGCTCTCCACCGTGGCGCAGGTGGCCGCAAAACGCTCGCTGGCGTAGCGGGCGGTGGCGTCGTCCCGCTTCAACCGGGCCAGCCGCTCCAGCGCCTGCAACGCGCCCAGAAAGAAATTCAGCTCGTAAAAATTCGTTTGCGGCCGCTGGTTCTCCCGGTAGAAAGACGCCACCACGTCGGGGTCCTGCGTGGTCACGGTATAGATCCACTCTTTCAGGTTGGCCTTGCTGAAGAAACAGCCGACCTTGTCGTCCGACCCACCCTCCCACAGGTTCCGCCACTCCACAATGCCATCGTGATCACCGTCGCGGTGTTCATAGACGTTGCGCATGTAGCGCCGGACTTTTTCCCATACGGTACCCCCCTCCCCCGCCGGCTCGCTCAGGATCGAAAGGTCACCGGTCTGATCCACGTATTCCGCCAGCGCCGTGACGAACGCCGGCACGCCATGGGAGAAGAAGCCGGAATCACCCGGATTCCCGAGACACCGGACGCCCGTGGCATGCAGGTACCAGCACACCGTCCCGTCCGCGCCAACGGCCGTACGCACATATTCGATCAGGCACTTGCGCGCCAGGTGGTGGCGATTCGTGTGCGCCAGCCCGAACAGCGCCTCGCCGCCGTCGTTGATCCAGACGCCGAACCAGATGGTCTTGTCCGGCGCCATGTAAGCCTTGAGATCGTTGAATGGCAGGTCATACACGTTGACCAGCGTCACGCACCATTGCCAGTACTGGCGCCGCACGATCTCATCGGCGGAGTAGGCGACGGCCGTTCCGTCGGGCTTCTTCCAGGTGTAGCCGCCGGGTAAACGCGCCACGGGACACGAGGCAAGGTAGTCCTCCCACGCCATCCGACTCTCGCTCCGCGCGCGGGCGGGATCGGAGAACATGGCCTCCGCCTCGGCCAGCGCCTGTCCCTTGTCCACGTGGAAAGCCACCACCAGACGCAGGGACCCGTCCGCCGCGGCGCCGAGATCGAATCCCCCACCCGCGCGCGGCTGCACCTGTCCCGCATAGCGGAACACCACCGTGTAGGCACCGTCGTTCCAGATGATCCGGCCCGGCGTTTGCTCCACCGTAAAACGGATGTTCAGCGCGGCGTGCCGTCCGGTCTCCGCCCGGTTGATGATCTGCAGGACAGGGGCGTGGGGCCGGGCGAGTGCGGCCTCGATGATCGCCCCGTAGCGCTCCTGCGGCATCGACAGCGTGAGCGTGCCCCCTGCCACCGAAAGATCCACCCCATCCGGACGGTAGCAACAGGTCGTCGGCTTGCCGAGGTGGTCCAGTTTCAAGCCAAAGAACGTGCGAATCGCCGCCGGTGGCTCGCGATTCGCTGACGGGGCGGCGGACTGTTTCTTCTTTTCGTCGATGGCTATGTCTTGAAACGCCTGCGCCTCCAATAGCGCCACTTTCCAGAGATCGCATTCGTCCGCATTGATCGGGGCCGTACGAAAGACAAAATACCCCGCATCGTCCACCTCCTCCGCGATCCAGCGGAGGTTGCCCAGCCAGTGGCGAGGGCCGATAAAATGCTCGCGCCGGTCTATAAGTTGATCGTAGATCGCCGTCTGATTATCGCGGATCATGGGGTAACGCTCCTGTTTCACGGAGTACTTCGGTTTTCCGAAATTCCCGTGGGGATGAACCTGTCTGTTTAGTAAAAATACGTGAGAAATACCCGGCATCCGCATAGCCGCAGTGCACGGCGATCTCCTTGATGTTCCACGGCGTGGTGCGCAACAGGTGGCGGGCCAGGTGGCA
>Ga0268279_1001790_pt1 | contig 11305 bp, 13 predicted proteins | sample saktaG_6_FD_190142 | JGI IMG/M metagenome (GOLD analysis project Ga0268279, IMG submission 190142) | Saline water microbial communities from Sakinaw Lake, British Columbia, Canada - sak_2010_1_5_80m | ecosystem: Environmental > Aquatic > Non-marine Saline and Alkaline > Saline ...
TTTGTTTTAATTGTGGATATTGTTTAAAATCTAGACAAGAAGATACTTCTGTTTTAAAACAAATTCTCATATATTTTGTGAGCTTTTTTCTTGCGCCATTTGGTTTGGTATATGCTTTTAAATATTTAAAACAATCAGATAAAAAATCTAGAATAATAGGAATAATTTCTTTAATGCTAACAGTTTTTGCTATAATAGCAGTTATTTCTATAGCAAAAGAATATGTTCGACAAACATATGATGCGCTTAATTTAATTAATGATTTCGGATTATAGATAGTTTAATCAATAATTGTAAAATTAATATGAAGAGATCAAATATAGTTGAAATATGGATGCGCAAAAGTAAATTATATAGGTATGCAGAAAGTTAATTTATCATTTATTAATTCGCTTTTTAATACACCAGAAGTTTATGGAATTCAAGTATCCTATGATTTAAAATGGGTAGCATGGACATGGGCGAATATTACACCGACAGCGAATGTGTATATTGCTCCAACGGATGGATCAAAAGATCCCGTACAATTAACAAACATAGATCAGAATGTATATATAAAATCATGGACTTTTGACAGTAAACATCTTGTTATTGGTTACGATAACAATGGCGATGAACGAGTAAAACTTTTTCAAATAGATATTAACAAACCTAATAAATTGAAGTTATTAAACGATGAAAAACCACAGTATTTTACTCGTGGTGGCATGATAGATCCAAGTAATCAATATGTAATTTATGGAGCAAATTATGATTATCAGAAAAATAAGGTGATAGAACAGACATTTATTTATCGGAATGATTTAAAGAGTGGAGAAAGAAAAATACTTGCTGCTCCAAAAAAGGCAAACTATACTTGGCCAGAACTTAATTCAAAAGGTACTCATATAATCTATAATCGCAATGATATAGATCCATCTGGTTCGCAAGTTTGGTTAGTAGACATTGAAGGGAAGCAAGATAAAGAAATTCTTAATTTCGGATCTTGCTCAAAAGTGGGCGCATCATGGTTTCCAGACGGAGAACGAATTGTATTTGTTGCCGAAGAGAAAAAATACAGGAGAGTGGGAATATGGCATCTGAAAGACAGCAAGATTGAATGGATATTAGATGATCCAGAGCGTAATATTGGAGAGGCTTATGTTCCGTGCGGCAGTGAATCAATAGTTATTTTAGAGGTAAGAAACGCGCAAACAATGGCGTTCTTATATAATCTTTATACTAAGCAAGAAATTGTATTTTCTAGCGAAAAGAGCTTAATTCCATTAGCTAAACTATCACAAGATACTTGGATTGCAGAATTTTTTAATTCCAAACAGCTAGAAGATATTGTTCTATATGACACAAAAAGTAAATCTATACAAAAAAGTATTACTAATACTTGGAATAAGGTTTCTTATTCATCCAACGATCTTGCTCAGGCCGAAGATTTTTGGTGGGAAGGAGTAGATAAACAAAAAATTCAAGGATGGTTATATAGAGCTAAAAGAAAGGCAAAAGGAACTATTATATTTGTTCATGGTGGTCCCACTGCGCATAGTGAAGATATATTTGATTTGGATATTCAATTTTTTGTATCGCAGGGATTTAACGTACTAGACCCTAATTATAGAGGAAGCACAGGATTTAATTTAAATTTTCAAGAGTCAATAAAAGAAGATGGCTGGGGAGGGAAAGAGCAGGAAGATATTGTCAGAGGCATTAAAGAATTAATGAAACTGGGCATAGCAGAACCAAACAAAGTTGGAATTACGGGTACATCTTATGGAGGTTATTCTTCATGGTATGCAATCACACATAATTCAAAAGAAATAATAGCGGCATCTGCACCAATATGCGGCATGACTGATTTAGTTGTTGACTATTATTCAACAAGGCCAGATTTACGGACTTATATTGAAGAAATGTTAGGTGGTCCACCCAAAGATGTTCCTGATCAATATTATGAACGTTCACCAATTAATTTTGTCAAAAATATTGAAGGAAAATTATTAATAATACAAGGAGCACAAGATCCAAATGTAACTCCAAAACATGTAGAAGTAGTGGAAAAACAATTGAAGAAATTTGGTATTCAATATGAGACAATGATTTTTGATGACGAAGGGCATGGAATTAGTAAGCCCAAGAATCGCAGAGTATTATTGGTTAAGTTAGCAGATTTTTTCAGCAAATCATTTGATCAGAAGTTAAAATAATTGTTTTTCTATAGTATTTAGCTATTTAGCGAATATAAATTAATTATTCTTTAAACTTAGTCCGAAATATAAAATCGCCAAAAAGGCGATTTTTTGCTTGCTCTGAGCTTGTTGAAGGGGTAGAATAGAAATATATGAAAGAGAAAATCGCAATTATTGCAATATTAGCAAATATTATTTTAGCTGTTGGGAAGATTTTTGTTGGAATAATAGCAAGCTCCGCAGCTGTTTTAGCTGAAGGTATTCATTCTTTTATGGATGTTTTTTCTTCGGCTATTAGTTATATTGGTATTAAAATTTCAAAAAAACCCAGTGATAAAAAACATCCATATGGACATTATAAATTTGAGGTTTTTTCAGGATTACTTATAACTTTAATTTTATTAGGAACAGGCGCATGGATTGTTTATGAAGCATATCAGAAATTTTTAGACCCTTCTTCAATAAAAATTCCAGTTTTAGCTTTTGGAGTAATGATTTTCTCGGCAGTAGTTAATGAAATAATGGCACGCCTTAAAATTAATTTTGGTAAAAAGGAAAATTCAATTAGTTTACTTTCGGATGGAGTGCATTCCAGAATCGATGTTTATGCTTCATTAGCGATTTTTATTGGATTGTTTTTAACTAAATATTGGATTTATGCTGATTCACTTTTGGCTTTATTAATTGGTCTTTATATTATCAAAGAATCATTTTCATTGGGCAGAGAAGCAATTGATTCTTTACTTGACGTTTCAGCTGGTGAAGAAGTAGAAGAAAAAATAAAATTAATTGTTGCAGAAAAGAAGATTGGAATTTCTTCTTTAAAAACACAAAAGAAAGGTTCTGCTGTTACTGCTAATTTAGAGATAAAATTATCAAATAATTTAAGCGTAGAAGAAGCAACTAAAATATCTAATAATTTAAGAGAAAGATTAATAAATGAAATTGAAAGTTTGCAATATGTTGTTATTCAAATTCAAAGCCATGAGGTGGAAACTGGATTTTATAAACCCGTTTTTGGTAAAGGTTTTGGATGGCAAAGACGAGGTAAGTTCAAAGGTGAGGTAGAAGAAGCAGCTGGTAAAGGGCCTAGTGGTTATTGTATTTGCTCAAAATGTGGTTATAAAATTGCTCATCAAAAAGGGATTCCTTGTTCGGATTTGGAATGTCCTAAGTGCCATATAAAGTTAATGAGGGAATAAATTAATTATTGGAAGTTTAAAATCGTCAAAGAGGTGATTTTTTGGTAGAATAGAAATTAAATATTATTAATATGTTAATTGACGATGTAAAAATTAATGTAAAAGCTGGGCATGGCGGTCGCGGTGCCGTAGCTTTTAATAAAGTGATGATGAGTCTTGGGCCTACTGGTGGTAATGGCGGTAAAGGAGGCAGTATTTATTTAGAAGGAGTGTCAGATATTAGCGCTCTTTCTCAGTTTCGTGGTAAAAAGGAAGTGTTAGCAGAAAATGGACAAGATGGAAGGCCTCAGTTTCATGACGGAGAAGATGGAAAGGATATTATTTTAAAAGTACCAATTGGTACATTAGTACATAATTTATCAACCTGTGAAGATCTAGAGATTATTACTATTGGACAGAGTTTATTAGTTGTTAAAGGCGGCAGAGGCGGTAAAGGTAATTTTAAATTTCGTTCATCAACTAATACAAGTCCAATTGAATTTCAAGAAGGTTTATCTGGTGAAAAATATGAATTAAGGCTTGAGCTTAAATTAATTGCTGATGTTGGATTTGTTGGTTTACCAAATGTTGGAAAATCCAGTTTATTAAATGAGCTAACTAATGCTAAAAGCAAGGTGGCTAATTATCCTTTTACAACACTTGATCCAAATTTAGGTGTTTATTATGAATTAGTATTGGCTGATGTTCCTGGATTGATTGAAGGAGCTTCTGATAATAAAGGTCTTGGAATTAAATTTTTACGTCATATTGATAGAACAAAAACGCTTTTTCATTTTATTTCCTCAGAATCATCTGATCCAGTAAAAGATTATGAAATTATCAGAAATGAATTAGGCGCTTATAATAAAAAACTTTTGGATAAAACAGAATATGTTTTTTTGAGCAAATCTGATTTATTAGATGAAAAAAAGATAACAGAAAAACTTAATGAGTTAAAAAAAATAGGTAAGGAGGTAATACCAATTTCTGTTATTGATGATGAAAGCATAAAGCACGTTGAAAAAATATTGCGCGATATAATTAAACGAAAATACCAAAAAACTTTGAAAAAAGATTAATTAATGATATTATAAAAAATAAACAAAATTTATTATGAAAAAAATACTAATTGTTCTTTTGGCTATTGTTTTCCTTTGGGCTTTAATTAATTGGAGTAAAAATTTTAATACAAACAAAATTATGGAACCAATTTCAGATAATAATGAACAGACTAATACAACTCAAGGCAATGAATTAAAAATAGAAGTATTAAGTGAAGGAGAAGGAATAGCAGCTAAAAATGGAGATAACGTCTCAGTCCATTATACTGGAACCCTTGAAGACGGAACAAAGTTTGATTCAAGCTTAGATAGAGGAGTTCCTTTTGACTTTGATCTTGGAGCTAGTCAGGTTATAAAAGGATGGGATTTAGGAGTTTTAGGAATGAAAGTGGGGGAAAAACGTAAATTAATAATTCCTTCTGATCTTGCTTATGGAGAGAATGGAATTCCTGGTGTAATTCCTTCAAATGCAACTCTTGTATTTGAAGTTGAACTTTTAGAGATTAAATAAATCAAAAAAAAGTAGGGAACCACTAGAAGTTCCCTACACTTTTTTTATAATTACTTTTTTTCAAGGAGAAAATTTATTCTTTAATTAGCTCTTTTTTTTCAAGATTTTCGTAAATTTTTTCAATCTGTGGCTCAATTACTTTAGAGTAATGTTCATTTTGCTTGTTATCATCATGCCATTCTTTACATCTTGTAGCTAATGCGCATATATACCTTATTTTCACTTTTAAAGTAGACGATTCTATCATACCGTTTTTTTTAAATGGACAATCTTGATGTTTGTAATTGATCAATGATGCCAATTTACATTTTTTACCATTCCCTCTATTAGTTAAGTACTTGAAGCATTTTACAGAAAGTTTCATTTTTTCTCTCCTTTTTTCTTTTTTTTTCTTTTTTTAATCTTCTTTATCATTCTATGTATTCTTATCGTTATTTTAGCGGAAACTTGCCTGCTTTTTAGGTGTTTTAGTAATACATGCCTTATCATTAATCTCTATCCTTTCATTTGGTTCTTTCTCATCTCCTTTCTTTTTATTTTTTCAAGTTGCAAATGATAGTTTATCACTCTAGGGTAGATACAAGTAGACGTTATAATGTGCAAGAAAATCAATTTCCTCACAATTAAGTAAGTCTACCCTAGAATATATTTATTTTACACTGAATATTCATTTTGTCAAGCGGTATTGACATTATTTTTTTCTATCTTATAATAACTTTTAGAATTAATTTTTTGTAACATGAAACATCGTTGTTTTAATTGCAGGTATATTTATGATGACAGAATAGAAGAAATTAATTTTATGGAGCTAGACGAAGAGTGGGTTTGCCCTGAATGCAATGCTTATAAATCAGAATTTGAATTGATAGAAGAAGATAGAGGAGGTGTAGAATTAGAAAATGTAGAGGAAGCAATAAAACCCGAAAAAAATTTAAAAGATGGATATTTATTATGAACAAAAATGAGGCTTTGTTAATGTTAAATAATAAGGTCAAAACGCCTAATTTGATTAAGCATTGTTTGGCTTGCGAGGCAGCTATGAGAGAATTAGCTAAATATTTTAAAGAAGATGAAGAAAAGTGGGGTTTGGCTGGATTACTTCATGATATTGATTATGAAGAGACAAAAGATAATCCTGAAAAACATTCTTTAATTGGGGCAGAATATTTGAACGAGCAAGGTATAGATGAAGAGATTGTAGAAGCAGTAAAAACCCATAATGAAATGCATGGTATTGCTCCTGAAACAAAGATGGCTAAATCTTTGTTTTGTACTGATCCTTTGACTGGTTTAATTGTTGCATCTACATTAGTATTACCTTCTAAAAAAATAGAAGAGGTGACAACTGATAATATTTTAAATCGTTTTAAAGAAAAAGGATTTGCTAAAGGCGCTAATCGAGAAATTATTAAACAATGTGAAGCTCTTTTAGATATTCCTTTAAAAGAATTTGTTGGTCTAGTTTTACAAGGGATGAAATCAATTACAGACGATTTAGGTTTGTGATTGACAATAGAAGGGTTTATTTGTTAAACTAATATTGTGCCCTTCAGGGCATTTTTAAAAAGAAAAAAATGGAAAATATAAAGAGATATTTTAGAGGAGCAATTCAAGAGTTGAAGAAAGTAAATTGGCCTACTCGTAAAGAAACAATACGATATACTTTGGGTGTTCTTGGCCTTTCTTTTGCTGTTGCTATTGTTCTTGGACTTATTGATTTTGGATTACTCAAATCAATGGGTACAATTATAAAGTAAGAATTGTTAATTTATGCCAAAACAGCAGATAAATTTAGGAAGAAATTGGTATGTAATTCATACTTATTCTGGATACGAAGATGCCGTGGCTCGGAGTTTGAGACAAAGGGTTGAATCTTTGGAAATGCAGGATAAGATTTTTAATGTTTTAGTGCCTAAAGAAAAAAAGGTAAAGATAAAACATAGTAAGCGCGCTATTGTAGAAGAAAAGATATATCCAGGATATGTTTTTGTTGAAATGATAGTAACTGACGATTCTTGGTATGTTGTGAGAAATACTCCAATGGTGACTGGTTTTATTGGGGCAGGAACAACTCCTCGTCCTGTTGAAGATGAAGAGATAAAACAGATTCTAAAGAAGACCGGAGATGAGGAACCGAAATACAAGATAGATTTTATAGAAGGAGATTTGGTTACTATTACTGATGGTCCTTTTAAAGATAAACAAGGGAAAGTTGATGAAATAGATCACGAAAAAGGAAGAGTTAAAGTACTGGTATCTTTGTTCGGAAGGGATACTCCAGTAGATTTAGATTTTCTTCAAGTTAAAAAAAATTAAAGATTCTAATTAAATATGGCAAAAGCAATAAAAACAACATTAATTTTACAGATTCCTGCTGGACAGGCTAATCCTGCTCCTCCTGTTGGACCAGCTTTAGGTCAACATGGTTTAAATATTCAGGAATTTTGTACACGGTTTAATGAAAAAACAAAAGAGCAAGCAGGAGATATTATTCCTGTAGAAATTACAGTTTATCTGGACAGGAGTTTTGATTTAAAATTTAAACAACCACCAGCATCTGATTTATTGCGTAAAGCGGCAGGAATACAAAAAGGGGCTGGCAATCCTTTAAAGGATAAAGTTGGAAAAATTACTAAAAAACAAGTCGAAGAAATTGCTAAAAGAAAAATGCCTGATTTAAACACAACTGATATAGAAGCGGCTATGAAAATGGTGGAAGGAACAGCAAGAAGCATGGGAATAGAAATAGAGAAATAGGTTGTATAAAGATATAAAAAAGCCCTGGATTATTTAGAACATCCGAGGGCTTTTTAATTTAAATTCACTGATTTAAATTAAGATTAAACTTTTTTTTGAAATCGGGACAAATCTAGTATATTCTATGCCGTCTTTATCTTTTAAGAAATAAAATTCATCAAAAAGTTTAGGAATTTTTTTTTGAACCTTTTTAAGAAAGTTACAAGCTACAAATCGAATTTCTGGAGCAGCAGCTTTTTGAGTACGGATTAAAAACCAGTGTTTCCATTCTGCCAGATTAAAGGTTTGTACGATCTCACTTTTTATTCCGATTGGCAACCATTGCCTTGCTTCTTGGGGTTGAAGACCCAGCTTGATTAAAGAGGTATATATATCCTTCATTCTTTTAATAGAATCTTTGATACTAATCTCTGTATTGCCAACCAGTATTTTCTGGCTCAAATCAATCTTTCTATAAGGAAGAATAAATTTGTACCCATCCTTTTTAGTTGGGTCAACATACCTTGTTGATTCTTGAGTATAAGCTACTGCTTTGTTATGACCATTACGGCTTCTAACATCCTCATGAGTCAATCCTCTTGAGCAATCTTTAAATATCACGGTCATAGCTTGATGAATCAATCTTTCTTTATTCGTATAAAAGCAAGGGCTTTGAACATAATGCAGGGCTATCATTAAATCCTTATGAGGAGTCAAAGGAAACAAAACATGATTTTGCTTATGCAATCTGTCCAAGAGTGTCGCAATAATATGAGAAGGATACCTGATATAAGCTTCTGTGAACATTCTAGCATTACCAGAGACGAATACTTCTTTTTTTCTTTCGGTGATACAAAATAGATGGTTAGCTCGAAGTAAGTCTAAAAGTATATGATCTCCGGAATTTGTTTTATTAATTTTGATTGAAAAACAAAACCAAGAATGTTCAAGCACAGAAAGATGTTTAATTCGCCATATCATCTGAATAAATTCTTCTGGCGTTTTTTTGGACGTTTTCCAACTTTGGTGAGATATGCTTCCGCACCGTTTAATTAACCAATTCATCTTATGCGGTTCTAGTGCTGTGACATCGTCAGTCAGGATCTCAAAGGATCCTTGTTTAAATAAAATTTTCATTACTATTTACCTCCTAAATTTTTTGCAAAGTTTAGTTCTTTTTCAATTTCTAAAATAAACTTTTGCATTATTTTTAATCTTTCTTGCATTATTCTCATTCCTGTTTTGGTGTAGCATCTCATTATTAGTTCTGCGCTTCTGATCTTAATGTTTTTTATTAAGTCAATCTGAGGGAAGGCATTGCTTTTATCATCCGATTTTTTATATTGGACAATAAAAGGCATTTGATTTCTTCCTCCCCATGATGCATAACGGATCATACCAAGACATCCAAGGGATTCAATGGCATCTGCATCTCTTAAGATATGACATTCCATTGGTACTTTTTTTGTCCATCCTTTTCTTCCTGGCACAAAGTCATGATTTTTTATGCACGCAATTACAGAAATACTTTTATTTCTTGGAAACTTTACACTAGGTAGTAATGTGTTGGCAAATTGAATACTGCTTTTCGCATGTTTTGGACTATCATCTGAAATATATCCGAGATCATGCAACATGGCTGCAGCTATCAAAATATCCTTGTCTAAACCCAAAGCATCTTTTTTATTTATATAAAGACACAAGTTTCTTACTCTTATGGCATGGCTTAAATCATGCTCCGGGAACATCCTGTTATTTCGTTTTGCACTAAGATAAAGTAGTTCCAATCTTTCCATTAATTCTTTCTTCCAATCATTTTCCATTACATTTTCTCCTTTTTTTGTTTTATTGTCCTAAGAGTATATTTTAGGACTTCTTCACATACTTTCTTTTCAGATTGTTCAGCATCAATGGTAATTATTTTTGGATCTTTTTTCGCAAGTTGGAGATATCCTTTTCTAATATCTTCATGGAAAGATCCTTTTATTTGTTCTATTCTGTCTTTTTTCTTTTTAGGAGTCCTTTCTTCTCCCTTTTTTACATCTAAATCTAATATGAATGTTATGTCTGGTTCTAATCCTTTGCAAGCGATGTCGTTAATGATTTTAACTACAGGTATGCCAAGCTTTCTTCCAATTCCTTGATAGACATACGATGAAAGCACGAACCGATCGCTCACTATATTGATGCCTTCTTTTAAACAAGGAAGAATGAGTTTCTTAATATGCTGTGCCCGAGAAGCAGCAAAGAGAAATGCCTCGCTTGTATTACAGATCTTGTTTTCTCGATCTATAATAATTTCTCTTATCTTCTCTGCCACAGGACATTTTGTTCCACCTGGCTCTCTGGTCCATACAGTAGGGAAGCCCATCTCGTTCAGTTTTTTCACAAGGAATTTACTACACGTGCTTTTCCCGGAATTTTCTCCACCTTCAAAAGCGATAAAAACACCAGTTTTCATTATTTTCACATCCTTTCTTTTTTTATTTTTTCAAGTTACACGCGTTAGTTTGATTATCTTTAATATACATTTTTATCATTATTCTGTCAATATTGGTAATAATGACAGATATTAGTTATAATACTTAAAAGATTATTTAATGATATGGAATTTAAGCCAACAATAGGACTGGAAGTGCATGCAGAATTAAAAACCAAAACAAAAATGTTCTGTGATTGTTTGAATAATCCAGAAGAGAAAATTGCTAATACGAATATTTGTCCAGTTTGTTTGGCTCACCCAGGAACACTTCCTGTTATTAATAAAAAAGCATTGGAGCAAGTTATAATAGTTGGTTTATCTTTAAATTCAGAAATTCCTGAGTATTCTAAATTTGATAGAAAAAATTATTTTTATCCTGATTTACCAAAAGGTTATCAGATATCCCAATATGATATGCCTTTATGCAAAGGCGGGGAATTGTCTTTGTTTTTAAGTAATGATTTGGAAGAATCAAAAAGAAATATTAAAATTACCCGCGTTCATTTAGAAGAAGATACTGGCAAGTTAATTCATTCTGCAGACGGAAAGTTAACTTTAATTGATTTTAATCGAGCAGGGGTCCCTTTAATGGAGTTAGTAACAGAGCCAGTTATTCATAGTGGAAAAGAAGCAAGGTTATTTGCTCAGGGGCTTCAATTACTTTTTAGGACATTAAATGTTTCAGAAGCAGATATGGAAAGAGGTCAGATGCGTTGTGAAGTGAATATATCATTGAGTAAAGATGAGGAATTGGGGACAAAGGTAGAGATTAAAAATCTGAATTCTTTTAGGGCAGTGGAAAAATCAATTGATTTTGAAATTCAAAGGCAGAAGGAAATTTTAGAAAAAGGAGAAAAAGTAATTCAGGAAACACGTGGATGGGATGCAGGAAAAGAAATTACTTATTCTCAACGCTTGAAAGAAGAAGCTCAAGATTATCGTTATTTTCCAGAGCCTGATTTGCCGCGTTTACATATTTATTCAGAAAAAGGATCAGATGGATTATTTAATTTAGAAGAGTTGAAAAAACAAATACCCGAGTTACCTTGGAAGAAAAAGGAAAGGATTATGAAATTATGCGCTTCTTTAGGAGATGCTAATTTATTAATTCAAGATGAAAAATTAATGAATTTTTTTGAAGAAGTAATTAAAGA
>Ga0268279_1001794_pt1 | contig 11267 bp, 26 predicted proteins | sample saktaG_6_FD_190142 | JGI IMG/M metagenome (GOLD analysis project Ga0268279, IMG submission 190142) | Saline water microbial communities from Sakinaw Lake, British Columbia, Canada - sak_2010_1_5_80m | ecosystem: Environmental > Aquatic > Non-marine Saline and Alkaline > Saline ...
ACTGATATAAGTAGTTTCCCATATCTGTCTTCTTCGTACACTTCTACCCTATACCATAGTTTATTTTTCATTTCTTCCTCCTCCATTGTTAAGAGTAGCCTATCATATATTCAGTGGGAAGTCAAGTATTAAAACCTTCCTGCATTAGGCTCCAATCTTCGCAATCATAGGGCATATCGGCGCAGGCTTCATGTTCTGCCTCATGTTCGTTGCGGTCTTTGATTGTATGACTTGAGATTACTTTGTTGGCTTGTTCTTCAATTTCGCGAATACTGATGTTGGGCATCATGGTCTCCCCCTGTCAGCCGCAACATAATCAGCATCGCCATCGACAGGACAGCGTAGATATGTTTTTTCGCAAGGCAAACAGATTCTCCGACCGTTTCTTATTACGAACCATCCACGATGTCCGATTGTCGACTTTGGGGAAAGAGCAAACGGAGCCGGCGCCGTTCCGTCGCCTCCACATTGTTCACACGGTAATTTTGAATACATGTCAATTCTCCAGTGCCCAACAAAAAGTTGGACGGCTACCTTCATTCCGCTGACGCTCCACTCGGAGCGTCAACTTTGGCGTTATAAATGTTGTAGTAAGTAACTATCCAGTTCATAAATTTCACTCCTAGTTATCACTGATTATGATGTCAACTACATTAAGAGGGAATATCGTTCAACTCCTGAAGGGTAATTTTCTCTAACCCAATCGTAAATAGCCTGTTCGCAAGCCTCATTAAATTCTCTTGTTTCTTCGGGGTTAAAGTCTCTATTCTTAACTGCGGGAAACTCTTTAGCGACAACTGCCCAAAATGCTTCTTGCGCTTTTAAGGATACGGTCCTGATCTTTTGGCTCATTGATCTCCCCCTTGATTGTTAAGGATAGTATAGCAGAAGACCGATAGGAAGTCAAGCTTTATCCGACTATTACTTGGCGATAACGGAATGTTCTTGTCCCTCTTCAAAGACGACAAAGCCGGCAAGTTCAAAACGAATATATTTCATAGTCTTCCTCCATTGTTGAAAGAGCAGGGTATCACAGTTTAATCGGGGAGTCAAGCGGAAAGTTGGAGTTGATTCTTTTCGATTTCGACTTTCTTAACAATGTAATCAATCATACTTTTTGCTTCGGTTATGCAGTAATCATAATCGCCGTAGAAACCCCAACAGGAATCTATATTTTCTTCATCGGGTCCATCAATGATATAACCATAGATATCCCCTCGGAGGTATTGATCATATGTTTCGATCTCCCCTTGCATAACCTTTATTGCTTGCTTGAGGATTTTGGGGGAGATATGTTTGACTTTATAATCCTCTCGGATTTTCTTTTTGCTGATAAATACAAAGCCGATCTGTCCTGAATCCCAAGGGCAAGAGAAACCCGTTGTATTGATTGTCAGTCCTGAATGGTCATACATATAGATGGGAAGGATAGCGGCGACATCCTCTTGTTTGCGGATTGCCTTTTCGAGTTCTTCCCAAGAGTTATAGTCCTCGAAATGGAATCCGTGTCCTGTATCGCCTAGGTTATAGCGTTTATGGAAACAGACTATTGTCGCAAGGTTATCCATTGAAGTTCTTGGCGATTCGTTAATATCATCGGGTTGAATATGGATGGTATGATCTTTGTAAACTTCGGTATGAACATCGTGCATTGGTCTATCCTCCTTAATTGTTGAGAGCAGTCTATCATACATTCAGTGGGAAGTCAAGGATTATCTTATGTATTATGAAGCCAGAATGAGAGTTTCCGGGTTTTGTCTTTTGTGCCATTTTCCATTTTCGTCTTGATATTCATAGAGACTAGACGGACAGATAAGACGGTAGCAATTATGAATGGTATCGAAAAAGATTTGTTTATGCGGCATTAGTTTTTGAAGATTTATGACCTTATTAAAATTCATATCAATATCTCCTTAATTGTTGAGAGCAGTCTATCATACATTCAGTGGGAAGTCAAGTCTTTTTCCATCCTCCAAGATCATCGGCTATATCTTGCAAAATCTTCTTCCATTCCTTAACGCTTTTGACCATCATTCCATAAACATTTATTGAGTTTTGTGAGGTAAGTTCTTCAATAACTATACTCCAATCAACTCCATCTTTTCCATTTACGGTGTTTTGGGAGAGAAAACAAGCCATTTGAAAGCTAACACATTGTAAATAGCCTTCTCTGTCTTCAATGTTTTTACCCCAAGCATTAGGATCACCTACATGTTCTTGGGCATAATGACAAGCCTTAGCCATAAAATCTAGCAATGAATTGATCATAGTTCCTCCTTAATTGTTGAGAGCAGTCTAGCACAGTTTTAGAGAGAAGTCAAGGTTAAAAATCGTCGGGGAGTTGTACCGAGAATCCGTCAAAGATCGTCTCAATATTCGTCTCAATATATGATCCTTCGGTATGAGATTCAAGGGTAATGTTTTCGGGATGGATTGTATATCCCATTTCATACAATCTTTTGGCAATTATCTTTTTGATTTCTTCCATAGAAATAGTCATTTTCATTTGGTCTATCCTCCCTTAATTGTTGAGAGCAGTCTATCATACATTCAGTGGGAAGTCAAGGATTATCTTATGTATTATGAAGCCAGAATGAGAGTTTCCGGATTTTGTCTTTTGCGCCATTTTCCATTTTCGTCTTGATATTCATAGAGACTAGACGGACAGATAAGACGGTAGCAATTATGAATGGTATCGAAAAAGATTTGTTTGTGCGGCATTAGTTTTTGAAGATTTATGGCCTTATTAAAATTCATATCAATATCTCCTTAATTGTTGAGAGCAGTCTATCATACATTCAGTGGGAAGTCAAGGATTATCTTACAATCCATGAGATATTTCGTTATCATCCAAAAGTTTCTTAGCTTTTTCCAGCTTTTCGTCTAGTTCAGATATGATAGTAACAAGGTTCGAGATATGTTCCGATACTTGATCTGCAAATTTGGAAATATCGTCTCCAAAATTCTCTGCACTCGTAATTTCCCGATCCTGATAAGCAGTTGTATTTTCGCCCCTCATAATTCCTCCTTAATTGTTAAAGATAGGATAGCACAGTTTCAGGGAGAAGTCAAGGAAGAAGTTCCCTATTCATTTAATCCCGTCCCCATCCCAAAAGATGTTCGAGAAGAAACTCATTTGTATCGCAAAAACCGACCGGCCAGCTCAAACATCTGCCGTCATAATCAAATTGCCACTCTTGATCCTCAAACTGAATGGTAACATCCTCGCAGTTGAGTCTCTCCTGTTTGATAGCAAGTCTAACGGCATTTATCATTACTTCGCCGCCAATCTCAATAGATATGGTATTAACTTCGGGAGTATTCTCTATTTGCTCCATCAATTCCTCAAGCCACTCCGTTACGGCAAGATCAGGAACGATTTTACCAACTTTTGAATATCGAATTGTCAATTTCATTATGCAAATATCCTATCATAGATTCATAAGAAAGTCAAGGGTATTATTTTACGAGATTTGAGCGGGAAGGCTCACGTGTCTTACTTGGTTAATTAATTTTATGTCTTCCTCCATCATTGAAGATAGGATAGCACAGTTTTAGAGAGAAGTCAATTCTTAATTTTATGTTCTACGTAAGCTCTTATCTCATATTGAGGAATGTTTAATGTTTCAGCTAACTCTACAATCTTTAGGAAAAATTCTCTTTCAACTAATTTTGAATGCACGTCTATCTTGTAGTTTTCTAATCTATACCATCTTGTTATGTCAAAGATGGTTTCGGTAGGATAATTCTTTTCACTCCTAACTAGGCGAACAACCATTAACCGTTTTTTAAAATACTCCAAAAAGCGGGACGTAAAATGATGATATCTTAATTTTTGACGGAGGTATAGAAACTGAAGTTCACAATACAAGACCGATAAGATCAGAGTAGGATCTTTCAGAATGGCTCTATAGTTGTAATGGAAAACAAGCATTACTTGTTTCCGATTTTGACAAGAGAGATGGAAGCGTGGGGCATTTCATCAGCCTTGATTCTTGAGGCTTCATTGTTGGCAAGAGTAGGAGATGTCAAAGTAACTCCCCTCTTGACATAGTTAACCATAATCTTGAACTTCTCACCTTCCGCAACTACGTCTATTCTACTCATTGATCTTCCTCCTTGATCGTTAAGAGCAGCCTATCAGAAAAAGAGTGGAATGTCAAGCTTGATTCTCAGGTTTCTCCGTTTTCTTTTCAGGACCATTGTCAGCCTTTATGCAATTACAAGGGGAATACCGCTTGCATTTGCAGTTAGAACAAGGATATACGGGTTCGCTACCTGTCTGTCTACGCAGCTTCTTGAGACCATCTACTGTTGCCATGTTCATTTCCTTAATTGTTAAAAGCAATATACCATGAAACGTATCATAAATCAAGCAAAAACTTCACTTATTTTTCGATTTTAGTGTGGCAATCGGGAAGGAAGCTCCCAAAGTTCGCAATAGTCTTCGATTACAACTTTCTGACAGATTTCGGGGAGGTCTTCAAACTTGATCTTGCGTCCTAAATATCTATAGGTAGGTCTGTCTATCATTTGTCGATAAGATGAATGTTGACAGAAGCCACAAGGATGAGTTGGAGCATCTGACATACCTAGAACAAAATGCCAAAGTTCTATTCGCTCTCCTCTTTTTTTGCCGATATTGTTGTAATTCCCTGCAAAAACTACGGTATAACGATCAGTAGTTTCGCCCCCATTGTCATATATACGGACCTTTGTTGCCTTGGGTTTGCCGTTTGGAAGTAGATTGTTGAGTCGAGCTTGCTGTCTTGCGGTCATAGTCTTTCCTCCTTAATTGTTATCCATAACGTATCATATTAAGTAGGGAAAGTCAAGAAAAAATTTAGGGGACAGAGTATACTATTGAGCGAGACAATAGCAATACCCTGCCCCCTTAGAGGATTAGGCTTCGGCTTCGGCTTCGGCTTCAAGTCCTGTCTTAACTTCCTCAGCAGAGAGCTTATACTTCTTCCCATTGGTATTTTCGCAGATGATGGCGCAACGATACGATTGAGGCTTAATGCCAACGATCTTCCAACGCTTGCCCCTACCCCCCGAGAATGAACGCCCAAAGTCAGAAGCCTTGAGTCCAAAATATTTCGCATGGATATCAAATGCTGTCTTCATTTGGTCGTTAAGAGAAACCAATTGTTCTCCATCCAAACGGCATTCAACCTTCATCTTAAACGAGTCGGAACAGAAACTTCCGCTGCCGAGAAGAATATTGAGTCCGAATTTATTTCCCACTTCAGACAACGCTTTCTGAAGTTCTGCCCTTACCCTCCCGCATTCAAACCGATCAAACTGTACAACCTTCGACATAGACATACTTACCCCCATGGTTTGAGTTATTGATGATTGAAAAATAACTCTACCATATTCTGTATGAAGATGCAAGACTTTTTTCGACTTTGCATCTTTTTAGCTTCGGTTAACTGTTATACTTAGTCCCTTAATCAGAGTACGGCAGATTCAAAAAATGCAAAGAACTAAGAGACTGAACAGGAATCTTTGCAAACCCCTTAGCATCCTTGAAATATCGGGCGCATCGGACTTGAAACATTCCCATATCATTTTCGATACTTGAGGGTACAGGGACGGTTTCTTTTGCGCCTAGACGTTGGGTTGCGAGTTTCAAGCCATATTCCTTGTTAAACTTATCTCCCTTGTTTATTGCCGCCCTACTCCATCCAATGCGAACAATTCCTTCACTGTCGATATTGCCAACCATAATGCCGACAACAGTAATATGCTTATTCTTCCGTTTCTTAATATATTGACGGATTGTGGTTGTCTGTTTCTTATTCACTTTCTTCTTCGTTACCATAACATTTCCTCCTGTTGTGTTAGTATTTGAGAAGCCTATCATATATTCAGTGGGAAGTCAAGCATTAAGCGTCATTTTCTTCATGGATCATTTGGGCTTCAACCATTTCGAGTCCACCTTCACCAAGTCCATCGGGTTCAACTTCATAGTATTCGCCGCAAGACTGACATACCACCTCAATTGTATCTCCGTAAAAGCCCATTCCCATAATCTTGATTTCGCCGCCACATTCTCTGCATTTTCTCATTTCATTCCTCCGTTGATCGTTGATTTGATCCTCATTGTCAACGCATACCATATCACACATTCAGTGGAAAGTCAAGAAAAAAGAAAAGGCAAATAAAAAAGCCTTGTGGACTAATCTATTTGCCTTTCTTTAATGGGTCGATCCGTATTTGAACGGCTTCTAGGTTCCCCATCAACCTGAACCAACAATATACCATAATCAGATGCAAACGTCAAGCTGATTTCTCATTTAATTTCAAGATTATATTTCACTCTAAGATAGTCTCTGATTTCCATGGCGATATCGGGAGGGAGATTAACCCAACTGAATCGAGATAGCTGAAGTCTTGCAACCTTGGCTCTAATCCTAGTAATGTCTTCTTGAGTTGCAGGGGAAATATCATTATGGTTCCATGAATCCGATCCCCTTTGACGTCCTTTAGAGTCATATGCTATTTCGGGTGCGTCTTCTCTAGCGGCTTTGACATAAATAGTTCCCCCACGTCCATTTGTTATGCGGGTAATTGTAACAATAAATTCAAAATGTCGGGCAACAACTACAGCTTTATCGCCAACCGTCCAAACAATTCCACTAGGACCATCCAGTTTTTCAAGTTGTTTTGTCTTGCTCATTAGTCTTTTCTCTATAAGGTTTTCTTTAAGAAGTCAAACAAAAAATTGATGCTTCGAGGAATTGTCTCCAATTATAACTACTTCGTTCTCAACAATGTTATCATTGTTTAAAAGTCTATCATAATCAGCGGCAAGAGTCAAGCCCTAATCTCACTTACTCGAACAGGGCGGATTGGGCGAGTCTCTTGTTAGTCTTGCGGTCATATCCCCTCTTGCCCTTCTTGCTTGAATGAGGGCGGGAACAGGGATTGACGGCTCCCCAAGTCTTACGAATCTTAATCGTGTTACTGTTGCTCTGCATTGGTCTATCCTCCCTTAATTGTTAAGAACAGAATAACATATTGTAGTGGATAAGTCAAGCGTTAATTTCAGGTTGCGAAACTTTCATAATGTCTAATGGGGGTATTTTCTAGATGGCTCTCTCTGTAGTCAACCTTTTCCCCAATAGCTTCTTTTGCTTTAAAGAAAAGGGAAGCGTCACAATCTTCTTCCAAATAAACAGTTCCCCCTCTTTGATAAGAATATGGAGATACCTTATCAAGAATATTCAGTTTGATAAGCTCTGAACGTTTAACGGCAAGCCAACCATGTCCCGGATCAGAATGAAAAATATACATTGGTCTATCCTCCCTTAATTGTTAAGAACAGAATAACATATTGTAGTGGATAAGTCAAGCGTTTTTTGGATTTTTATCATCACAACTTGGACATCTAACGCTAGGATATCCTGCGAATCGGTCTCCGCATTTAATACAATGTCTTGCCCAATCTCCATCTAATGTCCCAAATCGGCGTTTATCTGCCCTCATTCTAGCGACATCCCCTCTGTAAATATTCTTTGGATTAGCAGGGGATAATTGCCAATTTTTAGATTTTCGGTCCATTATATCTTACAATTTTCGATTTTGTCTATAAGGGCTGACAATCTTTTAGAAAACTTGATTTCTTCATCATCCATTTCATCCCATCGGCAAGCAAATTCCCGTGCGTCCTTCAATCCTTCCAATGCTTCCAAGATGAAATTAAATCCAACGGCGAGTAGAATAGCATCAGCCTTACTTTGTGACTTGGGGGAAGATGGCCATATTTCTGCAACCGTTTCCCAACATTCTTCGTCTCCATCCATTCCTACTTTGGTTTGAATAGAATCTATGTTATTTTCATGGAAACAAGTCCCTTTGCCATGTATAGGGATAAATTTGCCTTTGGACGCCTGTTTATTCACTTTGTAGATGTTCATGGTCAATGTCCTCCTTAATTGTTAAAACAAGACTATCACAGTTTAGGGATTAAGTCAAGGCTATTATCGAGTATACTTCTTGAAAGCAACCGACCATGCTCCTACACCCTGTCTCCATTCAACAATACGCTTAACGGTTTCTCCCTTTTGCGCTCGTATAAACTCTTTTTCGGTCATTTCAAGTCTATAGGTTGTCTTCCCGTCTTCTATTACGCTTCCTAATGTCATTGATCTACCGTTCCTTATTGTTGAGAATAGTCTATCATATATTCAGTGGAAAGTCAAGGGGAAAGTTTGGTAATCAGAAAAGGTATTCCTCGGGAAATTGTAATGAGGATGGCTGTTATTGTCAAACAAAATGAACCCGCTATAATTATCACTTTAAGTCGTTCTTTTTCGACACAAGAATAACAAAGATGATAATCACAATTTCTATAGATTATATCTCCTTCTTCAAGCCGAAATTGATAACCGCATTTCTTGCATTCCATTAGTATTCAACTCCATTTTTCTTCAAAGAATCTATATCAAATTTCAATCCTAGTTTTCGATAAATATGAAAAACAAAGAGGACGGGAATAGGCGATAAATAATGCTGATAAGCCCAGTATTTGCACATTTCCTTCCAACAATCAGGGGAATATTGGTCTTTAATTGTTTCCCACGCCTTATCAAAGTTGGCATAATCCAATACTGTTCCATAAGCGCACATGGATGATTTTCGGGGCGTACTTCCAAATCCTGCCTGAAAAACATCGGCAAGCATGAAATGGTCTTCGCATTTCAGGATATGACCAAAACATTCTTCATTTTTGAATTCTGTTATCATTGGGCTATCCTCCCTTGATTGTTGAGAGTAGTCTGTCATACATTCAGTGAAAAGTCAAGAATTAAATTTGGGAGATCGCTAGGGGATTCGAACCCCTTTCTATTCGCTTAACTCGTTCAGACTATGACCTCTATCTGCCTTGCTCTAGAACCAGACATAGGAGGAGCTAGCTTTTTAGTCATCCCTTTTGAGACGAATTGTTTTATGGCTAATAAACTAAACGACCATCTTCATTGTTAACGCATACTCTATCATACATTCAGTGGGAAGTCAAGAATTATTTAGAAAGATTCCGTCCATTCAAGAGAATATTCCCTTTTATCAGAACTATCTATAATCTTGATTTGTCGCAAGACTTCGATTGGAATTAACTGTCCTTTATTTTCTTCTCCTCCAAATGGCAACCATACACAGTCATCAAAAAGATCCAAGTCTCCCTTACTAGCTCTTCCCTTGTGAAAAGAATTATTGGCAACTGACATTACCATTCCGAGTTCAAGCCCAGTAAGCCTTTTCTTTAAGTCTTTTGGAATAGACTCCAATATGGATTTAATGGTTTCTGGCCCCTTATGTCCATCAAAAGAGGACATTGTTGCTTTATATCCTATGAGTTTCTTAGTTGACATGTTCTTTCCTTAACTGTTGGGAGATGTTTATATTAGTTCTCCCTTAATCATCTTTGTTACTCCATTTTGGTACGGGCGGTGGGAATCGAACCCACGTACCTCGCATTAAAAGTGCGATGCTAAGCCGCTTAGCTACACCCGCTTAAATTGTTAAGATAAATGTATCAAATTATTAGCGGGAAGTCAAGCCTTTAATCATCTGCAAATTCTGGTACGCCTGCCCATTCCAAGAGCAATACGTCACCTGAATCAATGTAAGGGGCTAGACCTTGTAGTTCCGCAATTTCACCATAACTAATTCTCTCAGCCTCTATTTCGCCTCTCAGATATTCGAGTCTCTCTTGGATTATCTTGTTTGCAGTCATGTTTCCTCCTTTATTGTTAACGCATACTCTATCATACATTCAGTGGAAAGTCAAGCTCTTTCTTTAATCATCTTCTGCAAATAATGCATGAGTTGAATCAAGAGCAAGATAGTAGTGTCCATTCCCACAGCCCTTGAACTGTTCACTGTACCACGCCCGATTAGCTTCAGGATTGTACTCGAAAGATACGTCATAGGAAGAGCGCCCCCATGTTCGATACTTTTCTTTGGCATCCATCTTTTCTTGAATGGTCTTGAGAATTTCATCATTGCGGTTGGAATCCCGATAACGTCCGCTTTTAGTGAAACGCATTTTCTTAACCTTTGGCATACAATGATAGGACCATATAATTGAAGTATTGACATAGGGTTTACCTTCATCATTGATTTTTACAAGCTCGGGATATTTTGTTTGGAAGATATCAAGTCGTCCCTTAGCATCAGCTTCCCAATAATCTTGATATGCCTGATTAAGTTTATCATATCCCATTGAAAGAGCTAATTGGATATCGGGAATTAGGTCTTCCCACAGTCCTGATTTATTCAAACGGGCAATGACTTTCTTCCATCCATCCCGCCATTTTTGTTCAGGAGACTTAATAGACTTAATAGGTTTGATTGCTACGATTTGATCCAAAGGGAGAGGATTTCCCCATTTACGACTACGATTGGCAAAGTAACAGAGATTGCCATTGGAGGATTTGAAGATACGAAAAGTAATTTGGCTACCGTTATACATGGTTACGCTTACTTTACGTATCCTATCATTGAGTAACTGTTCAATGGTTTTGCGGGTAGTTTCGATTTGTAGTCTTACGTCTGTTGCTTCAATCGCTTCCATTGGTCTATCCTCCCTTTATTGTTGAAGATAGACTATCACAATTTTTAGGTAAAGTCAACCCTTAAATTGCTGTTAGTGTTAGATGCCGTTCAATCTTCAGTTGATATTTCTTACCGTCAATTTCAACTACCTTACCATTACAAGAATTATTCCTATTAGCTAATTTGATTCTATAAGCTGATTCAGTTACATAGGGATGACCATCAAGATACCATAATTTAGTACCATCTGAATATTCACAAGCAGGACCATCTTCCCTAGAGATTTTACCATGACGATACCAAAATTTAGTACCGTTTGCATATTCGACAGCAGGACCATCTTCCCTATGCAAGCTACCATCAAGACGCCATTCTGTTCTATCCTCAAAAACTTTTACGTTATATTCTATCATTGGTAACTCCTTTATTGTGTCCTATTGCCAGCGTCGGAAGAATTAGTAAAAACATTATTGAGATTAAGGCTTTTGTAGGCATTGTAGGTCGCATTTGATCCTCTTAATTATTGTCCATAGCGTATCACATTCAGTGGGTAAAGTCAAGAGGAAAATTAGCTTATATGGCTATAGTCTAAATCAGGAATGAAAAGAGCTAAGGAAACAAAGTCGTCATCATTTACAGACGATTCAAGAGTCCATTTCTTTAATCGCATTAGTCGCTCATAGGTCGCAGATTCGTTTATT
>Ga0268279_1001797_pt1 | contig 11253 bp, 14 predicted proteins | sample saktaG_6_FD_190142 | JGI IMG/M metagenome (GOLD analysis project Ga0268279, IMG submission 190142) | Saline water microbial communities from Sakinaw Lake, British Columbia, Canada - sak_2010_1_5_80m | ecosystem: Environmental > Aquatic > Non-marine Saline and Alkaline > Saline ...
CGGGTGGAGTACCTGCATCCAGTGTATCATTTCTCTACTGAACAACCAAAGCTTGGAATTATAATAGATAGTACAGCTGGAATTGACACTGCTCTTGTCAATATTGTTCTTTCAGATGTAAAAGAAGCTCTTTTACGTGCAGGATTACAGATTCATCCCTGATATCTATTTTTCAAAAAAGAGTCTTTTCAGACTTTACTATTTACTATGGATGAATATCGGCATCCCATTCTGACAAATACCTGCAGGTGGTAATAGCAGCATTATGCCTTTTTTCACTATCAAAGAGGTGTTTTTGTCTTAATACAGACTCCACGGGGAATATAATTCTCTGAAACTGGATAGTTATTCATCCTGACTGAATAATAGTGGTCAAACTGTGTCCGGAACTGTTGATCAATTGTCATATCGTATTCTTCTGATATCTGTGGATCGACCCAGAATGTCCTGTTCTTCTCTTCGACAATGACCTCTCCATCCCTTGTAACGAGTGTGCCGCCTTTGATGGTAAAAAGCGTCTTTTTAAAGGCTTCTTCAATCTCTGTGTAATTACGGGCAGGATCTATTGAATCAATATGAATTGGATACACTGCAACATCCGCTCGGGCATCAAAACCAAGATGGCCCTTTCCCTGATCAAGGATACCAAGCGCCTTAGCCTGGGCTGCCCGCGTCATGATGGCAATCTCATAAAAATCCAGTTCACGATCCAATGCAAAGAGGGGTACCCGGTGTTCAGTCCGGGGATGGATAGTATGGGAAACCGCATCACGATACTTCTGACTCATTAAGAGCGCAATTATCTCTGGATACCGTACAAAGGGAGCTCCGTTTGGATTATCTGTAGTCAGCATGATCTTCCATGGATCCCGGGCTAGAAGCGCCAGTTCAAGCCCGATTGCCCACATAATACTGTTTACCAGATTTTTCCGGTTATAGTAAACTGGGATAATCCCTGATCCGGTCTCCAGTTCCACATCATGATTGCTCCACTTATTATGATGGAGGGTGTACAAACGCCATTCCATCGGTCCGTCTGCAGTCATGGTCGTTGTCCGGCCAAAGAGAACCTGACCCATATCAATGGCGATGTGTGGGCAAGCTGCAAGTTTTTTGCTAATCTCTTCAGTCCGTGAGTCCATGTCACCCCAGGTTGAACCTCCATAGGAATGGAACTGAACATGAGTAAGATACAATGTCTGCCTCTTTTCATTCAGATCAGGGGCAAGATCCATCGTCTCAAGCGTTGTTGCATAATTACCAGGCATCCCAAGATTATTGCAATGAAGATGAACTGAATGAGGGAGGTTGAGCATTTCATTTGCCTGTATCATGGTAGTAATAATCTCTGCAGGGGTGACACCAAAATCAGGAACTTCTTCATGGATACTCTGGATATCATTGCCCCATCCCCACGCCTCCGTACCTCCCGGATTGGTGAGTTTGATGCCAAACCCTTTCACTGCTGACAATGTCCATCCAACAATGGCTGCTGCACGTTTCAGATCCTTATTATGAACCGCCTCCATGATGTTCCAGTTGCCATCAAACAGGGTGTTTGCCATCATGTCCTGAAGAGGGGTTGCCATGAACTCTTCGTGGGTGTGACGTGCCTCCAGAGGCGCCATAGCGCCCTCAAGGATGGTGGTATATCCCATTGCAGAATATCGGTAACTGTTGGCATATGTTGTCGGGACACTGTACCCTGATATCGGGTGCATGATCCCGCGGGAAACTTCCCTGCCGGCACGCATATCATTGGGTGACATGTATCTCCCAAAGTTGACCTTGGTTCCACAGACATGAGAATGGGAATCGATACCACCAGGGAGGGTCAGATATCCCTGCGCATCAAGTATTAGTGCCTTTTCACTCACCGAATCGGTAATCCAGCCATCTTTCATGCAGAGATCGATTAATTCACCACAGACGCCGTTTATCGGATCGATTACACAGGCATTCTTCAGAAGAATTTCATTCATGTCCTTTCACCGCTTTTACCCGCTCATAGAGCGTATGTATGATATCCCTGTCACACTGGTATCTGGTTGTAATTACCTTTCGCGTCTTAATCGGAACACCATCCATCCGGTACGTCGTTCCGGCAGCATCGATTCCATTAATAGCGCAGGGGATCTGAATTGTTGCAAGATGAGTTGTTGCATTCGGATACGGATCAATTACAATGGTCGGGATTTGTGCGAGATATGATGAACAGATATGTGGCAGATGAGCTCCTGGATCACTTCCGACAATAAGACACAGGTCACACTCTTTTCGCCTCAGTATATCAACTGCTGAAGTCTCACCAGGGTTATAAAACGCGATTCCCCGTGAGTAATCGATTGCATACGGGTATCCACTAATCCAGGTGAACGCCTCATTTGAACCATAGACATTACCATGTCCCCGCATCGGTGTGATAGTCCATTTTGTATGCCTGTTTAATTCATCAATCAATTCAATGGCATTCCTGACATTTTTGTGTTTTCCCCTGCTCATGGTAATCCCAAGACCAAAGAAGAGGGCTCCAAATCGTGTTTTCTTGCAGAGATTTGCAATATGCAGTAACTGTTCTTTTGCTACACCAAAAACAGTCTCCGGAACGAGGGAGCCTTTACCAAGGACAATCATCCTCAGGGCTGAAAGGACTGCATAATCTCCCCCGGGTTCAATCTGTACAAAAATGTCTGCGATATCAGATGACTCGGTCTTTCGTATATCTATGACAATGACCTGTCGGTCCCGAAAGGCATTTTTAATGAAAAAACCGTCAGGGTATGTTGAATACCGGGACATGTGTCTTGGATGCGCATCGATTGGATTGCAACCCCAATAGATAATTGTCTCTGCCCGGTTCTTAACCTGACCCAGGGTGCAGCCGGGATGACCTACTTCCTGAATGGCAAGGATTGAGGGTCCATGACATACGGTGGTTGTGCTGTCAATGACTGCGCCGATGAGTTCGGCAAGATGTGCTCCTGCTGCCTGGGTCTCAGTCGCACTACTACTCCATCCAAAGAGGAGAGGACGATCTGCCTCCAGAAGAAGCGAGACCGTTGCATCGATGGCCTCATCATAGGAGATATCTCTCCATTCTCCTCCCTCCTGTCGTATTGGTCCTTTTAGTCTGTTCTCCTGATCTTCAAGGAACCGGGCAGATCCAAGAGAACATGCATTGTCCACACTGACAATCTGATTGTCTGTTACTTCTACTACAATATCGTCACAGAGGCAGCCACAAAAGGCACAGATGGCATCCTCAACCTTCATATTTCACACCCCCACATGCTTTCATAAGATCTCCAACCTCTGCAACAGGTTCTGTTGTCAGTGTCACCACAACGTTTACTGACTTGAAATCAGGCATACCGGTACTCTGGGTCGTTCCCGGAATCAGCTGGTTGGCATACGGCCCGAGCGGGAGAAATATCTGCCCCTCAGGTAGATTTTTGTCTTCACAGACGGTGCAGACAACCGAACCGTGTTCATTTTCAAGGGAAATTCTGTTTTCTTTCTGAATACCAAGTCTGAATGCATCAATAGGATTCATTCGGCAGCAGGAAGTTTCATCCTGGTATTGGCGTGAATTTTTTTTATCAATATATGATCCCTGGTTAACGGTTCTGCCAGAATTGAAGAGAAAATTCATAGAGATACCTCCTCATGATTCATAGAGGGATATGATGTATGTTCATCCTGCCGTTCTGCAGCCATCTGCATCGCATAATATACTCCATGCATCTCCATAAGAGTTTCATGGGTTCCGGTCTCAACTACCTCCCCCTTTTGTATTACATAAATCCGGTCTGCATGCCTGATTGTTGAGAGGCGGTGAGCAATAATGACTGATGTGCACTGAAGAGCAACCTTATCGATTGCTTTCTGGACCAGGGTTTCAGATATGTTGTCAAGAGAACTCGTTGCCTCATCAAGAATGAGGAGGTCTGGTTTCCTGATGATAGCCCTGGCAATTGCAATCCGCTGCTTTTCACCCCCGGAAAGTCGGACTCCCTGATCTCCAACAATTGTGTCATATCGATCGGGAAGATTTTCTATGAAGAGATCTGCATGTGCACGTTCTGCACTCCATCTGACCTCTTCATCAGTGTAATCTTTGCCAAAGGTGATATTATCCCGGATGGAGGCATTGAATATGAATGAGTCCTGGCTCACATATCCTGTGAGGTTCCGGAATGTCCCAATATCATACTCTTTGAGATCTTTTCCGTTTACAAGGACTGTTCCCTCCCGTGGGTCATATAGTCTGAGCAGGAGAGTTGTGAGTGTTGACTTCCCTGATCCTGATGCACCGACAAGTGCAGTGACCTTATTCTTCTCAATTGTGATAGTCAGATGAGAGAGGACATCCTTCTGGTGATAGGCAAATGAGATATCTTCAAGGACGATATCCCCGAAAAGTCCATGGAATTCTTCTGTTCCCGATCGCATCGACAAATAGGTGTCGTCATTAAGAAACTGGTACAGGGTATTTAATGTCGGATACTGGTTTTTAAGACCCAGTTTATAGTTCCCAAAGTTGGTAAACCGTGGAAGTATCTTAAAAGCGCCCACTGCAAACGTGCCCAGTGTCGGGATAACCACCATAAAGTTGTCTGCATAGTAGATGTAGAGAATCAGAACAATCGCACCGACTGCGATATAAAAAAGTGAGTTTATTGCAAGGATCGGTATCCGTTCGATAAATTTCGCATCTGCATACCGATCCCAGTACAGTCTGACAGCAGTGACATAGAGATTTTTCCAGAATCTGACTGTGTTTGAGGCAGTTATCATCTTTGATCCGTTTACATACTCATTCACTACTTTATACTCACTCTGTCCTGACAGGACGGCAAGCCTGCCCAGATGTTCAGAAATTTTCACCCCGATTAGATGGAGAACCCAGTAAAAGAGCAGACCTACCACCATGATTAGGAGAAGGCCAAATGATGATATCATGAAGAGAAGGATGAGAATTGAGACCGTAAGAGCCAGATCTGCAGTGATATTTATCACTGTCTCGATTGTTGAACTGACGGTATTGGGTCCTGCATTAAAGAGAAATAAGATATCTCCCTGTTTTTTCTGGACAAAAAAACGGTAATCGTTTCTCTCTACAGTACTAAAGATATCCATCTTTATCTTTGTGATTATGGCAGAAGTAAACCGGTATGCCGAACGAAAGTAATAGAGCTGCAGAAAGAATGCAACGGTTGTAAAGATAATAAAGACAATTCCATAATTGACAAACGGGGAGCCTATCGGGATAACTGAATTAAATATCGTAAAAAACTGGGAAAATGGTAATGAATCCTGTTCAATGCGAAAACCAGTCGATATCATCGGATAGATAAGTGATATATTAAAGGTCTCGATACATCCGATAATGATGGCGAGCATAACGAGGAGAGCTGCCTCTCTGTAAAATCCCTTTATATAATACAAAAAAAGCCGGATAAATGGCACTTTTACTATTTCTGCTTCCATATTCTTCTCACTGATTATTGTACCTGCTTTGCCTCTAAAACCCGTGCAACAGTGATAGCCCCGTTCGGGCACCCGTTCTCACAGGTCTTACAACCAGTACATTTTGCTTCATTGAGGATTCTCGCCTTTCCTCCGATAACCCGCATAATAACCTCATCAGAGATGGTACAGCCGGAATGACCAATTTGTGGATCTATCTCTTTGTTGACCGGACAGGAGACACTGCAATTGCCACAACCCATACACCGTGTGATATCAACATCAAGGTGGTACGTAAACTGAAAAAATGTCCCGTCACGTCCGGTATTACGACGGACATGTCCGGTATCAAGGACATAGTCAGGACATATCTCAACACAGAGCCCGCACCTGATACAGTGACCCTTCTTAATGACAGGATACCAGATTTCTCCATCCTGTACAACCTCAATTGCACCCGGGGCCGGACAGACCATCATGCATGAGAAGCAGTGCGTGCAGGCATGTTCGGTCAGGTGAGGATAATCACGAAATCCCTCCCCGGTCACAAGTGGAACAGTCTTTGGATGCAAAAATGACCTCACCCATCGAACCCGGCACATGTTCATGAGGTACAGGATGACCGATCTCATCGTTATCGCTCCGTACAGGCAATACAGGGATCACAACTGATAAAGGTTGAAGTGACATCTGCAATGGACGTAACATCAGTCATCATGTAATGCACACATGCTTCTTCGTTCATAATGGATGGGGTCTGAATTGCAATGTCAACGATTCTGCCATACTCATCAGCGGTTATCTGATAGGTGAGCTCGCCTCTGGGAGCCTCTCCTTTGTATATCACCGTTCCCTTGGTGAATTTTCCTCCTCCCCTGATGAGTCCTTCAGGGAGGGTTGCAAGCGCTCTTCTGATAAGCCCGATACTCTGAAAAATTTCGTCAAACCGCAGCATTATTCGTGAGTGATTGTCACATCCGGATCGGGTTACCAGGGTAAATCCAAGGTCCTGATATGTTGGGTGTTCGGTTCTTGGATCATATGCAATTGTACTTGCACGGGCACTCGGACCGACTGCATGAGCGAGAAGGGCATTTTCAGGAGTGAGAATGCCAACACCAACGGATCTGAGCCTGATGAGTGATCCTGTATTAAACATTCCTGCATACCGGGTAACCTCCTCTTCTATCGTATCGATACCGGTGTGGATGATCTTGTGATCGTCGGCAGATATATCAAAGCGTACACCGCCGGGTATCATATAGGAACAGGTCACCCGTGCACCGGTAATGTGTTCAAGGAGATCCATTACGGTCTCTCTGATATTAAGGAGATACATCGCCAGGGTCTCATGTTCAATTGTGTAACAGTATGAAAAGTTGGCAATGAGATGACTCTGTATCCGGTCGAGCTCATTTACTATGACACGCAGGTATGCTGCTCTAGCGGGTATCTGCAACTCTGATAGCTGCTCCATTGCCTCGATAAAAACCATATTATGAATGACTGAACAGATTCCACAGACCCGTTCCGCAAGGAACATAACTTCCTGCCAGGGTCTGCCCTTCATAATCTGCTCAATGCCTTTTTTCATGTACCCGAGTTCCATCTCAACACTGATGACACGTTCTCCTTTGGTTTCGCACTTCAACCGGCAGGGTTCTTTTAGTATCGGGTGCATCGGACCTAATGGTATTGAGACATCCACTCTCTTTTTCATGGACGTTTCTCCTCCCAGTTTTTGAATACAACAGGTACAAGAGAGAGGACTGCACGAATTATCTCATCCGGTCGCGGGGGACAGCCGGGAACCTCTGCAGCTATCGGAATAATATGGGATGCAGGAGGATCGATTAAAGATCCCCGTCTGTTAAAGACACAACCAGATATTGCACAGTTCCCTATTGCTATCGCAACTTTTGGTTCCGGAATCTTATCCCATATCATCTTTAGTTTCTCCTGCCACTGGAATGTAACCCCACCCACAACAAGGAGAACATCAGCTTCACGCGGGTTGTTATGAACATAGATACCATATTGCTCAAGGTCATACCGGGGAGCAAGACAAGCAAGAATCTCAATGTCACACCCATTGCATGAACCGGTATCGACAAAACAGACATGGATGGATCGCTGTCTTACTGCGTTTTTAAGACGCATAAGAAGATTCATAACCCAATAACCTCTGCTCTCATCTTCTTTCCGGCTGCATATGCATTATATTGTGTAGTTCCGGTATCTATCATGGATTGTACCTCTGTGATTATCTGGTTCATCTGTTCTTCACTCACAAGCGGGATGACCCGTGTATACAGGTACTTTTTAAGAATGGAAGCAATATCACCGTTTTTATCATGCTGACCGGATGTATAGGTATAATATCGGGGGGCGACCGATTCAAGCAGAATCATATCAACCCTTTCCATAAGGATCTTTCGCATCGTCTGAACATTGCATCCAAGGTCCGAAGCAATCTCCTGTACCACTTCATCATGTCGCCAGCTGGTGATGGTAGCATACTTGATTCTGGTCAGATCGTACTGGTACCTGATGGTCTCCTCTCCCTTTTCAGGGGGAATGTCTGGTATCATAGGAATCCTCCTGTTCGAAGTGCTGCATAGAGAACAAAGAGAATAATACATCCAGGAAGGAGGAGCATCTCTGTCCGTTTTACCACAATTTCAGTCTCTTTTTTTGTATTGCCATAGATAAGAAGACCAAAACCAATGAGCAGGATGACAATACCTGCACTTTCCGGGAGGATAAGCTCATGTTCAGTCACCTCAATCAGAGCAAGAGTTACATAGACCGCAACCGCTCCGATACCACCTGCCTGTATCAGACTCATCATAACACCTCCAGAATGATAATATATACAAGAAGAATTCCGGTCATCAGTGTCTGGACCGTAACCGTATCATAGGGTCCGAGAAGCGGGCAGTACGCACAGACAAATGAAAGACTGGTAAGAAGGATAACCATTAGAATTATCAGAATCGGTAGTGAGAAACTTCCAAGGAAGATGAGGATAAATGCGTTTAAGAGAACATACGTCTTTATGGCAAATCCCGCTTCAAGTCCGGCACGCCAGATACCAAAATGTTCGGTGCGGTTTCCTGATACTATCTCTTTGCCCTCAATAATGGAGAATGGTCCATAATGCATCTTTGAGAGTATAATAAGATACATTGCGATTGCTGCAGGAAATGCCGGAATGAGCAGAGGTCCATGTATCGCCTGCCATTGTGCTATGTCATTAAGCATGAGTGATCCGGTAAAGAAGTAGATGAGTATAATGGTCACAAAGAGAGGGAGTTCTGATGCTGCTGATATTACAGACCGTATTGCTCCGAACTTGGCATATGGTGATCCTGAAGAGAGTCCCATTCCGTGTTCGACTATCTTGTGAAGCAGGTAAATGGCAAAGAGGAGGAGTAAACTCCCCTCATAGATAACAACACCAAGTGCCAGTATCCAGATGGCAATGGATATGAGTACCACACCGACAAAGTGCACTTCACTTGCCGTGTCAGGAATCCAGGTCTGTTTGAATGAAAACTTCAACACATGGAGTATCTCCTGCCAGACTGGTGGCCCGGGCCTTCCCTGGATCCGTGCAATTATCTTTCTATGAATCCCATGAAAGAGAAGGCCCATCAGGAGTGCAAACAGAATGTATTGTATCATATTAATACCCGATAAATGGCAGGTCTTTTTCTCCCCCTGGTGCCTTCCACCAGAGCATTAGTGCCAGAAGGAACCAGGGAAATGTAAGAACTATCAGGATGAATCCTGCCCATACTGGTAACAGGCCACTGGTTGACAGTAGTTCTGCAAGTGCGATTAGAATGAGACAGATGCCCATGATAAGAATAGTTGTTCGTTTCTTCATCGTAACGTCCCTCTCATATTGTGATGACTATCTCGATAATTCTGAGAAATATCAGGAGTGAACTGACATGGATCATCAGAATGTACGGAGCACCCTGTGCCCGCGTAATCTCTGCTTTTGCCACATAAAACGGCGCCATACCTTCACCCATCACCCCAAGGAGAAGAAATGTCTTTGCAGCGAATGGGACCGTGATGGTATCTTTTGCAAGTTCCCAGATTGAGAGCGTCCCGGTCGTTGCAGCTATTAGTGCAGCACCACCAAAGAGCGGTATCATCGCAATCATGGTGACGATGCCATACTCAAAGGCTGCATTCAGGACATGTCTGCTCTGTGACGATGCCACAATACCGATGCAGGTCAGACCAACCATTGAGGTGAAGATGCAGAAGTTAAAGATATCACCACTTACTACCGCTCCCATTGCCGCAAGCCCGCAGGCAATTGCCATGAATCGCTGGAACTTTTGTTGGTCAGCCGGAATTCCTTTTGTGTATACTCCGTCAGTTCCAAAGATAATGTCTGTATGCTGCTCCGGCCGTGAGAGGATGGCAAGAGCGATGAAGAGGGCAGCAAAGATGAACAGTATCAGGGTATACGGACTGAAATAATCAACAATATCTCCAAATGCAAGGGTAAAGAGAGCCGGCCCTTCGATAGGTATATCAAACATGGTCTGTATCCTCCCTGGTCCCGGAAGGCTTCATCGTCCCGATAAGTGCCATTTTAATCAGTACCTTGGCAAAGATAGCAGTACCTGCCATCATCACTGCAAAGAACCAGTATGAGGGGAGTATCATAAAGATAAAGAATGCAAGGACCCACAATACCCAGGCATATCCGCTAACGGTCTCGAGCAGTTCAAACTGTTCATGATGGCCTAGACACATAAAGTAAAAGATAAGACCGACACCTGCTACTGCTCCCCCGGTAAAACCGGATAACACTATTCCATAGATGACAAGAATACATCCTATGATTGGAGGTGCTGACGAGAATGCTTCTATGGTATGTTCCTGTACAGGAGCGGGAGGGAGGCCTTCCTTGTTGATGTATATCTCCGAAAGTGCCACGAGTTCTGCAAGCGAGACAACAAGCCCGGGAAGAATAAGTGCCTCTGCAAGATCAGTCGCCAGAAATGCGATGATACTGAGAGCAATAACCTCGGTGCTGCCGGTCAGGATAAGACGGTGAAGGTCATCTTTCTCCCGCATTAGTGCAATCATGCAGATGATGACTGCGATGAATAACACTCCTGTTCCCACGAGATATGCATCACCTGTTATCACTCTTTTCGCCTCCGGAACAGAAATGAAGCAATCGCAAATGCAACAAATAAGATACTCGTCTCTGCGATGGTGTCCAGCCCCCTGGTGTAATAGAGAATCTCATCGATGATACCACCAGGGTGAGAGACGATGGTTGTTCCCATGTAGTATGTCGACTCAGCAATGAACCGGCTGAGCGGGGTTAAGTACCCGGTTACATAGCCAAGGTATGGTGCATTCTGTGGATATTGCGCATGAACCTCACCAGCAGTAAATGGTGATCCTCCCCGGTCATACGGATTGAGCGGGCTTTCTGGCACGATTGTCTTTGGATAGATTTGATTTTGTTCATAGGTAAGAGCAGGAAGGGTGATAAGGCCAATAATGGCAGCTGCTGCTAACATCAGGGCATAAACCGGGACCAGATTGTCAAAGTCTGATATGGCCCGTGATATCCTGCTGATAATGCTCCCATGACCTTCGCGCAATATATTTTTTCCTCTCATTCCTGCCTCCGTTCAATGATTCGCACAAAGATAAAGGTGGAAATTCCATTCACTGCAATAAAGGTCACAAGTGCAATGGTCTCGTTGAGAGAAAGAAGCACTAAAAGAAGCCCGAATG
>Ga0268279_1001800_pt1 | contig 11245 bp, 7 predicted proteins | sample saktaG_6_FD_190142 | JGI IMG/M metagenome (GOLD analysis project Ga0268279, IMG submission 190142) | Saline water microbial communities from Sakinaw Lake, British Columbia, Canada - sak_2010_1_5_80m | ecosystem: Environmental > Aquatic > Non-marine Saline and Alkaline > Saline ...
GGTGACAAGGAATTGAACCTGAGTGCAACACAATGGCTGACACCCTATTGTAAAGGCGATGGAGAAGTTTTATCTGAAGGTGAAGATGGACCTTTGATGGTCGAGGTTCCGGTAGGCAAAGGAAAGCTGGTTCTTTGCGGAGCATATCTGGGAGACGCCTATCTGCACAATCGGACGGCGGACTTCGAGAATTTTGTCGAACTGACGGTCCGCCGGGCAGGCTGGCGGCCTGAGATTGAACTCGTCTCCCCCCTTCCCGGCATGGATTCTTTCGTTTATATAAAAAGCGGGCAATCCGGTGACAAGAGAGTTACGTTTGTTTTCTTCCCACCAGACTTGGATACGGCTCATCTCAGATTTAACGGAAATTTCTTTTCAGGAAGCCACGCAACGGACATCATATCAGGTAAAAAAATAAATTTGGAAAAAAGAGGGTCCGGTCAGGAATGTACACTCACCGCTCCGGATTGGAGATTTTGTGTTCTGGTCGGGTAATGAGAAAAAAAATAATGAGGGAAATTTCATGAAACATAGCATTCTTTTTTTAGCATCGAGTATTATTATCATTCTTTTATTTGGCTGTCAATCTCATCCGGGGAGTCAAAAAAGTAAAATAACCTTCAATTACTCAAAGTTCATTTCCGACAAGGCCGCCACATTTTTTGCGTATGTCAAATCTGTGGATTATGATACCGGAAAAGTTATCATCGCCGGTGGTGACAAGCGCGAATCCGTTACGCCGTTTTCATTGCAATGGGGAGACGGTTCCGTCCAGGAAGGCTTATTTCCTCAGGAACATGTCTATGCTGATCTGACAAAAAACTATAGCATTCGCGTAATCTCCCAGTATTCCGAGGATGAATCGGATACGGCAGAATTATTCATCCGTTTTGCAGCGCCGGTAATTATTCAGAAGGCTCTCCCGGCAAATATAATGGTCTCAATACCGGACTCCTTGGTTATGCTTGAAAGCAGGATGCCAAAAGTGGAAATGTACGAATTCTCAAAAGAGCTGGCCTGTTTTGGAGACCAATTTTTTCCTATCACACCCAGGACAACCATCGAATATATACTCAGCGTGGCAGCCGCAATCCAGATGGATTTGGTCAACGATAATGTCTACATGGACGATGGTACATTTCGGCAGATTATGCTGAGAGACGCCGGATTTGGCGGAATGTATTCGCTCTGGTATACCAACCCGGTGAGCTTTGGTGTTGGTGATTGGGGCTTCCGGGGGGCGATTCAGTGGTCTTCGTTTTTTCATGAAATGGGCCACAATTTTACACTGAACACACCGGCTGATTACTATTTCGGCGGAAAAACGGACGGCAACGCCAACGCGATATATTCCGAAGCAATGGCCCAGATATTTCAACATGTGACGGCATATGAGATAATTAATAATTATAAAAAATATGGCTTAAGCGAAGACCTTGCATATGAAATAAGATTATCTGCAAATGCTTCTTTTTTTTGGACAGTAACATCATATAATAGGTATATCACTTCTGGAAAGAACTTCAGATCTTGGAATGATCCCAATGTTCCCCAAGATGAAACAGTTGGTACTTTCATGACTCTCGCATACAAGTTTTTTGAACATGCAGAACGCGAAAAAGCCGACTATCGTGCGACACTAAAACGGATGATGTCCTTTCTGCAAAATTTCAATGAAGATTGGCATCGTCAGTATGAACCTGATAAAGACTCCGTGGAAGGTGAGAGTTTTCGGGCTACAATGATGGTGTCGGCATTGTCTTATGCGTTTGATAAAGATTTAAGACAAGAATTTAAAGATCTTAATTTCCCTGTAAATGATGATGTTTATTTGGAATTATTGGCATGTACAAATTGAAGTATATCAACATAATGGCAATTATTATCAAAATGACCGTGGAGACATTAAATAAATTCGAATAATCAATCCAAGGAGCAATTAGATGATAAAAGCAAATAATTCTGTTTTTACTGAAATAAGAGAATATATAAGTGGTATTCCATTAATTGATACACATGAACATTATCTAGGGATTACTGAACCGGTAAAAAATATCTGGAATTTTATTATGTCGGGATATCACGACTCAGATATGCAATCAGCATCGTTTGGTAATGAAATTTATTATAAAAATATATTTGATAATACATTGTCATTTGATGAACGGTATAGTGCTTTTGAAAAAATATATAAAAAAATAAAAAATACTGCATATGTAAAAGCATTTGAAATAGGATTAAAGAGATGTTGGGATATAGATGAAATCAATCTATCAACAATAAAAGATCTTTGTACGAAATTATTATCAAGAGAACAAAATTTTTATAATGCTTTAATAGAAAAGCACAATATTTTAATTAAGATTGTAGATGTATGTGATGCAGATAAATTTGTTGAAATAATTAACGGAACAAATAAAAACTATTCTAAATATTGTAGATTTGCATTTCCACTTCCATCTTTCCATAACATACATTCTTGTCAAGATATTAAAAAATTGGAAAAGTATAATGAAGGAATGATAATTAAATCGCTGGATGATTACATCGATAATTTTAGTGTTTTACTAAAAAAAGCAGTTGATTTTGGAATCGTATGCCTTAAAGATCAGACCGCTTATAGACGGATAATTGATTATAATAATCCAAGTAAAACTGAAGCGGAAAGTATTTTTAATAAAATAATATCAAATCCAAGAGACATTTTTTCATCAAATGAAGTTCGACCTCTTGATGATTGGCTTTTTCATAATATTATTAATCTTGCGAAACAGTACAAATTACCAATACAAATTCATACAGGCCATATGGCTGGAATAAGAAATGATATTGTAAAAGCAAATGCAGCTCATTTAATAAAAGTAATAGAACTGCACTCGGATGTAGCTTTTGATTTATTTCATGGAAATTGGCCGTATATGGGTGAATATTTGTTTATTGGTAAGAATTATCCAAACGCTTATCTTGATTTATGTTGGGTACAAACGATTGATCCCTTGTATTCTATAGAATTAATGAAAAGAGCAATTGTAACAGTACCACATAACAAAATAATGATATTTGGTGGCGATACAAACAAAATTGAAAATACTATAGGTTACTTAGAACTTGCAAAAGATAATGTTGCTTATGCTTTAAGTGAAATGATTGAAATGGATTATTTATCAAAAAATGAAGCAGGACAAATAGCAGTAGATTGGTTTTTTAATAATCCTAATGAACTATTTAATTTGGGATTAAAAAAACTAGAAAGAAAAATCTAATGATTAATAAAATAGATATGAAAAATTCAGCGGCAATTTCGAAATTAAGATTTTACTTCTCACGAAACCTGTCCAGTATATCGTTAAGCCGAGCAATCATTTTAATCCTGCTTATAATAGCAATAAATCTAAATTTATACGCTAAAGAACAGGATGATCATTTTGATTTTAAAAAGTATCTATTTGGAGAAATTTCGACTTTATCTGTATATATACAGGATATTAATTATACCACTGGTGAAGTTAATATCAGCGGATCTGATTCACAATGTCCTACTACTCCATTTACGTGGGATTGGGGAGATGGAACTATTAATGATGGATTTTTCCCTAAGCAACACACTTATTCCGATTTGACCAAAATATACAGTGTCAAGGTTACTGCACATTATTTTGATGGGGGAACGGATTCAGCGGAAATAACGATTCTTTTTGTTCCTCCTACTCCTCCTATCATTACTCCGGTATCTTTATCTCCAGATATAGCGATATCAATACCTGCTTCTAAGGTTACGCTAACAAGTAGACTATATGGTATCCCGAGCGGTTTAACTTACTTTGATGATAGTTTTTTTAATATCATCCCAAGATCAACAATTGAATATGTTTTAACGGCTGCAGCATCCATTCAAAGAGATTTTGTTAATGACGATGTATATCAAATCGATGGAGGTTTTAAACAGGTTCTTTTAAGATACCCTGGATTTGGCGGAATGTGTTCACTCTGGTATACGAATCCGGTTAGTTTTGGCGTTGGGGATTATGGATTTCAAGGAACGATCCAGTGGTCATCTTTTTTTCATGAAATGGGCCACAATTTTACTTTGAATACGCCGGCCGATTACTATTTCGGAGGAAAGATTGATGGCAACGCGAATGCGATCTATTCCGAAACAATGGCCCAGATATTTCAACATGCCACGGCTTATGAGATCATCAACAACGCCAGTAGCTATGGTCTAGGCGAAGATATCGTTGCGGATATAAAGGAGAGTGCCATTTCTTCCATCGCAATTGTCAGGAATTTCTACGAGGACTATTGTAATTCCGGGATGAATTTTACTTCGTGGAACGATCCTATTACAGGTAGTGATGAGACGATAAAGATTTTCATGACTATTGCCTACAAATTCTTAGAACATGCTGAAAATTCGGATTTGGAATACCGAATTCCGTTGAAAAGAATGCTGACGCTTCTACAGGGATTTAATCAAGATCTCCGAAGTAGATATGATCAAGCTAACAATACAATCGCTACCGATTTCTTCAGAGCGACCCTCATGGTATCTGCGGTCTCGTATGCTTTTGAGACTGACTTACGGGCGGAGTTCCGGGATTTGAATTTTCCGGTGGATGATGAGACCTATGAAGAGTTGTTGAGTACGGTGACGGACGTTAGAGAATTCGATAATCCGGTAATGTCAAATTTTGAACTGCAACAAAATTATCCGAATCCTTTCAATCCAACGACTTCAATCGATTTTTCCATTGAAACCGGCAAAAAAGGAGTTCTTTCCGTTTTCAATATCAATGGACAAATACTTGAGGTATGCAGATTTGATGAAGGAAATCACAGATTTTACTGGGATGGTTCAAAGTATGCCTCCGGAATTTATTTTTATAAATTGGAATCGGATAATCGTTATGAAGTCAGAAAGATGTTAATGATATGGTGAAATTAGAGCCAAAGCCCGAGTTACTATTTTAATAATGAGACAAAAAGAAATCTTTTAAGAAAAGGAGGAATATATGAATTCTATGTTCAGCGGTAAGAGAGCGTTCGAGTTTGTGAAAGGGATAGATTTTATGCGCCTGGGGGGAACCTTGGGTGAAAAAAAGGCTGCCGAAATTATCGCCAATCGCTTCCGGGAGATCGGTCTGGAAGCAGAGTATCACGACTTTCCATTGGCGACGAGTCATGAATTTTCTTCGAGCATGAAAATTCTGAGTCCCTATGAGAAGGAAATCAGGATAACCCATCGCGTGATTTCGGGCGGGACAGCTCCGGAAGGTTTGACGGCTGATTTCAAATATATCGATTCAGGCGGTGAGCGATTTTGCCAGGATATTGCCGGTAAGGTCGTTATGACGACCGGAAATGTGGATCGCATCCTCTACGAGAGATTGATTAGACACCAGGCCGCCGCAGTCATCATTCCGATGGAACATAATAAGGAATTATTGAGCATACCGTTTAACGGCGATTATGTCGAGAAGTGGGGTAATTTACCGGTCTGTTATGTCAGTTATGACGACGCCCTGGAAATGATGAAGCGGAAGGCTTCGAAAGTGTTGCTGAAGATTCAGGACGAATCGGAACTGAAGGGTAAGGGGCGCAATGTCATCGCTGAAATCAAGGGATCATTTCGCCCTGAAGAAGAGTTCATATTTTGCGGGCACTATGATTCGACCTTGACTCACGGTATCTATGATAATGCCGCCGGTACGGCGACGGTGCTGGAGCTGGCTCGTTTTTATCAAGCGCATCCACCCAAAAGAACGTTACGCTTTATCCTCTTCTCAGGCGAGGAATTGGGTTTGAGAGGATCAAAAGCCTATGTGAAGTCGTTGGGGGAATCGGAAGATGCTCTCAAGAAGATCAGAATGGTTTTCAACTTCGATCTGGGTGGGACGATCCTGGGCAAAAACTGTGTGCGTGTAACGGCGGGCAAAACAGTTTATCATTACCTGGATGCCATTAACAAAATCGAAGATCTGGACCTGACGGTCGAGTACGACATTTACTCCAGTGATAACATGCCGTTTTGCGGAGAGGGTATCCCGGCGGTCAATTTTTATCGCCAGGCACTGGGGTTGGGACATTCCTGGAACGACACGATTGAGAATATATCCCCGGAATCCTTTGAGTTCATCGGCAATTTCGGGTTGCGCTTTACTGCGGGAATCGTGAATGCCTCGGTTTTGCCTTTCAAGAGGATGATCGATAAAGATATGAAAAAGAAGGTCAGAGAATATCTGCGGAGATTCTCAGTCGAAGAGCCGGAACCGACGGAAGATGATGAATAGAAAGATCGAAAATAAGGCGCGGTTCTAAAGGAGCTGCTTTGGGCTGGAATTTGAAATAGGTTGGTAATTCGTCATGAAAATAACGTGTGTAATAGCAATATTTTGTATTGGAATGATGGGAAATGCTATGGGAAAAGTGAAGTTAACATACATTGACTTGGTCAAGAAACTGACTGATCTGGAAGGTCTTGCGGTGCTGCCGGTACCGGAAGAGAACTGTGCACAATGGTCGAGCTACGATCGGGCAAGTCAATATGATCCCGAGACTGACAAGTACATCGCCTGGGATGCCAACGCTGACGGGGATGGCATAATCAGGAAAGAAGGCGATGTTTCGGTTCTTGCTGAAATGGAAGGCCCCGGCTGTATATGGCGTATCTGGTCGGCAAAGGCGGGCAGCGGACATGTCAAGATTTACCTTGACGGTGCTGATGAACCTGCTGTTGACCTGCCTTTCAGTGACTACTTTAATTGTACGACTCCGCCTTTTATATACCGATCTCTGGTGCATTGCACTGCCAAAGGACTCAATTGCTATGTTCCCATTCCCTATCAGAAATCGTGTAAAATCGTTGCCGAGGGAGGCTGGGGATTGTATTATCACTTTACCTACGCTTCGTACCCCAAAGATACGGTAGTCCCGATTTTCAAACTTGATCTATCTCCAGACGAAATGGCAGCATTGGAAGCTGCCGATGAATTTCTCGGAAATAAATTGGGGAACGATCCGGCAGGTAAACGTAAAGGTGAAGACACTGAATCGAAGAGCGTTTCGATTCCTGCCGGCAAGACGGTTACAATTGCCGATCTAAGCGGAGAACGCGCAATCACCGCCTTGAAGGTTAAGGTGAATCGGGCATCCATTGGTGAAGATGAAATCGATATACTACGTGAATTGGTTCTGCGTATCCGCTGGGATAATGAAGAAAATCCGAGTGTGTGGGTTCCGCTGGGTGATTTTTTCGGAACCACACCCGGAATAAACCAATACAAATCGTTACCGCTGGGGGTTACTGATGACGAGTTTTACTCTTACTGGTACATGCCGTTCGCACGTCGTGCCTTGATCGAGGTGGCCAATGATGGTAAGTCGGAACGTTCGGTTGAATTCAGTATCACCCATGCGCCTCTTTCGTTCCCTGTTGAGCGACTTGGCCGTCTCCATGCGAAGTGGCATCGCGACGCATTTTTGCCGGTCGAACCGGAACGTAAAATTGACTGGACGATGCTTAAAAGTCAGGGCAGTGGACGATACTGTGGGGTGATGCTTCATGTCTGGAACCCGAAAGGTGGTTGGTGGGGTGAAGGCGATGAGAAATTTTTCGTTGATGGCGAGAAATTTCCATCGACTTTCGGAACCGGATCAGAAGATTATTTTGGTTACGCCTGGTGTTGCCCCTCTTTATTTCAAAACGCATATCATAACCAAACCTTTAATAGTGGAGATAATCGCGGGCATATATCGTTAAACCGCTGGCAAGTTGCCGACAACGTTCCGTTCCAGACATCCTTCGAGGGCGCCATTGAAAAGTATTTTCCCAATGATATAGCGACATTTTATGCCTGCACTGTTTATTGGTATCTGGCTTCCGGCGGCGTTGATCCGTACAGACCAGTGCCAATTGAGGAGCGCATCGGGTACTGTGTGCAATCCCAGGTTTTTGAGGTTCCGGGTGCCCTGGAGGGAGAAAATCTGAGGATTCTCGAAAAAACGAAGGGAAGTCTACAAAAACAGGATATGTGGCAGTTTGGTCAAAATTGGAGCAACGATGCACAATTATGGTGGACCGGAGCAGAACCGGGCGACAAGATTGTTCTTGCAGTTCCCGTCGAAGACAGCGGTTGCTATGATTTAACAATGCAACTCACCAAAGCCAATGACTACGGCATTGTACAGTTTTTTCTGGATGACGATAAAATTGGAGAACCAATCGATCTGTACAATACTTCGGTAATACCATCGGGAGTATTATCATTCGGAAAACATGAACTTAATAAGGGTGAGCATAGACTGTCTGTTGAGATCATTGGCGCCAATTCTAATGCTATCAAAGAGTATATGTTTGGACTCGATTATTTGAAGATGGAATCGGATACTTAGCGTACCGAAGATATCCCTTTCCCATAGAGATTTTCCGCCCTGGCAGAGTCCCGGGCGAACTTCGAAACAAGATAATTCACAATTTGAAATAATGAAAGGATGGACAGATGGAAGAAAAGTGGATAGGAAAATTGAAATCAAGTCCGGTAGTGACAAGACATCCGGCAAATCCCATTTTAAAAGAGAGCGATGTTCCATACAAGACAGACCTGGTTTTGAATGCAGGAGTTGTAAAATATCAGGGTAAATATGTAATGGTATTCAGAAACGATGAGCGGGTCGATGAGTTTACGGTAGGCGAGGGCATTAATCTGGGGCTTGCCTATAGCGATGATGGCATCAAATGGGACGTCGTTCCGAAGCCCTGTTTCGATATGAAAAATGATGAGTTCCTGAATACGTACGATCCGAGACTGATGGTAATTGACGGTAAATGCTATATGACTTTTGCGATGGAAACCCGTCACGGTGTAAGAGGGGGCATAGCGGTTACCGAAGATTTTGAAAAATTTGAGGTCATCTCAATCGATGTTCCGGACAATCGTAATTTCGTCCTCTTAACCGAAAAATATAACGACAAGTACATACGCCTGGAACGCCCCTTTCCGATTTACGGTCGCCCGGGCTATCCCGAACGGTTCGATATATGGATTTCGGAATCACCGGATCTGGTGTACTGGGGCAAAGCGGATTTACTGCTGGGAGTCGAACATGTGCCGTTCGCAAACCTGAAAATTGGTCCGGGAGCGCCACCGATTAAAACGCCTAAGGGGTGGCTGACGGTTTTTCATGCCTCGGATTATAATCCTTCCCGGGAACGCAGAGGCTATGAAAGGACCTGGAAAAAAAGATATTGTGCTGGGATCATGTTGCTGGATCTGGAAGATCCGAGGAAAATCGTCGGAATGAGTAAGCAGCCCTTATTGGCACCCGAAGCCGAATACGAAACCACCGGCGGTTATCGCAACGAAGTCATTTTTCCGACCGGTAATATCCTGGAAGAATCCGGCGAGTTTAAAATCTACTATGGAGCCGCAGATACGTACATGTGCCTTGCGACGGCGCATGTCGATGACTTGATCGGGCTGTGTACGGAATCGCGAGAAAGTCAGTCCGAATGGTAGAGAAAAAAGTCGCCGGTGAACGAAGCCGTGAAGGTTGATTGTTAATTACACTTTAGGATGAATGATGGCTGAAATTCAATATAAAAATGTTACGAAGTATTTCGGACCAACCAGGGTAATTGAAAACCTGCATTTACACGTTGATGACGGGGAATTTATCGTCTTGGTCGGACCGTCCGGCTGCGGAAAATCAACCACACTCCGGCTCCTGGCTGGCCTGGAAGAGATAAGCGCCGGTGAGATTCAGATTGACGGCAGGATTGTCAACGATATCGCTCCCAAAGATCGTAATATCTCGATGGTATTCCAGAACTACGCCCTGTATCCGCACATGACCGTCTATGATAATATGGCCTTCGGTCTCAAACTCAGAAAGTACAAGAAAGATGAAATCAGAAAATTGGTCAGAGAGACGGCAGAAATACTTGAACTGCAGAATCTTCTGTACCGAAAACCGAAGCAATTGTCTGGCGGCCAGAGCCAGCGAGTAGCCCTAGGTCGCGCCATCGTCCGTAAACCGAAGGTATTCCTCTTCGATGAGCCTTTATCCAATCTGGATGCAAAATTACGTACCCAGATGCGTATCGAAATTAAAAAACTGCACGCGCGTCTGAAAACGACAATGATATACGTGACTCACGATCAAACCGAGGCAATGACAATGGGCGATCGAATCGTTGTTATGAAAGACGGCGTCATCCACCAAATTGGTACACCAATAGAAGTTTACAATAATCCCTGTGATTTATTTGTAGCTGGATTCATTGGCAGTCCGAGAATGAATCTAATTGAAATGTCGGTGACAGATAGTGGTATGCTAATCGCGGCAGACAGTGGAATTAAGTTAAACGTACCCGAGGAAGTATTCGTTAAAATTAAACATCAGAACGTGAAAAAGGTTATTATAGGTATTCGACCGGAAGACATATATCTTAAGAGTAGAGAATCATGTTCCCACCCCATTGAAGTGAAAATTGATGTACTCGAACCACTGGGAAATGAGACCCTGCTCTATGTGAATTCACGGGATGTCACATGTATCTGTAAAGAAGTAGGTTTTATCGAAGCGAAGCAGGGGGATGCTGTGTTAATTTATTTTAATCTGAAAAGAATAAAATATTTTAACGCAGATACCCAAAATGCGCTTTGAAGATAAACTATAAATTTTGATATATCAAAGGGGTAGGAGACAATGATTTTGGCCAGTTTCTGGTAGGGGCGATATTTTTCCCTATATTGCCACATAAGTAATCAGCGATGATCGTAACCTATTGAAAATACGAGCCGATGCTGCCAGAATTGGAATGTGGTGCAAATTAATAATTTTCAAGGAGTATTAATGAACCACTCAGACGAGGGAAATACCCTATATGTCTATTTTGTTTCAATCGTCGCCGCCGTCGGCGGTCTGTTATTCGGATTTGATACCGGAGTGATTTCGGGAGCTATCCCCTTTGTAACCCAGCATTTTGGCCTCAACGTATATCAGGAAGGATTTACAGTCAGCGTCCTTATCATTGCATGTATCATTGGTGCAAGCGGTGTAGGTGCTTTAAGCGATAGATTCGGTGAGAAGAAGATTCTTATTTATATTGCGCTGCTTTTTACGATTTCGGCGGTTCTATCCGCTCTTGCCAGAACGCATCTGGAATTGATTATAGCCCGACTTATCGGTGGCCTTGCAGTAGGCGCATCATCGGTACTATCCCCAATGTATATTTCCGAGATAG
>Ga0268279_1001804_pt1 | contig 11236 bp, 21 predicted proteins | sample saktaG_6_FD_190142 | JGI IMG/M metagenome (GOLD analysis project Ga0268279, IMG submission 190142) | Saline water microbial communities from Sakinaw Lake, British Columbia, Canada - sak_2010_1_5_80m | ecosystem: Environmental > Aquatic > Non-marine Saline and Alkaline > Saline ...
TCTCAACTCGCCAGCCGCGTCCACGAGGTCGGAATGCGTGACCAAGTGGCCGCGCCGGCGGCGCAGTATTTTGAGGTCTTTGCTGATTGTGACGCGGGAAACGTGGAGCAGCGCGCCCATCTCCTCTTGCGTGTAGCAGGGCTTGCCTGTTTCTGAGGCATACGGGCCATCCAGAATATCGAGCACCGTTCTCCGTTCCTCGTGGTCGAGGTCGCCGGGGGCGAGCGTGTTCTGGATGATCTTCTTGAGCAGGGTCATTCCGTCGCTTGTGTCGGTTCCCTGCTTCTTGTCGTTTACCGCCATTGTGGGGCGTCCTTGTAAACGAAACGTAACGCAAGCCGGGCGTAGCGCGCCTGCACAATTCTGACACACAAATGCACGATTGTCAAGGGATTAGTCCGTATGACATCAGCTTACCGTCCGGCCTCACGCAGCGAACCGAAAGAGCGGTCGGTATCGTCAAGCATTCATGGCGGCGCGCATCGCATTGTCAACATCGGACAGATCAATATCTAGCGGGGCGATCTGGCGCGGATCGCCCTTATAGAACACGAGAACATTCTGATGCGTCTTGCCGAGTTTGCGCCCAGAGACGAACTGCTTACCGCAGCGAATCGGCAGCGAGCCGACTGCCGTAACGAGCACCGCGTCGTTGTATAGGCAAAGCCCCGCGTCCTGAAATGCGCGAACCGTCTCACTCACAAACACGCGATATGCTCCCGTTTTCTTGTCCCGGTAGTCGCCAACGACGAAGCAAGCGAATGAATTATCCTTGAGGACGGCTGCGGCCTTGTGGATAATCTTGCGGTACGCCGACAGGAACGAATCGAAGGGCATGTTTGACAGGTCTTTCGGGTCGTCGCTGTACGTCTCAAGATCGCCGTAGGGCGGGCATGTAAATATCAGATCAGCGGGGGGGGCGGTATCGAGCAGGTCAAGGGCGTCACCGCAAGCCCACAACACATTGCCTTGCTCCAGGCTGGTGCCGATGCGGCTGGACGATTTCTCCGCCGGTGCGCCGCGCTTCGCATCGTCATTGTCCTTCAGCATCGCGTATTTGTCGGCGTCGATGAATGACGCGATCGCCTCGCCCCCAGCGGCGGCGAGTTCGGATACGCGCTCCGCCTCTTCTTTGCCGAGCACGGCGGTCAGTGAGAAGCGATGCGCGGCGTAGGCTGGCTCCGCCCCGTCCGCCTTGTAGCACCGGAGGAGCCTGTATCTGTTCCGTACAACGAGCGTGTCGCCCTTGTTGAGCGTGAATGGACTGGCGGCACACCCGAACGGCTTGCGGTCATGAATTGAGCAGCGTCCCTCGTCGGTCTTGAATGGGCAAAGGCCGCGTCTGTCGGCGAGGATAAATCCGTCACGCACCTCGCAGCCGAGCGCCTCGATTCTATTCCGCTCCGATTCATGAACGGTCACCATTATCTTGCCCGTCCCCTGACAGCAGCGGCCATGACAGACTCCGGTGACGTACTCCTCGGTACATGGGTGGAACATTTGGCGCAGGCTCGCGCCCGATACGGTTATTGGTATCACGCCCGGCACGCTGCCCCGCGCGATGTTGTCCCGCTGCTCCTCGTTGGCCGCGATCTGCTCGGCCCGCAAATCGCAGCCCCAGTAGTGCAGACCGAGTACGCCAGCGACGATTCCGCGAACCGAACCGCCGGCGAACGGGTCCACCACCTGCCCGCCGGTGGGACAGAACCAGCGGTACATCAGTTCACAGAGGACGGGGTCGAATATGGACGTGCCCGTTCCTTGCTGTTCTTCAGAATAGCCGCCCGCGTATTGCATTGCCTTAGACGATGATGATGTTGTACCAATACGGCTGTCGCCGGTCTTTTGCAGGGCCAACAGTCGGCCTTGCGATTTGAATGCTTTGCCCTTCTCCGCTTTACGCCCCCCCCCTACCACATGTTCGCCGCGCATCAGGTCTTGTCCGAAACACCTTGCCTTCTGCTTTGCCATTTATCATCTTCCTAATTTTCGGCCTCTGCCGTCACCCCGTAGCGTATGCCCGCTGGCGGTCAGCCGGGCTGCCGGTCTCGGACTCCCTCCAGGTGCCCCCCCCCGTCCGAGTTCGCTCTGGATACCCAGAGCCAGCCACGCCCGCTTCCTGTCTTGCCAGTAGCCTTGGCGCGCGTCAAGCACAGAGAACGGCGGCACAAGAAACCTCTCGGCTAAGGTCGTGCGCGCCTCGTCAGCATTGCCATTCTCAAGGGGCAACAGATCGGGAATATCCAGCCTGAGTTCGCCGAGCCGCAGGTCGATGAACTCGTCGAAGTGCACGGCGAGATCGTCGAGCATGCCGGACAGGTCGGGCGTCCACTCGCCCGCGATATGCCTGCTGTTGGCCGCGACCATAGCGGCCTTGTGCGTGGCGTCATCCCATTCGACCAGCCGCACGGGAAAGCGGTGCCCGTCCGGCGTAGTGATGCAGCCGTCCTTGATCTCGATGTTGCCGTGCTTCTCGGCCAGCGACTTGCAGCGTTGGTGCCCGCAGACGAGCGTGCCGGTGCGCGTGTTGAACACTATCCCGGACAGGTCGCCGAATCGCGTGATGCTCTTGCCGAGTCCGGCGAGCGCGTCATCGGATATGGCGCGCGGGTTCTGCGGGTGGGGCGCGAGGTCGGTCAGATGCGTCGGTTCAATTATCATCGCTTGGCCCTCTCGATGTCCCCGCTCCCGAACGCATCCGGGCCGGTGCGCGCATCTGTCGCATCCGCGAATCGACGGGCCGTACCGTCGAGGGCGGTGGTAACAAACGACTTGCCATCGTCGCCCGGCACGTAGCGCTTGACCGTCATCACCGGCGGTTGGCCCACCACGACCTCGATTGTGACGCCGCCGACGTTCAGCACCATCTCGCCGTCCACCCACAGCCCGCCGAACCCGAGCCCGTTGACCTCCAGCCGCACGTTGCCGACGTACCACTTGACGCCGTCCTTGACTAGAACCGTTGTCACGACTTCTTTCTGCTTCTCTTGCTCGCTCATAGCCCACTCCTTTTCTGACACTTGTTACAGACACGGTGGTACTTGCTCTTGGACTTGAACCGCTTGCCGCAACAGATGCACCGGCGCATCCCGTCAGTCTGCCACGGCTGGCGTTTCGACGTAGTCAATCGCGGGCCTCCCGCTCCGCTTCGTACTCGGCGGCGAGGGCTTCACACGCAGCCATCACTTCGTGCCAGTCCTTGTGCCAACGGATTTCGCCCGCCTCGTTATAGTGCCGCACCGCATCGATCAGCCTCTCCGCTCGCGTCGCAGACAATGACATCACAGAACTCTCGCAACCTACGTATCATAGGGGCACCGCGATCCGCAGACAGCCGGGCCGTCAACTCCGCGCCCGCCGCGTTCGTCGTCGCCAGGATGGGCCGCTCGTGCGCGATCCGCGTCTCGATCACGCCGAATAGTTCGGCCTCCACGCGCTCCGTCGCCGGCACCTTGCCGAGATCATCGAGGAACAGCACCGAGCAGACGCAGAGTCCGTCGAACCAGCGAGTGCCGTCCGAGTTGCGGAACGCATCGATGCAATCGTGCCCGAACCGGACGGAATCGTAGGCCGTCACGCTGCACCCGGCCAGCATCAGCCGCTTGAGCAGCGCCCACACCATCCGCGTCTTGCACCTGCCTGTTGGCCCCGCCAGGAGCAGGCCGCGCGGCCCAGGCTCCCACGCCTTCACCTGCCGCCACGCGGCCGGCGGGAATCGCGACTCGTCGCTGTTTTGATAGAGCGGGGGGCAGGCCGCATGCCAGTTCTCGGCCCGCGCCTGGTTGATGAGTTTCGCGTGTTGACGCTCGGCGTGTTCTCGGCGCTCTTGCTCGCCCGCATTGAACCGCGCCATGCAGTCATCGCAGGGTTGCGGATAGACCACACTGTCCAGCACCAACGCCTTGCTCGGAGCGCCGCACTCAGGGCAAATGCTGTCTTGAATCGTACTGCCGATTCGTGCCGGGTCAGTCATCGCTTACCTCCATCCTTCGCCATAATCTTTCGGCACCGCCGCCGCTGCCGCATCAAGGATCGCCGCCTCCAGCCCCCACGGCGTGATGTCCGAGCGCGCCTTCGCCATCACCGTCCGGACGATCTCAAGGTCGATCCCGGCCTTCGCCACCGCGCCAAGGTGCTCGCGCATCTTGCGGTTGCAGCCCTTGCTCTTGAGCGTCACCCACAACTCGCAGAGTATTCCCGCGCTCTCCGACGCGGTTGGCTGAAGACTGGAGGCAAAATCGCCCATGTATTCCCCTTCTTTGCCTTGTTCCCCTTGTTCTCTTTCTTCTTCTGTTGCCGAATGCGTGCCGAATGCGTGCCGAATGCGTGTCGAATGCGTGTCGTTTTGCTGCCGGGGCGGGTTGTATTTGTCGTAGTTCACTATAGTTATCCGTGCCGTTTTCACGACGTTTTCGAGTTCAATCATGCCTTCGTTTTGCAACAGAGTGAAAAAACGGCGAACGCGCCCAACTGTCCAGCCCCATCTTTTGCCCCACGTTGCGTATGATTTTAGCGACTGGCCGCGTCTGCATTCGATGAGCTTGAATCCGAACAGCACCTTCTCCGGCTCCTCTTTCCATCGGACGGCGAGCAGCATATCAATCCACGCCTCAAGTTTTGACTTCACCTTTGCCTGCGTCCAGAGCCAGTTGTCAAGCAGTTTGCGGTGCAGCGATATCCACCCGCCGTTGCTCTTTGTGCCGTATGGCACCGGAGACTCGCCGACCCGGAAGGTGTCTTCACCCATAGCCTGCCACTCGATAGCAGACTACCCAGGGGCTCCGCACAGGCCACGGTAGGTAGGATGTGCTCGGCCCCGAGGCAGTCTATTGTCAACTACGTGAGAGCCTACCCCGGAACACGCATCAGCCGGTACAGGTACGCGTTGCGGCCCACCATCCGGTCCTTGTTCACGGTGTACCCCGCCATCTCCGGGTACTTAGCGCACCTGGCCGTGCCGATCTCGCGTAGCCGGGCGCTAATCGCACACTCGCTGTCGAGGTGGTCATAGCGGGCAAAGATGGCGTCCTTGATCTCGTGGAGCGCCAGCCAGCGACCTTCGGTTTTCATCGCGTGAAACACGCGCTCTAGCTGCGTCGTCTTCTTCACTTGCCCATCTCCTCAATTATCACCGCCACGCTCCCGCCGTCCCTGTCCACGCCCATCCGAACGATTCGCAAGTCGTCAATGGCCCCGTCGTCTGGGAACGCCCCGCCGTGTTGCAGGGAGTCCAGCAGGGCTTTCATCATATTGTCCAAGTCCCGCCGCCGCCTGTCGGGCGGGTACACCAGGATATGGACACGCAAGCGGCCCCACATCTCGGTCACGCCCTGCGCCCGCAGGCGCAGGGCCACAGTCTCGCGGTACGCCCGGCCCTCTTTGCTGATGAGCATACGGCCTTGCCACTGTCGATAGTAGTGGTTCACGCTTGGGGGCCACGGCAAGGTGATGGTCATCACTCGCCCTCCTTCATCGCCACGCGTTCCCTCTTGCGCTTCTTGTACGCCCGATAGATTGGGCAGTGACCCGGCACACGCTCTAAGCCGCAGTGCATCGGTGCGGTGGAATTCCCGTAGTGCTCGCAGTGAGTCATCCGGCAGCCAGGCGGCTCAAGAAGGCAGAGGATTATCCCGACTGCCGTGTTCAGCTTCCGGTCGGTTATGCCGCGCTTCACCAGCACGTTGGCGATGTCGCTAAGGCGCAGGTTCTCTGGGTCTAGGTCGTGCCGCTGCAACGCCTTATACAGACGCGGCCATTTGTCGAATGCGTTCCAACTCATTTCACTTCTCCTTTTCAGTTATCGCCACCGCCGGGAACTGCTGCACCATGCGTCCGCTCGTCATTTTCCCATTCCCTCATCTGCAAAGACATCCTGATACTCCGCCGGCAACTCACTCAGCGGCACATGAAAGAAGCCCTGCTGCCCCTTGCACGGCACGAACGGTAAATAGGGCGTGGCCTCCGTCGTTTGCCAGCAGTAGGGGCCGGACCCCCACACGCCGCCCGGCCGGACGAGGAGCTGCTCCGAATACTCGATGCAGTCGTCCCACTTCACGGCACCGACCAGTCCGCCGTAGGCCGGCACCATCGCGCCGTCGCAGTTATGCTTGAAAATTGGAGCCTCAAGCCACGCCAACTGCTCGCCCGACATTCCAATCGCGCACAAGCAGTTGCGGGCGGCGCGGAGATCGCCGGCCGTCGCCGGAGCCTTGCTCGCCCCGATCAGGCACCACTGGCCGATGTACTTCGCCGGCATCGGCCAGGTCCGGTTCTCGACCCGCTTGCCGCCCGGGTATTCATGCCCCTCGCACAGGAGGCGAGGCCACGGCTGTTTCAGCCACAACGCCGGCACCCTGTTCTCAGCCATTGCTATTTCCACCTCCGCAATTCAAGTGGACCGAGTACCAACACCCACCGATAAATCCGCGCCAGACAAGTCTCCTCCGGGTCGAGGCGCTTGAACGCAACCAGCGGCCACCACGACGCCCAACGAAACACCCGCCACAACACCCATTGAAACCGACGTTTCGACTCAGCCATCGGTCGCCTCTTTCCCCGCTGCAATCGATTTTGCCCGCGCGAGGCACATGGCTTCTGCGAAGGTGTCGGCATACACGCGCTTGTGACCGCTAACCTTGGCGAAAAACCTTTCGTCGTCGGCGAAGGCGCTCTGGTACTGCTTTTTGTTGATGGCCCCGCCCTCGAATTCATCATCGGCCACCAGCATCAGCGCCTGGTTCGCGTCCTCGCGTGGGTGCCAGCCCCAGCGGCCAGAATAGCGTACCATCGGATTCTCGGCCTCGTCGCACCAAAAGCCCGCCCGGTCTATCGAGATGGTAGCCCGTCCGTCTACAACCTTCTGTGTGACCTTGTGCCACCCCATCCCCTCGACCGCGAACCAGTCGTCGATCTCCGCATCGGTCGGCAGGCGGTAGCCCGTGCCGTTGCAGGTGGGGCAACGATCATAAGTCCCTCCATTTTCAACTATCTTACCTTGGACTTCTCCAAGTCCCCCGCACTCCGGGCACGGCAGCTTGAGTAACTCTCGGTAGGGTTCGTTGTTCATCATTTCCCCTCTCTCGCCACAATCGATTTTGCCCGCGCGAGGCACATGGCTTCGGGGAAGGTTTTGCTGTCGCCCAACGAGAACGTCTTAGACGACCACAACTTCCCCGGCACCAGCATCAGCGCCTGGGCGGGGTCCTCGCGTGGGTGCCAGTTGCTACACCTATCCCATATCTGCCCATCCGGCATTCGCCACTCGCCGTGTCGTGTAATCGTCCACCCCATCCCCTCAACCGCGAAGAACTCGTCGATCTCCGCGTTGGTCGGCAGGCGGTAGTGGGTTCCGTTGCAGGCGGGGCACAAAACCATCGGTTCGCCGTCAAAGGTCCTGCCCATCAACTCCCTGCACATCGGGCACGGCAGCTTGAGAATCAGTCGGTAGGGTTCGTTGTTCACTTCGACTTCTCCTCATCCCACAGAATAAGACCGTATACTAGAAAGCCAATCATCCCCGCTACGATAATGGGAATACCCACTATAGGTTCCGGTAGTTTCAGCGTAATATAAAAGCCCACGCTTACCCAAGTTCCCGCCACGATGAAACAGACAACGGCAAGCAGCTTGTTCACGTCCTCCCTCCTATCGCCGCGTCGAAGGCGGCACGAGCATCGACAAACTCGGACCGCTTTCCCATCCAGTCGTCATCGTTGCATAGACTTCGCAACTTGACCGCCGCCTTGACGAACGCGACAGGGTCGCTGATGCCGGCCTCACGCAGTTTGTCGCGGGGCAGCTTGGGCTCAATTCGCAACAGCGGCACTCGCCGCATTCCTGTATACCCTTCGTTGTCGAAGGCGGCACGAGCATCGACAAACTCGGGCCGCTTTCCCATCCAGTCGTCGTCGTTGCATAGGCCTCGCAGCTTATACGCAGCCTCCACGAACGCGGAGGGGTTCTCAATATCCTTGATTGCATCAAGGCGCGTCACTTGGCAGGATGGGCACAGCCACATAAAAGTACGCCGCTGCATCTTCGGCTGGCCGTGCTGGTTGACGCGCATCTCAACGCCACACCCCGGACAGATTCTGGATTCACTCATGTCTCGGCTCCTTCTGCGAGGGCGTTGTAGTTGGCGGGCGTCAGCACATACATTTCGTACCCCTTGATTGAGCCCTCCTTGACCGACAGGTCTGCCGTGTCCTCTGCGCACTTCCTTCTCTGTTCAGGCGTCACGCCTTCCCCCCTCTCGCCGCGTCGAGGCGGGCCAGGATTCGCTCTAGTTCAAGATTTCGCATTTCCTGTGGCTGTCGTCGAACAAAACGCCCAAGCTCGTCCGCTGCCTTGACGAACGCGGAGGGGTCGGTGATGGCAAGGGTACGGAAGAGCTTTCGAGTTGTTCTATCAATTTGATCCTGTCGATGGCCGATCCGCTTCGGGTACAGGCGAGCGTTGACCTGTTTGTCCGTTTCGCCAGTGATGGCCGCGAACCCCTCCTCCATCTCGTCAAGTGCGTCCCAATATGGAAACGCACAGGCGTACATCTGTCCGATGAGCCACTCGGAGAATCTCAGAAGCTCATCCCGCTTCTCCTTCGTCCACTCACTCATCTGATATCTCCTTTATCGAGGGCGGGCGGCGTCGAATGTGTCCCGTCGTCGTGCAGCCCGTACAGGACCTTCCGAGCGCCACAGGACTCACAGGAGGTATGGTAATGAGCGTGATCGTCGAAACATCGCTCCGTTACCTGAGTCAACGTGAACTCCCTCAGCTTCTCGTTCTCCTCCTGCACGGCTTGATAAGCGTCCCGCAACTCATCATCTGTGATTGAGTTCTTCTCGTCTGGCCGGACGTGGGCGAGGGCGTCTGCTACAATGTCCGTCCAGCCGCCAGGTACGCCGGTGCCACGGGACACATAGGGCCGCAGTGCGTCGGCCACGGTCTGGGCCTGCTCCCGCAGCGTGGCGGACGGCTCTTCCGCCTTCATGAACCCGGCGAAGTGGCCGAGGATGTGAGTCACCATTGCCTCTTGGTACTCTTGCTCGAACTTTTCGCCTACCGGGAAGGGCTGCCCTGCTCTGGCCCACTTCTCTGCCATCGCCAGGCTAACGGGTTTCCATGTTGCCGCCGCCGCCACCGCCGCCTCAGTGACCGAGGCGTGGGGCTGCTCACAGGCCTCACCATCGCCCCGTAGGCGCGCTGCGTCTTTCAGCGCGCGCCGCGCCGTTGCCGCGAGGAACGCCCCCTGTTCCTCGACTTCCGCGTAGCTGCGATAAACAGGATCGGCAATCATCTCCAGCGCAGCCCTGTAGATGTGCCCCTGTTCCGCCTGCTCACACGCCTTGCGGACGTACTCGATGTCCGAGTCGTTGATCTTGTTGCGGTACCACGTCACCGCGTCCTCGTCAACCGCGCCGGTTTCGATGTCAGCGTCGGCGTCACCGTGCCACTGGAGCCAGATCGTGTCAGGTGCGTCCATCATCATCCTCCGTGAAACGCCTCAGAGCCATTCAACCACGATATGGCCCGCACAATCCAGCTCCAGCGGCGGGCCGGCCACGTCGGGGCTGATGCCACCCTCTAACTTCAGCCGACCGGAACTTTTGTCAATCCGTGCCACACACCAGTCATGACCATGACCAATAGGGCCGCGTGAACAGCAGAGGTCGAGGCTCCCGCCCATGTCGGTCAGCCACCATTCGCGGTCGGGCTTTGCTTCCGGCTCGTTCTCGCGTTCGCGTCTCAACACGTTTGCCATCGTTTCATCCTCCAAAATAAGGCGACCGACTGGCCGGATTCGATCCTGCCCGGACAGGAACCGGCCGGTAAGCATTCCGCTGTTCTACGCGGCGTGACCGGGCATTACCCACGTCGCCACAGTGCCGCGCCCCGGATTGTCCCGCTTCCGCAGTCGGTCGCTCGATTGTCAAATAAGCCAATTAGCCCACGTGCCGCATCTGGTGAAGCGCGACGTGACACTTGCGGCACAACCACGAGACCTCTAGTGGCCTGCTGTAGTCTTCGTGATGGGCCTCTACGCTGCCAGTGGTTTCGCAGGACGAGCACGCGGCGGGCTTGCGAATCTGCCCACTCACAACACACCGCCTTAGTTTCCAGCCCGCCCGCGTTTGTTCTTCGTTGGCCCCTCGGTGTTTGCCGTGCCATGCGGCCACGCGGTCTGGATGTGCTGCCCGCCACGCTTTTGTTCTCGCCGCGTTGCGTTCCTTGACCACGTCGGGCGGCAATCGGTTCTTGCGGGCGCGACGCGGGAGACCAAGGGGGCCGTTTCGCACATAGGCGCGCTGATAGCCTCGCATACACTCCTTGCACCAATTACGCAAGCCATCAGCCGTGCCGCGCTGCTTATAGAACTCTCCAACGGGCTTCACTTGCCCACACGCCGTACACTCCTTGCTGTCCACTGCACCGCTCCAATAAATAAGGCGACAGCCGAGTGACGCGCAAGGACTGGCCGGTTGTGGCCGTTCGATTGCCTCGACTGTCGCCGTTTGTCTATCCATCAGGTATCCTCACGCGTCTACGAGTATGATACCACCAAAAGCGTCAAGTGTCAACATAAAATGTGCGGCTCACCTTCTTTCGGTCAGCCCTACGCCGCAAGGTCGGGCCTCCGGTTATTCGCGTCCGGCAACGTGATGGTGGGCCGAGTTGAGCGACAAGCTCTCGCGGAATCCGTCCGACCCAAACACCGCTTCAAGTCGGAACCGCCCCGGCCCAGTTATCAAGGGTGGGAATGTCAATACATCCATTTCACATTGCAGTGGCCGGGGCGAACGTGGCACTCGTCCGAGTCGGGGACAACCCGGTGCTTTGCCATCGCGCCCGCAACGGCCTCTTCTACGTCGTCCTGCCAATCCAGTCGCGGGCCGAGCAGCCGCTCGTCGTCGTCCGCATCGATCACGATACGCAGTATCTTTGTCCACCGCATTGCCGTACCTCTATGCTAGAACGGGATATCGTCGTCGATCAGCCCGTCGCCATCGTCCACCGGCCCGCTCGGCGGGTTCGGGTGCTCCACTGGCGCGCGTTCGCTGCCGCCGCCGTCCTGCTGGATTTCCTTGCAGCGGGCGGTGAATGAGGCGTGCAATTTGCCAATCGGCTCGGCTGCCGCGCCCCATAGCTCATCGCAGCGGGCGGTGAATGAAGTGAACAGGTTGCCGAGAGGGGTGTCAGCCTCAAACGTTCCGCCATCCGAGCACGACGCCGCAACAAC
>Ga0268279_1001805_pt1 | contig 11236 bp, 6 predicted proteins | sample saktaG_6_FD_190142 | JGI IMG/M metagenome (GOLD analysis project Ga0268279, IMG submission 190142) | Saline water microbial communities from Sakinaw Lake, British Columbia, Canada - sak_2010_1_5_80m | ecosystem: Environmental > Aquatic > Non-marine Saline and Alkaline > Saline ...
TTTCTGCGGCCCGGAACCTTTGATGATACCACATACAAGGACCGGAGAGATGACATCCATGCAGTCATTGACTGGGCATTGGAAGAGAATACCGATCCTGAATCAATCCTGTACGGGTTGATCGATTCAGATCGGATCGGGGTCTCCGGTCATTCCCTGGGGGGATATACCGCTGTGGGTATGGCCGGCGGCTGGCAGTCCTGGCGGGACGACCGTATCAGGGCTGCACTTCTTTTCTCACCATATATTCAGCCGTTTCCGTATGAGTCTCTGATTGACAGGATAGAGATACCGCTTATGATTCAGGGCGGAACCGCAGATCCCCTCATTACTCCGTGGACAGCCCGGAAGAACGGGGCATACGATCTGCTACCTGCACCAAAGGTTTACATTGAGATAACCGATGCCAGTCATATGGACTGGAGCAATACGCGGTGCATCGGATATGATTCAATTGATGCATGTATCAGATCTGACGATAAAGCCAGGGTGATCACTGCATATGGCACTGCCTTCTTTGACCGGTATCTGAAGGATAAAGAGGATGCGATGGTTCTGCTGATCACCCGGGATCCGGCTCTGTCGGATATGAGATATGCTCTGTAACCGGAATTTCGCGGGTAATTCTGTGAGTTATCTACCATTCCAATAACCGGTCTTGCGAAAATTTTCGATACCTGCAATTCAGTAAAAAGCCGATCTTTCCGTCAGACAGATACTCTGAGTTTCCTGTTTTTTACCTGATGGAAAAGAAGAGATCATGATGATACACTGATTTTCCTTCCCATCCTTATGAACGTGCGTGAAACTTAACTATCTATCTGCATGAAAAAGCAGGATTTTTTTCCAAATTTTTTATTAAATCCCGCTCTGATACGTCCCATTCTTTATACAGTACATCCAGTATCCGCAGTATGGGCGTATTAATCCCATATTTTCATAATTTTCAGAATCATCATTGATAATCGGTTCTTCATACTGCTGACATGAAGTATTGTATCCAATTGCATACAACCACATATCGTTCAGGGAAAAAAACGTTTGCTTTGCTGAAACATCTCTTTTCGTCCACCCTCCTGTCAATGACCAACCGGCCGGCATCTGCCGGGAGACTCCGGTACTCATGTCTGAAAACCGGACCGGAACATTGGTCAGATCAGTTGAGTAGATCCAGTACCCGTGTAAGGGAACGATTGCATCAGACACAGAGAGAGCCTGGTACCCTGAGATGTCATTTCCATATGCAAGGATTGAATGCCCGGTTGCATTAACGCCGGCAAATATCGCTGCGGTATCATATCCTTTCGCAAGCTCTCCCGGTACTGATACACAGTTCCATCCCGGTTTTATCCGGATTGCATCTCTTTTTTTCAGAGAATTCAGGGCTGCAGAGAGATTAACTCTCGCTCCGGTTATTATCTTTTTCTGAAGTGAAGGGAGTGGATCAGCGGTATCCATAATTACCTGTTTTATCTCTGCAGCACTGAGATCGGGATTGATTCCCTTGATGAGACCTGCCATGCCCGATATCATGGGAGCTGCCATGGAGGTCCCGTTCATGTAAACAAACCGTGGTTGGATGACTTCTCCCCGGTATCCGATCCTGATATTTCGAATCGAGAAATCGGTGGTATATTCGTCATTAAACACGGAATATTCGTACCTGACAACGATTTCTGAATCAGGATATGCCTGATTGAGCGGAATGAATACCTGTTTGTAGTCATCCTCATGTACTTCATAATCGCATTCCCATACGGGTGACCAGTACTCACCATCATAGGATAATTCGATAACCAGATATCCGTCAAAATTTCCCTTGATATCCCAGACAAGATGAGGAACATCCCCGGTATCATCAGGGATGAAAACGTACCGGTTCAGTTCAATGGTACATGTCTGGTTATCATCATATGCAGGAATTACTCCATGTAAGGAAGGGAGTTCTCCGGGTTCTGTTCCCGGAACAAGGGTCCAGTTGCCGGTCAGGGTGAAATTTGTAGTCGAGAAAGCAGGATCAAAAAAAAGCGGAGAATAGGAATAGGATGAAAGACCGGTACTATATATGTCAGTGCCTGGAGCAGCAACATGGACTGTATTCGGTCCATAATTCGAGAAAGAGGAGAGTTCATCCCGTGCATCGGTTGCAGCAACAGCAATTACATTACCAAACTGGTAAGATGCCGGGTAAATAGGGAATGTCTCAAGATCACACCCATAGTTCCCTGCTGCACAGACAAAAAGTGCCGGAGATTGTCTGATGATATCTTCAATTATCCGGTTATAGGTTGTTCCAAACGAACAACTGATAACATCGGCATGATAGAGAGATGCATATGCCATACCGAGTGCAAGGTCGGATAATGTACCCCACCCCCGGTAATCAAGGGCTTTTATCGGTATTATTGTGACATTCCAGGCCACTCCGGTCCCCCCGATATCGTTACTGCCTATCATGCCGATTATTCCGGCACAGTGGGTGCCATGACCATAATCATCCCATGGTTCGACCGGAATATCTTCCATTACATTTATTCCGTGTAACACGGTTCCTGATTGTTCCTGACTCCAGATATTTCCTGCAAGGTCAGGGTGATATATATCTGCCCCTGAATCAATTACCGCGATAATGGTATTATTCGTGCCTGTTGCAATGTCCCATCCGCTCCGGGCACGTATGTCAGCGCCAGCTATTCCGGGAGGGGTATCTTCTTTAAAGGGAGATCCGGTATTAGAAAGTCCCCACTGTCGCCAGAATTCAGGATCTTCCGGGTTTTTCATGGCTGTGACATAATAATCAGGTTCTGCATAGGAAACAGACGGTATTGAAGAATAGTATGCAATTGCATCAGGAACAGACATAGTATCAGGGATTTTTACCAGGGAAAGTCCCCGAATCCCTGCACTGGAATAATCTCTCTGTACCGATGCTCCGATTGCAGCATGGATTGCAGAGAGGGAACATACTGATCCATCCGTTTCTTTTGCTGCCTGTACTAGCACGCTGTCTTTTACATACAAAGGATTAGGCAGGAAACGGTGAGGCAACGGTATCGGATTGCCGGTTTCATTCTCATCTGCAGAAACAAAGGTTCCATAACAACACACCAGTATTCCAAGGAACCCGAATATAGTTGCTTTTTGGATTATATTCATGGTTCTTCCTTATGAGATCATATGCATCTCCTGAATATAATTATCCTTCCTGACACCGGATACCGGTCTGATTCAGGTATCACCTTCCTGCGACCGGAATTTTTTCCAACATCATAGAACATTCAGAGCAGTAACCGGATTTTTCGGGGATTACCTGATGAGCTGATACAAATGGAGGATAATTGGGATACTGCTCAATCCGGGGAAGCCGGGATGTTTTTTGAGACTTCTGATCTTTTCATAAAGCCCTTTTATCGCACCATTCCAGATAAGGAATCGCATTATTTCTGGTTGATACCAAATTGCAGGAGAAAATAAACTCTGATGAGATGAAAAACGATTATTACTCAGGTGGGATTGTCAGGAGTACCCGGGATGATTTTTATCGGGCATGTAAGAATGGATGAATCTGGAATGGTTTTACCGCCATATTGCTGTCTTTTGTGTATGAAAAAGAAAAAATTGAGAGGATCTCTCTTACTCTTTCTGACGCGTTATGTACACGAAACAAACCGATCCCAGTAACAGAGGATATTCCCCTGTCCTTCATCTCTGCAGCACCGGTCTGTCTCTAACCAGTACCCTCCCGGACAGCATAACGGTTCATTTTCTGCTCTCTGTTTCTCTATCTCGAGGAATACCGTTGTATTCCCATACGATTCGCCCGGTAAAGAATCCAGTTCTACAAACTCTTCAGCAAGAGTGGTAAGCAGTTCCCCTTCATAGAAAGGCAGCGGTGCAACCTGAAGCGTCATTATGTTCTCTTCCTCTGATACCGAGAGGTTTGCTACCGTCACCAGGGAGACCGAATCTTTCTCGTCATCTGCAAAGAGAATTGCGGCATGTATTGGCCATGATACCGTGGTAAGATGTTCTAACGGCACCGAGTAGGTGGTATTGCCTTCGGTAATGTTGAAATACGGAGCATAGTTCCCGATGCTTAGTATCATCATCTCATCCGGTTCACCTGTAATACTACTCTCCCCGCCCTGTATCTGTGCCAGAAACATCGGTGTTTCGTCAGCGATGCAGAATCCTGTCAGGAAAAAAAGGAGGATTGCAGTGAGCAATCCAAATGTACTGTAGCGATTCATCATAAGAGGTCTCTATCCCGGTATTAATGTATGTTGTTATTCCCGACCGGGCATTAGTGAAGTGATAAAAGAATTTTTTTTAAGAGTCAGGTTATTTTTATACCGGTGATTCAGGGGTATTATTCAACGGAATGTAAAAAATCCCAGATGAGATGAAAAACGATTCATTCATCTTCGGTAACAAACGAAATAACCCGTGCATCAGGTCATATCATGACAAAAAAGATGGGCCCAGCCGGATTCGAACCGGCGACCTCCGCCGTGTAAAGGCGGTGTCATAACCACCTAGACCATAAGCCCGGATTGCCTTAATTAGGTCCATCTCATTCCAGTTAAACCTGTTGCTATGACAGAGTATTCCTTTGACTGAAGCACCCGACAAATTCATCTGCATTGCATAATTTCATACAATGTTATGGTACAGGATACAAAATATCATATACGAGAATTAAAGTTGATGGTGTTCGAGCCTGGCATGCGCATGAGATTGTATGATAGGCGAATCGAATCTTCCCATCCTCATGTTTAATAACCCAGGTGTAACATACAACATACCATTTGATGGTGAAGTATGAAAAATGAAAAAATCATTGTACTAATTCTCATGATTATCCTGGTGATTGCCGGTTCTGCCTGTGTCAGCCAGCAGCAAGTATCCAGTGATAACGCAGATGAAAAACAGAGTACAGAATCAAAACTGGTAACAGACAGTGAGGAAGTATCAGTCCAGGCTGAAGTAGTTCCCGAATATTATTTTAATATCCAGATAGTATCTCCATCTGCTCTTGAGGAACTCAAATTTAGAAAGGGTACCGATGCTCATCTTATTACTGATGAAAATGAGGCTCTTATTGGTATTGTAACTCCGAAAACTCTCTATTTACGCGGAGATCTCTATAAGATACAGGAAGAGAACAGATCTGATGATATCACCCTTACAAAAAATGACATCAGTAATCATCTCATTGACATTGCCTATGGTCTTGATAATTCTAAAATAAGCAAATGGCAGACTGATAAAGATTATAAATTCTGGTTTGATGCGAATTACAATAAAGATGATATTGAATATGTACTGGAATTTGCACAACTCTTTAATAGCCTTTCAGAAACAACTCAAATTGAAGATGAAAATGTAGAACGAGGATTTTTACCGGATAACTATGCAAAAATTCCCTTTAACTATTATAATATCAGGATTATCCCCAAACTAATGCTTGAAGAATTTAAAGACACGAGAAAATCTACTGATAAACTTATCAAAGACAATGAAGGCAATCTGGTTGGAATGGTCAACCTGAATTATCTCTATCTGAGAAATGATCTGACTTCAGAAGAACGTGAGACCTATCTTCAAAAAGGGATATTATGGAGTCTTGGATTTCATGGAACTACCTATGAGAATAAAGACAGTTACTTTTATCCAAAATACACACAAGGAGAACAGCTTTCAATGATTGATAAGGAGGCAATCCGTCTCATGTATGGAGGAAAGTTAAAACCAGGTATGGATCTTGATGAAACAAAAGCCATATTAGGCCTGAAAAATTAATACCGCACATCTCACCCATAATCCGGAGGCACAGTAACCATATGCTGTGCCCTAAAGAGATCTTTTTTCCATATAAAACACAAAACTCTTTCTGAAACAGTTTAGAAACATGTTGAGAGAAAAAGGGGAAAACAGAGAGTATTTCAGGACATACGTATAACAACTGTATCAAACACTGCGATATATTTCATATGAACAGTTGGACAAGATCATCAGTCCTGTACTGGTCTCATGACGTCAGATAGTCACGTACCATTGCTCACAACATATAGAAACAACGAAACAGCGAAGATCAATAAGGCTTGTCATTTTCACAGGGCAATTGAAGATAATGATGATAGGATACCTGTGATTGGCAACAATCGGATAGAACCCTTAAAGATACAGCCTATGGGTATGAAAAACCAGATACCAGTATGTGATGAGGTACACCATGCTCTGGATATCATCATTATGTCTGATACATGAACCTCTTGAGATAGCCCTTGAACACTTAGGTGCCCTAACCCGGGGAGTCGAAATAGTTGACGGAGGACGTCACCGGATAGCATCTCCTGACCTTCTGGAATCGTTTTCCTATCGCTATTCCATGCAGATACCACATAAGGATATCAATCCTGCAAGTGTAATTGAACCAATCCGTCAGGCATCTCTTGTTGCTATAAAAGAACGGTTTGTCCTGGCCGCAGAGATAGGAGCAGATGTTATAATTAGTGCTGGATATGTAAGTCAGCTTGAAGATATGCCATATGCACGTAATCAGCTCTCGCGTTCCTTATCTGAACTCATTCTCTCTGCAAAAGAGTATGGTATTTCATTCTCTGTAACCAATGCAGGAAGATGGCGCAACGCATGTGTGAGGAATCCTGATGATATCACTCGTTTAGGTCCTGTACCTCTTGCTCTGGATATTGGCAATGCTCATGTGAATGGATGTCTCTTAGAGTTTCTGAATGAAAGTGCCAGTAAATACATATATCTCTATGACAGTAACGGCATATCTCAAAACCTCCTTGAAGTAGGTCGTGGAACAATTCCATTTGCCAAAATAGCACGTGCATATCATGCGAATGGTGCACGGGGTGTAATACGGGAGCCATCACATCAATCAGCATATAATAGTATCAAGGCTCTATATCGGTACGGTATCAGGTAGTCGATGGTCTGATGATGGTTCTTCTTCTGTCTTCTCATCATTTGATAGGTCTCTCTTGTGTCAGGGAAACCAAAAAAAGCATCAACAGTTCTATCAATTTTTCCAGTTGAAACGACATTTGTTTGATGATTGAAATGATGTAACCGCAGAGGTTCGCAGAGTATCTGACACCAGGGTCCCCCCTCTGCGTTTCTCTGTGGTGGGAATTCTGAAGTAATATAGTTAATAGTTAATTGTCACTATGAAAATTAGAATGTCATGTAATTACATCCTGCCTGAACGTGTGTGATATGGTATCACTTGTTCTTTAGAAAGAGCCCATCAACTCACTCGTCAAGTTCAGGATAGAGAATCCGTTTTTCATCCATGAGTCCATAATTTCGTCGTAAAAATCCACGAATAGAGTCAGATCGGATCCATCCCCTATCTAGTTGATCGACTATTTTATTGACAATTACAATCTGTTCCTGGATTTGTTCTTTATAATTACCATCTCTGATATCATTATATCCGGTGATTGCCTGCAAAGGATTTCGGATATGATCTCCAAGGATAGCAAACTGAGCTATATTTTCTTCGATTGCAGCATACGCATCCCGTTCACGCTGCTCATGCAACCGGGTGGTCGTAATATCTGACACTACACCAATTGTCCGTTTTGACATACCCTGAGATACCGGCATTACTTCTGCCTGTACCATCCATACACGAGATGTATTGGACTCTTCAATGACACGGAATTCCAACGATATTGGTTCCATTGTTTCCATATGAGAATAGAAGGTGGCTGATATCCGTTCTTGGTCCTCCTCAATGATATTTGCCACTATCTCATCGATGTGATAGGAGCGGGATGTAGTAAGGGTGTCATTGAGAATTATTGTCTCCTTATCGCTAAACCAGGATACCATATGAGTTGCATGATCCAGCTCAAAGATGAAATCCGTTGCCATACGGGCAGCAGTCCGAAACCGCTCTTCGCTCATACCAAGTGTCTCAGTCATATCATGCAATTCAGTGTAATTTTCAATGGTCTCGATTGCACCAAAGATCTCACCTTTCGGGTTTGTAATACGTGCAGCAGTGAATCGAAGCCACATTGCTTTTTTCATGCCACTCGCAGGAAAAAATTGAATTGCTTCAAAAGCTCCCGGAACTGTTGGAGATGGATGATATACGCCTTTAAAATGTTGTTCAAGTGCAAGATCAACTTCACCCTCAAGCATAACTTCAAGTAAAAGAGGTCTTTTAGAAGGATAGCCGAACAATTCCCAAAGATTTTCCGTCTGCATAATTTCAGTTTTTTCTGTACCTAATAGGATCTCAAGAGCATGATTGACCAAAAGAACATTTTTTTCTTTATCTATTACAAGGATACCAATAGGATTTGCTCCTACTACCGTCTGAAGCTGTTCTTCTCGTTGCTGTATCTCATCCTGCATCTGTACCAGTTGTGTAATATTAAATGCCACACCTGTAATCCCAATAACAGCTCCTGATAAATCAATAATAGGTGATTTCATTATCTTGAAGTGACAGGTGCCGATATCTGAAAACGAGATGGTCTCAGTTGACTGAAAAAAGTGACCAGTTCTGATAACATCCTGATCTTCTTTTAAAAACCCAAAAAAAGGAGCTACGGTATAATTACAGTCCTCTTTTCCGACACATGTGGTATCAGTATGTGTTATCTCTTTAAACCGGCGATTGGAAGCCAGAAGAATTCCGTTGACATCTCTCATCCAGACTGGTTCCGGGATATTATCAATAAGGCTGGCAAGAACACATCGATCTTTTTCCCGTTCCTCCCGGATCTGTTTCAACTCAGACAAATCAGAAAAACCTAACATGTAGGATCCATTGGTATGGAATGCTCCATTTACATATAACCAGGATGGGTCAGCATGTGTAGAAGTAAAGGGGATTATCGTTGGAACTGATTTTCCTTTCTTAATTGAAGAGATAAAAGCTTTTAAATTGTCTGGTTCTTTACAAAAGGAAAAAATATCTTTTTCGATTAATTTTTGTGATTTTAATGAAAAAAAATCTAAAAAAACCTGGTTACAATCCAGAATTTTGCCGTCTTCTGATATCTGTACTATTCCTGAAGGAGTACTAGATAAAATTGCCTGGTATGTTGCTTCCCGTCTTCTGATTAATGAGGATGTCAGTGATACAACAACGCTCACAGAGATAAAGGCAATTGCTCTGATAATTGCATCAATTCCGATTGTTGTTGTTGTTACTTCCGGAACCAGGGAAAATTGGAATCCGATATAACCCAGTGATAAGAGAATGGTATATATGATTCCATATACAGGGAAGATATAGGATGCAACCACTATTGTTATATAAAAAAGATGAGGGAAAACGTTATAAATACCTGCAGAAAGACAAAAATAAGCAAGAATGAACGTTACTGCTGTGGTAATACCGATAGCAAAGATCCACATGACAGCTTCTGTATCTGTTCGTACAATTCTATCAGATATCGGCATAGGGTAAATAGATATTTGATCACATAGCATAAAAAGATATAAAGAATATACTCCTTTTATACTGTTGACCCACCAATCTCTTTAGATTGCATATCTGAGAAGGGCTGCAATTCCTCCAAGAGACGACAATCGTTCTCCCGGTTCAAAAGATGAACTCAAAATAATAATTTCAGATCCCATCTGTTCTGCAGCCTCCATCATGAGAACCACATCGCTGTCCCGTACAGAAGTCTCTACTATCAAAAGTTTTTCTACCGCTCCACACTCAATCGCACGGGTTATTTCCTTTCTTCCATAAGCTACCGGCTCATCTTTTGCGATACGCTTTAAGAATTCATCCATCATGAGAACTTCACGTCTTAATTGAATATCCCCAATAAGACGTTCAAGAGTCCCCTGCCCAATAACTTCCTGAACAGCTCCAGTCCCGGAGCGCCGTGTCTCGATGAGAATGGGGGCTTGTCTCTCTAAAAATGTTTTTTTGTATTTTGCAGCCAGATCATCTTTAATAAATCCGGGTCCGGCGATTATAAGCGGACCCTTTAACCGGTCAAGAGCTTGTAACACACGTGTATAAAATTCACCCCTGTTATCTGTATCCGCTCCTTTGCCGCTTCCAAGGGTGATAGAAAATACTGATCGTGGACCAAACTGAAAAAGACGAAAGAGTTCTGCTTCTCCTTCCTCAATTGCAAGAATCGATATCTCCTGATTATCTGATCCTTCTACTGCCCGGTTAATTCGTTCAAGATCAGAAGGAGTCCATGTTCTGATGACTGATATCTCAAATCCTGGTTCCAGGTTGAGGGTATGGTGAGAACTAATATCAACACCAGACTCAATCACTCCAAATACCCGTAGTCGTGTGCTGTATTCATGGAACTCAACCCGTTCGACACGTATCCCCAGTCTTACTGGTCGTTTTTCCAGCTTTTCAGGGCGTATTTTATCATTTGCAGCCTCCACACTGCGAAACGTGGTTGCATACACAAGACTCCCCCCGGTAATGAGGTGGTTAAGATGCCAGAGGTCATCGATTGACCAGGGAATGAGTGATATTTCACCATACCCTCGCACAAGACCTTTATTCTCTGCTTTCATGGATACTTATGGTTCTATTATATCAGATCCACCAGGCGGGACAAACGCGGCAATGGTTTCTGCATTCAGAGCAAATTTTAAGGCATTTTGTTTCTCTTTAGGAAGTGCATCCCGAATTTGTTTTAATATCTTTTTTGCGATATCATTTGGTTCATACATCCCAGGTTGCAGAAGCACTGCTAATGATGCCTTATTGATAATGGCATTCTTTGGGCCTCCTATTACCTGTGTTTCAGGGTGCTCAACAAGCCCGATTGCAACCTGAAGTGGAGTATTCATAAACCATCTCCTCTCTCCCCGTATGATAAACGATCCTCGTGAGACATATTCTCCCGATTCTGCAGTTTTTGAGACCTGCTCACGACTGACTGCATACACATCAGCAGTAAAATGTCCGGAACGCCATGCGCCAGAGTATGAAGCTGCGAATGTGGCTACTTCATCCCAGTGGGCTGTCTCTCCCTTGAGAAGTACGACACTGGCTCCGTGAACATCTGCATGCACAAAGTAGTCATTACCTTCCATGTACCGCTTGACCAGTTCTTCATTCTGTCCGGCATCTCTTCCTCCGATCATAAGCACATTATCTGAGGTGAAACACCAGCGAAACCGGTGGTACCAGCGTTTTTTAGGCCTGATGTAAGAAGGAGTCTTTCGTTTCTGAACCGGCTTTGCCTTC
>Ga0268279_1001814_pt1 | contig 11183 bp, 4 predicted proteins | sample saktaG_6_FD_190142 | JGI IMG/M metagenome (GOLD analysis project Ga0268279, IMG submission 190142) | Saline water microbial communities from Sakinaw Lake, British Columbia, Canada - sak_2010_1_5_80m | ecosystem: Environmental > Aquatic > Non-marine Saline and Alkaline > Saline ...
GCGCAAATTGGAGAAGAACGATCCGTCGACGCCCTTTCTGCGCTGGGATTTGCAGAATGAATACGGCAAACCAGTCGCCAGCGGAATTTACATCTACCATGTCGATATGGGCAGTTACGGAATTAAAACAGGGAAACTGGCGGTTTTTATAGCGCGATAGACGGCCCTAAATACAATTTTACATTCTTCGGGCGGATTTCCCGGATCAGCGCCTGTGTACGGTTGTATAATGTCACAATTTGCGGTTCTAAACTAATATTATTCTTGATTTAAATTCTGTTTTTTTGTTAATTGCGCAGCAAGGGGTGAACTCGGTACTGTGCCGATCATAGTATCAGTTCACAATTCGTAAAAAATAGATTAGATATATATGTCAGGAGGTATAAGTTGAGACTTAAGAGTTACCTTCCTCAACTTTTTGTTTTATTGATATTCCTGCTGGGCTCAGATGCCTATGCCCAATCCGATCGTGTCGCCGGCAAACTTCGCGGTCGCGTCGTGGATGCCGATAACGGCAGTCCCTTGTACGGTGCCAACGTTATAATTCTTCCCGCAGAGCTGTCCAAAGGCGCGGCGACCAACGAAGATGGGGATTACCTCATCCCGAACGTACTGGCCGGCACCTATGACGTGCGCGTCACCTACATCGGCTACGGCAGCAAACTGACAACCGGGCTATCGGTTTTTCCGGGGCAGACAACGGTCATGAATGCGGAACTGAAAGTGGAGGCTATTGAAGGACAGGCAGTGGAGGTGGTCGCCGAAGCCAAGCGGGCCATCATTGCCGTGCGTTCACCGGTAGCCCAGCGCGAGGTCAAGGGCGAGGAGATCAAACGCATGCCGGTTTCCGATTTTACCGAGGTGTTGGCCAACAGCGCCGGCGCCATCGAAACCGAAGCCGGGAATTCGCGGGGCCTGCACCTGCGCGGCGGGCGCGCGGGCGAGGTAGCTTTCTTTGTGGACGGCATCAATACCAACGATCCCGTTTCGCAGGGCGTCGGGATTGAGATCGATAACAACGCCATCGAACAGATCGTGATTTCGACCGGAGGATTTTCGGCGGAATACGGCGAGGCCATGTCCGGGGCGGTAAACATCATTACCAAGGAAGGACGCAGCTCCCGTCACGCCGGAAACATCGAATATGAGTCGGACTCCTGGGGCAGCAAACTGGACCCGGACGCCGATTTCGGCTATCATAAAACACGTGCCAATCTCAGCGGTCCGGTTCCTCTTACGAAGCGCAACCTGACCTATTTTATCTCGGGCACCTACGAGAACACGGCCGATCGCAATCCCAAACCGTTTCCGCAGCAGCATAACAGCGTCCTCGCGCCGAACGGAACGGCGAAGCTGGTTTATTCCCCCGATAATTCGGCTTTCAAAGTCACGGTGCAGGGCAGTTTCAGCCGTGAAGATGAACTGCTCTATAAACACAATATCAGTTACGGCGACTGGCTGCGGTCCTATTACGGTCGTGAAAACGGCCACAGCCGCCTAAGCCTGAAAGTGCAAAACAGCATATCCAAAAATACGGCCTGGGAGTTTTTAGCCTATTATTTCAATACCTACAGCAATTTCAGCTCCGGCGAAGGGCAGAACTATAGGGACTTTCATTACCTGTCTTCGCGCCTGGATTGGATGAATAAAAACGACGGAGCCATCGGCAATGGCTGGTACGATCCCGAGACGCGCGAGTGGAACGCGATTGTGGATGCACGCAATATTCCGCTGATCAAAGATTTTTACCGGTTGCCGGACGGCTCGGCGCTGAGTTCCGCGAGTTACGAAGATCAGGCTTTTTATTACTACTATGCCAACCGCGGTTATTACGATCTCGCGGCGGGCAGCTGGAACAGTCCGCAGAGCGAGGCGGAGGCTCTGAATCAGCGCTACCACGATGCGGCCTACTGGTATATTCCCAGCGATCTGGAACCGACATCCGCCTGGTACAACCCCAGTGACAACGGCGTTTATATGCGCGATTTCGACATCGACCTCTACTCGGATTATCTTTTCGCGCACCCGGATTCGCAGACGGTTAACGATCTGTGGGGCTACAACGGCGACCTGCACAGCGGTTTTTCCTGGGATAGGGATTTGTTCAACGTTTTTACCTATGGCCCCGGTTCCCCCTGGTTTCATAAACAGGACACCAAACATTATGCGAGCGAGTTTCACCTGAATTCACAGGTGAATATGTACAACGAGATCAAATTCGGCGGGCTGCTGAAATTCAGCGATTTGAGATATCTGGATATGCAATTTCTGAACCGCAATCCCTATTTCGATTCGTACAAGTATCATCCGACTACAGCCGCCGTCTGGCTGGAGGATCGCTTCGAATACGAGGACCTGATCTTCCATATCGGGGCGCGAACGGACTATTTCCATCCGCATGCCAAGGCTTTGTGGGACCCGGATGAATTCGATCCCGGTTCCGACGGCCTCACCGATGAAAAAGAATCCGGTTACGATGCTATTCTGAATCCCGATCCGCACGGCGACAATTATAGTGTGACCGCCAATCCCGGCGGGACCGAAGGGGACGGTAATGTCGATTACAAAAACGCGAAGCCCAAATATCAGATCAGCCCGCGTTTCGGAATCAGTTTTGCCGTGTCCGATCAAACGGCCATGTTTGCGAACTACGGCCATTTCTTCATGATGCCGGAATTGGGCGAAATTTACCAGAACCTCTATACGGACCTGACCAGCGGCTATCCTCTGGTCGGCAATCCCGATATCGAGCCGCAGAAAACCACGGCCTATGAAGTCGGTTTAAAACACTCCGTCACCCCGGACCTGGCCATCGAGGTTTCGGCCTTTTATAAGGACGTTGAAAACCTGCTGGCGACCCGGACCTACAACACGATTTTCGAAGGCAATGTCGCTACGGTGACCTTCCAGGAGGTGGAGGATTTCGCCAAGATCAAGGGCATGGATTTCAAATTCACCTTCCGCAATTTTTACGGCTTTACGGGTGAAGTCAATTATTCCTACCTGAATGCCAAGGGCACCGGTTCGTCGAGCCGCGAATACTATTATATGTATATCTACGAGGCCGACCGTCCGTTGCCGGCCAAGGAATACCCGCTGGAATTCGATATTACCCATTCGCTGAAGGCCAATATCAATTATTTCATTCCTGCGCAGAAAGGGCCGAAGATTTTCGGGCTGCACCCGCTGTCCAATTTCAATGCCAACCTGCAGGCGATCATCAATTCGGGGGCGCCTTATACGCCGGTCGATATCTACGACAAGCCGCTTGAACTGGGCTCCAAACGTATGCCGTCGGGAACGCGTTTCGACCTGCGTGTGGAGAAATATTTACCGCTCTTCGGCAGGACCGTGTTAAGTTTCTATGCCGATGTGCGCAACCTGTTTGCCAAGCTCAATATTGCGCAGGTGTATCAATATACCGGCTTGGCCGATGATCCCGGGCGCAATCCCGTGTTCGAAAGTTCGCGCTATGCACGTTATATCGGTCAGACCGACCCCATGACGGGCCGGCGGATCACTTCGGCCGAGGATGCTTATGCAGTGCACATGAATCTGCGGAAGGCCTATTATACCAATCCTTATAATTACAGCATTCCCAGAATCATCAGGCTGGGTGTGTCCCTGAGGTTTTAATTAAAGAACAGGAATATTACGGATGTTATTACGAAATGTATGGATAAAACGGAGCGCCGGCCTGCTGCTGGTCTCGGCAGTTCTGACGGGATACGGATTCGGGCGTCTGAAACCGGGCGCGCTGCTGCATGACGTGAACCGGGCCCCGCTGGCCAAGATCACGGCGGAGACGCCGCCGTCGACCATGATCTCCTGGGTTGGCGCCGGGTACCTTACGAAATATACGATCAGCAATACCGGCCAGAATGGCCTGTTCGAGGCGCCTCCCGGCTGGACCGGCTACGACGGCATGTGGCCGACCGGCTATGGTCTCTACAACGGGCGCACGGCGGAATTTCCACGCGGCACGAACCAATTTTACGTTTGGGGCGCCGGATTGTGGATCGGCGCCAAGTCGCCCAATTTTAATACGCCGGATGATAAACCGGTCATCATTGAGTATAAAGGCGGTACCCGTACATTCTCGAATGTCAGGGTAGCAGCCGCGGCCTACTATTCCGACCAGAGCACAGTGGCCCGCCTGTGGCAGTCCAACCAAACGATCAACGGACAGACAGACGGTAAAAGTCCGACCAACGAAGGGCAGTTTCTCTTTGGGCAAAAAAACAAAAATATCGAGGAATATCAGGATGTCTGGGCGTTTTTTGCACCACGGGTTGGCGATGTCTACGGTTATACCGAACAGGATACGATCTATCGCCTGGATTATGAGGAAATCAATGCCAAGCGCCGGCAGGTGTTGGCTGAAAACAGCAGCCTGGATCCCGGGTTGATTCTGCTGAATCCGTTCCGGAAAGACCAGGCCGGCAATGTGGTCGGCGATATCGTTTCTGATGAAGATACTTATACGGTTTTCGGCGATTATATTAACGATCGCTACGCCGATTTTCTATGGACTACGGGATATGATGTCCGGCCGCTGGGCGTGCGCGTCGAACAACGCACCTACTCATGGAGCATTGACGACTATCTTTACATCAATTATAAGATTAAAAACATGAACAGCTTCCCGCTGGATTCGGTCTTTATCGGTTATTTCATGGATAACGATATCGGCTTTGCGGACGATGATCTGATTGGATTCGATAAGCAGTTGAACCTGGGCTACTCCTACGATTTCGATCTTATGGAAACCGGATGGCAGACCTCGGCCGGTTATATAGGATCGATCTTTGTGGAAACCCCCAAAGACACGATCGACGGCGAACTGAAGCAGATCGGGCTGACCGGTTTTCAGACCTGGATTCGCTCCGATCTGGGTGTCAGCGAAGGCTTTCCCGGTGATGTCGACGACGATGCCACCGATCACCTGAAATACGCCGAACTGGCCCTGGTGGACAGTTTCGAGGTTTACGAAAATCCGCAGGATGTGCGCCAGTTGACCAGCTCCGGACCGGTGAAACGCTTGAATCCGGGTGAAGAGATCAGTGTGACCTTGGCCATTGTCGGCGGCGCTTCCCTGGCTGAATTGAAGAGCAATACGCGCGCGGCCGTCCAGAAGTACAATTCCGGTTTTATCGGTCCCGAACCGCCCTCGTCGCCGGGACTAACCGTGATCCCCGGACACCACCGGGCCTATCTTTCCTGGACGAGCGATCCGCTCGATGATATCGATCCTTACACCGGGCAACAGGATTTCGAAGGCTTCCGGGTCTATAAAAGTACGTCCGGCCTGCAGGACAGCTGGGAACTCCTGGCCGATTACGATGTCCTGGGCGACAGCACGAACAATAGCGCCACGGTTGAATATACGCGCGGCAGTTCCAATGCTACCGTCCGCCTGGCCGGCCTGCTGCCGGAGGGCGACCTGCAGGCGATCGAGTCTGGAACCCAGACGGATGAGAAACTCCTGGAACTCTTTTACGAAAGATTCAAAGAGGCAGAATATACTATTGAGCTGGTTAAGACTTCTTATACACCGGATAACATCAATTACTATGACACAACGCGGGTCGTGATCTATGATGTTACCAACCGGCAGTTGGTGCCGTTTAACTTTTTTGCGATAACCTACGGCTACGGCTTTACGTTGTATAAAACTTTCAACGGAAACCGCAGTACCAATAAGGCTCAGGACGATATCTATCGTTCGGGATACTATATCTACTTCAACGGCGTGCTGATCCAGATTTCCAACGGACAGTATGAGGACAAGGATCAGGACGGGGAAGGCAACGGTGTCCGCGACCGCGGCGAACCGTTTACGGATTCGAACGGTAACGGGATTTGGGATAGCGGCGAACCCTTTGTAGATGTGGAAGACGAGGAAAAAGCCCTGCAGAAGCTCAAACCGGCCGTCGGTGATATCTTTACGGTAAAGACCTATCTGACGAAAGACATCGGCAACCAGACGGATCTGGCCTACACCTACGTTGACGCTGAATTGACGGACGGCATGACTTATTACTATGCGGTGACTTCTTACGACAAGGGTTATCCCGATCTGAACATCCCGTCATTGGAGAGCAGTTATTATCAGAATATTCAGAGCGTGATACCGCAGCATCAGCCGCTCGAAGTGATCGGCGAACCGGAACTCACCGGGGTCGAGCATGTAGGTGAATCTACCGGCAGAATTGCGCGCGGTATTCTGGATCATCGCAATCTTAAGGGGCATGCCTACGAAATCCGCTTCTACAAGGAAGATCCCAACAGCAGCAAACTGGGCGCGGATTATGGTATCCTCTGGGATCGCGATCTGGAACCTGTGGCTATCTATGGCGAAGAACTCGGTAACGGCAACGATGCTTCCGCAATCCGGCTGCGGGTTGCTGAGATGGATGTCTATCCGGGTACTCTAATCCTGCAGATTGAGGGTGAAACCGGGACGGTCACGGATGACAGCCTAGGCAATCTGCAGGGCCAGATCAACGGTGGCGCCGTCCGGGGCGTTATCCATTACGGCAAAGGCGTCATCAATCTGGAGCGGGATCAGAATACTTTTTTATCGACCAATAAGATTCTGGCCGATTACCAGTATTCGAAGTTGCGCGTGATGGATTGGGGACCGGACACGCTGACCGGAACGGTCAAGTACAATCCGCGTATCTATGCCGCTAAAGAACTGGCCTCTGATTCGACCCTGATCGATCACGGATTCCTGTTCCGCGTCGATTCGCCGCAGCTCTCGGTCGATTCCGTCGCCTGGGGCGTGACCTCCGATCAGGGGGCGCTCTTCCGTACCGAAATCAATCCGGGACAGGTCGAACCGTACGATTATTTTATCACTTTTCCGGATACGGGTGCCGCCACGGCGATGGTCGATTACGCCAGTTTCGCGAAACCTAATCAGCGCGTACCGTGGAAAGCCTGGAACCGGACCCTGGGTGTCACAAGCCGCATGTTCAATCCCAACGGCGCCTTCATTATCGACGGACTAATCGATTGGCGCATCGAACAGAGCGCGCCTTATGACAGTTTGAATATCAATACCGCCCGTATTCTGACGGAGGCCACGCGTGAAGCGAAGGCCATCAATCCCTTTGCCTTTGAAGTCGTATTCGTACCGATTGATACCAACCTGGCGACTGCGGATTACCTGGACATTCCGTCGGAAGATGATACCCTGTACATCTTCACCTCCCGGCCGATTACGACCGAAGATATTTTTCGGTTCGGCACCAGCAATATGAACACCCCGGTGGAAAAGGTCGACATGAATCAGATCAAGGTTGTCCCGAATCCCTATTATGTCCGGGCGATCTGGGATACCGACCGCTACACGCAGCATATCGATTTCCGGCATATGCCGTTGGGAACCATCGACAATCCCGTGCATGTGCGTATTTTCAATGTAGCCGGAAATATGGTGGCGCATCTCCGCAAAAACGGGATTGTGGAGGCCAACGAGGTGCTCGATCAGTACGGCACGCTCTCCTGGGATTTGCGCAATTACGAAGGACTGAAGGTCGCCAGCGGTCTGTATCTCTACTATGTCGAGGCGAAAATCAACGGCGAAACCCTGACGCACACTGGAAAAATCGCCGTGATTTTGGGACCGTGAGGTTGGCAAACGGGGATAGAATGTCGGATAATTGAAGTGATAAATAGAAGTGTTGAGAATATGAAAAAGATTTTACAAACGACAGTTCTGCTTGGTTTTTTCGGGCTGCAGCTGGCCTCCGCGGGACAGGGCAGCGCCGGGGCGCAATTCCTCCAGATATTCGGCGGCACACGCGGGGTCGCGCTGGCCGGCGCCTATACGGCTTCCGATGGGAGCGCCCAGGCCATGTTCTGGAATCCGGCTGGTATCCGGAGCATCACCAGCGGTTCGGTGGCGGTTTCACATGCGAACTACTTCGCCGGCATGAAATATGAAAATATCGCCCTGGCTATTCCACTTAGTTTCGGGACATTGGGATTTTACGGGATCGGCCTGTTGAGCGGCGATATCGAAGAGACGACAGAGTACGAAGACGAGGGCACGGGCGCTTACTTTACGGCCAACGATTATGCCGTCGGAGTCACCTTCGCACGGGCGATGACAAACAAATTCGACGGCGGCGTGAGTATCAAACTGGTGAACCAGAACCTGGCCAAAGTCAGCGCCACCAGTTGGGCCTGCGATGTCGGGGCGATGTACAAGACCGGCTTGTTCGCCAACCTGAAAATCGGCTTCGCGATCCGCAATTTCGGCCCGGATATGCGCTATGCGGGGGAAGGCCTGCAGGGCCTGATGACCGATTCGGAGAATCCCTTCGCCGAGGAGGATGTGAAGTATGAATTGATATCCGAGGAATACTCGCTGCCGATGAGTTTTCATATCGCCGCTAAAATGCAATTCCCGCTCGGCAAAACGAGTTTCCTGGATTATAATTTCGAAGCCGCCAACTCCGTCGATCAAAAGGAGACCATCCTGAGCGCTCTGGAATGGCGCTATCCCGGTCTCTTCTACCTGGCGCTGGGACATGCCAACCTGATTGCCCTGTTGAAGCCCAATACTGATGACGAAGAACTCGGCGGGAATATGAAAGGATTGACTTTCGGCGGTGGTATCAATTTCGGCAAATTTACCGGCAAGGATTTTTGGATCGAGTACGCCTGGGAGTCGCACAAATACCTGCAGCCCATCCAGCGGATCGGCATTGAGATAGCTTATTGAGCATAATTATTATAAATAGTTGAATGTAAAATAACCTACAAGAGGAGTAAATCATGAGGAAATTGTTAGTTGTATTTTTGGTTTTTTCCGTGTTTTTGTTCTCCGCTACCGCTTTACTGATGGCGCGCGAGGGAAAAATCGGGGAAAAGGAAGAAGTCCTGCATATCTCCAAAGATAAGGCCCTGATTAAAACCGGCGATATTTACCACAGCCTATCGGTAAAAGCCAATCCGAACGGCAGCAAGAGCACGATCATTGATACGCTCTACTATTACACTGTGCCCGGAAATTATGCCGATTATGACGATGGATTGGGCGGTTACCAATCGGCCAACGACACCTGTATCCATCGCTTCACGCTGCTGGCGCCGGGAACGATCAATAAATTTTTCATGCAGAATCAGACGGCCGGAACGGCAACCTGCTATATCTGGAACGCCGTCAACTGGGATTCGCTTTGGTATACCTATCCCGGCGATTATGACTGCGAAATGAAAGTTCCTTTCGGGATTCCGCTGTCCTGCGCCGCCCAGACCCCGACCGAGCAGTTTACTTCCGGTAAATGGACGCCGACCTGGAATATCCTGGATCTGACCCAGGTTTTGGGTCAGGGCATCTATCTGGACGATGACGATCGCTACTGCTGGGTCGGCTATTCGCTGGACGGCACCGGTAACCCCAAAATTTTACAGGATAACGATTATCACGAGGAATCGCGCAGTCTCTCAACCCTGCATAGCCAGGGCGCCCATTCCGGTTGGTTCAACTGGGGAGCGGATGTCGACGGTGAACGGCAGTTTGTTTTCCACATGATGCAGATCGAGGTCGAATACGCCGCCGTACCGCCGGTTGTCGAAGAAGTTTTCGAACCGTCGGATACCTTCGAGCAGCAGACCACGATTCAGGCCACGATCATCGACATGGACGGCGATCAGTTCAATGCCTGGATTAAGTACTGGTGGAATAGCGACGAAGACAATAGGGATTCGGTCTCGATGGCGCTGGTCGCCGGCGATCTCTACACGGGTACGATCGATCTGCCGGTGGGCGATACGCTCAATTATTATATCAAAGCCGTGGATATGAACGGCCTGTCCAAGACATCCGATGACTATGATATTCTGCGGGTCCCCGAACCGGACCCGCGCACCGCTCTTCTACTGCTCAATGACAGCGGACGCAGCAATGACTCACTCTATACGATGGCCCTGGACGAATTGGGCTACCGCTATTTTCTCTGGGATATGGCCGAGCATGACGGCGTCGATCTGTCCGTTATTCACTGGGGCTTCCATACCATCATCGATTTCGGCTGGGGCACGGAGTTGCTCCCGATCAGCAGCGATGCCAGCGAAGATTTTTATGATGTGAAGGCCTTCCTGGATGCCGGCAACAATCTGATGCTGGTGGACATGGATTATCTCTTTGCCTGGGGCATGCCGGCTACGGGCTCTTTCAGCGCCGGTGATTTTGCCTATGATTACCTGGGAATCGGTACCTATTCGAACGATCCGGACGACGATGGTAACGGTGACAACGGCGGCAGCGCCGATATCGAAATGTATGGTGTCCGTGGTGATGCTGTCACGAAGAATTTCCCGTCACCGGATACCTACGGCGTAATTGATTACGACCTGATGAGTTGGTCGAACTGGGGTGATTATATTCAGGCCAATGCCGACGCAGTGCAGATTTTCACCGAGAAAAAGAACGCCAGCAACGGGATGGCGATTCGGAAAGCCGGTTCGAATTTCCGCACGATCACCTACGCTTTCCCGATCGAACTGTGCTCCGATTTCAGCAAATTCAAAACCCTGCTGCAGAACTCGCTGACCTGGCTGGACATTACCAAGACCGACATCCAGGAGAGTCCGACGATAGCGTCCGAATATTCCTTACTGCAGAACTACCCGAATCCGTTCAATCCCGGGACCCAGATCCAGTATTCGGTTCCGAAGACCGCCAATGTGACGATTTCGGTCTACAACCTGCTGGGCAACAAGGTGCTCGATCTTGTGAACGCCAGGCAGAATGCCGGCCTCCATACGGTGGAGTGGAACGGGATCGACATGTACGGTCAGGAAGTCGCGGCCGGCATCTATTTTTACGAGATGAAAGCCAATGACTTCAATGCGATCCGCAAGATGTTTTTTATCAAATAAGCATCAGGCTTTTTATATGAAAAAGGGAGTCCGCGGGACTCCCTTTTTTTTCTTCAATATTCTTTCGGGCAAATAATTGATTATTTCTTAAACCAAATTGGTTAGATTACCGGTGATTTTGCGCGCTTTGTCGATCGTCTATCGTGCTGCGAAATAAAAGTAAGGTTATTTATGAAGAAAACATTGTTTGTGGTTATGCTTTTATCCCTGCCCTTTCTGCTCTTTTCGTTGACGCTCCGGCGGACAACGCTGGAGAAACTGCAACGCAATACCGATCTGGTTAT
>Ga0268279_1001815_pt1 | contig 11179 bp, 20 predicted proteins | sample saktaG_6_FD_190142 | JGI IMG/M metagenome (GOLD analysis project Ga0268279, IMG submission 190142) | Saline water microbial communities from Sakinaw Lake, British Columbia, Canada - sak_2010_1_5_80m | ecosystem: Environmental > Aquatic > Non-marine Saline and Alkaline > Saline ...
ACCGAGTAGCCTGGCGGAACATTTTCCATTGGGTGTCAGCTCAGATGGCACTCCTGGAGACAGAGATGGTGAGAATGGAGGAGATATTCCTGCCTTATGTAATTACCCCTGGGGGACAAACTATCTACCAGGTCATGGCCGGGAAGGGTTTTTTGCTCGGGCCTGGGGAAAAGGAGGAATGACGTGGCAATAATTGATGAAAAATGGTATTCAGGAACTAGGCGACATGGTAAAGAGTAATTGCACTCATCACTGGATAATAAATTCTAGTAATGTTGGCCGCTGTAGGGACTGTCCCGAGGTAAGAGACTTTGGGGAGTTGCTTGTGAGAGAGGGTCAGTATTTTAAGAAAGCGGGGCGGCGAGGTGCTAAAGTTAGTAAAGTAGCTAGGAATCCGTATAGCCGGAGGGGGAGGCGACCTAAATATGAGTAACTTTAAGCTTGAACCTGGGGATATTCTCGTCAATATCAACAACCGTAATGACCTCTTCTCAAAGGTGAAGAGGTGGCTTGCTGGTCCCTATGAACACATCTTTATGTATATGGGCAAGCTTGGGCTAATTGTCAATCGGAGACAGCCCCGAATACTTAGGTTCCCAATGCTCTTTGAGTCGTATGGTCGTGGTGTTTGTCTCCGCTCTCTTTCGGAGAGATATGGTCAAGAGGTTGTGGTTATGCGATTGAAGTCGGAGCATGACAGGAAGCGGATTCCCCGTGTTCTGGAGGAGGCAGTTAAACTGGCTAGCCACCCCCAGAGCTACTACGACTACCTGTGTATTATCAGATTTGTGCTCCCTAGGATTATCTTTGAGAAGCTGCGCTTGCCAATGCCACTCTCCTGGCACCGGGACGCTCGGCAGATTTGCTCGGAAGCTGTCTATGAAATCTTCCACAGGGCCAAGCTGGTTGATATACTTCTTCCCTATTGCACTCCTCCTCTACCTGGGGACTTTGTAACCGATAGCAGCTTGCTTGAGGAGAGTTGGAGAGGCACATTATCCGAGGACTTAATCTCTCTTGAGCGACATGCCGAAGAGAGACCCTAGAGGAATGTAGACCAAAGCCCGGGCTGCCTCATCTAGTCCGGAGACTTCCCAGCAAGCACTAGCAATCCAGGCACTAATGCCAATGATAATACAGAGGACAGCCCCCCACCAGGGAACAGGTGATTCCTCTCTAACCTGAGCACTATGGCCTACCTGTGCGCCGCATTTCGGGCACTCCCCAGCGTTGGCGGGAAGGCGCATCTTACAATCAGGGCAGTAAATATACTTTATCCGTTTCGTGGGATGGAAGATTGCCTCTTTAATCTGGTGGCCCATAAACTGTATCGGTGAGTTCAGCGACTTTGGTTTCTTCTCTTTCTCACTCATGTTTCCTCACACTCATACCCGGTAGTTGCTTGCGTTACGTATCCAGTCTCATCAAGCATATAAGTGCCTTTGGTGTTAGGAATATCAAGACCAAAAAGGCTCATATCGTCAGTAGGGTATGGCACCGGGGTGGGGATTACAGTTAATCTCCTGTCTCGCATCATCTTCTCTACCGCTGATTGCACAAGTTTTAATTCCTCGTCAGTAGCCCTTTTCTCTTCTTCGATAAGCATCAAAGCCTCCTATTACCAAGTTTTGAATACCTTGTCAATCACTCCCATTTTGTCCGGGTCCCAATCTACACACTCAACGAGAACATAGTCGCCAATTACTAAGGTTCCAGCTTGCCATTTGTCCCTGACGGTCTGGCTAATATAGCAATCGAAGGTATAATTTGTGCCTCCCCAGCTTCTTGTTACCGTGGCTGGCTTTACCGCAGCTACGTTGACAGAATCCAATACTGCCCAGAAAGAAGAAACGGGGGGAATATATCTTGGGACCACTCTAGTTAAAAGACTCATTACATCGCCTCCAGCATATAATCGTAGTCTATTGCCGCACCGTTATCGGCAACCTTGTTACTCTCAATCTCTACCCTCAGTGCCTCATGGATACCTACGGTGCCATTCACAACCCAGCAACCATTAGGAACACTGTCTTTATTAAAGTCCTCCTCATAGACCTTCCGCTCGATGCCGTTTACCTGCTGGAAGAGCTTGATGGCTGCTTTTGCTCCTGCTGCAAGGTTGTGTATGCTCACTATCAAGGAATGAAGCTTATACTTCGTGTCATTGGCGCCGATGGTTACCAGGTCGGCACCAGTCTCACCACTGGTCGCTGTTCCTGACTGCCAGTTACCAGTAACGGACCCTGTCGCCGGACTCTCACCCCTGAGCCTATCCAGCTTTGTCTCAAGGTCATCAATCAAAGCTTTAAGTGCATCTAGGCCAGATGTTCCACTATCTAGTTTGGCTTCGACGGCGTCAATGAGTGCCTTTAGCGCCGAGAGCCCGTAAGTGCCATTATCCAGCTTACCCTCAACAGCATCTATAAGGGTCTTGATTGCCGAGAGTCCGTAGGTCCCATTGTCGAGTTTGCCCTCTATGGCGTCTATTAAAAGCTTGAGTGCTGATAAGCCGTATGTCCCATCATCAAGTTTAGTTTCTATCGCCTGAATTTCAGACTTAATGTTAGCTAGACCAAAGACTGGGTCATCTAGCTTGGCTTCTATCACCTCGATTTCGGTCTTAATCTTTGCCAAACCGTGAACCGGGTCGTCGAGCTTCGTTTCTATAGCCTCAATCTCAGCCTCAATGTTAATCAGCCCATGTATGGGGTCATCTAGCTTTATCTCCATTGCTTCGATTTCAGTCTTGATGTTAATGAGACCAAAGACGGGGTTGTCTAACTTCCCTTCGATAGCATCTATCAAGGCTTTCAGGGCAGCCAAGCCATGAACCCCGTCATCCAGTTTAAGTTCGACAGAGTCTATCAGTAATTTAAGAGCGGCAAGTCCATGACTGCCATCATCCAACTTACCCTCTAAAGCGTCTACAACCGCTTTAATGGCCGCCATCCCAGTTGATGCGCTAGCCAGATAGTCATCTACTATCTGCCTCAACCTGGCAAAGAGGGTAGTAGTGCCTGACGGGTCGGTGTTAGTCCCTATCTTGGAATTTATAGCGGCAACATCAATCTCGACGCTGGAGATATTGAGGATTCTATAGATAGTCCCTTTCTTTATTTGGGCACTGAAGCCAGTCCCTTGGAGGGTGATGGTGCCATCCCCGCTGTTAAAGGATACTGCTCCCTTATCCTCGTCCTTACAGTCACCACCCATAATGAGGATGACTTTCTCGGCGACGAAGTCGTTTCTTCCAATGAGGGTGCTATCAATTAGAGTTGTGCCGTCGAGGGCACCATCAGCGGTGGTAATGCCCGTGTAGGCAGTGAGCACTCTAATTAACTCATCTCTTGACAGAGCGTGTCCTTTATTTACCATTTTATCATTCCTCCTTCAGCATTATGCCAATTACAGCTCCTCCCTGGACAGGGCATGGGCTCTCATTTCGCCCTCAAGCAGTGGCAGTGTCTTGAATTCCCTATCAGCTCCGTAGCTTGTCCCAAAGATATTTGTAGCGACAGCCCTGAAGTGGTAGGTCGTTCCAGGTAGAAGTCCACCTATCACTTGAGAGAAGCTCTCGCCTGTCGTCTTGCTCTCGGCCGGAGTAGTGTTACCATAAGCCACAGTCAAGCCCCACACAAAGCCACAGTGACAGGGGAATCCTCCATCATCATCTAGGGTGCCGTGGAGGGTAGCGTTAGCAGTTCCTATGTCGCTGGCTGGGTCAGTAGTCACCTGGGGAATAGGAAGAAGCGGGGAAATTTCTACTAACAGGAATACTCTTCGTCCCCCACCGGCACCTTCGATATGGGTCGGTGTGAGCTCAGTTTCAACGAATGTCCTCCGACCTCCACCAGAACCTATGGTGGGGGTGGGATTTTGTTCGGTGACAGTATGTGACCTCGTTCCACCACCCGAACCTTCAGAGTGGCTGGGATTGATTTCAGTATGAGTGAAACTAACTGTTGGCATTATGCTGTCACCTTTATCGTATAGGTTACGGTCATGGCTCCACCGTCTGGAATGGAAGCGGTGCCAACTAGAACATCCCGGAAGCCAAGCATATTGTATGGACCCATGACTCCATTCGTTACTCTCCGAGTTTGCACGTAAACGCCGATCTCCTTGATTCCAGCAATTGTTGAACCGCTATTGTTTATCATGCTTCGATTGATAATAAAGGAGCACGTCGAACCAATAGTCGCTGGTGCTACGTAGCCAACCGCAAGATGCTCCAACTGGTCCAGCCCTGTCCCCTCCTCGATAGGACTCTCGAGCTTGTAATCCGAGATTGACACCGCTGTCGTGCCTTTCCCGACGCGGATACCGTGAGTGGTAACAGTCGCAGTTGCAAGTGCAAACCAACTGATTTCATGAGGGCTAATGGTCCGGGAGATTCCGCCTGTGTCCTTACATGTCCGGTCTGCAGCGTCAGCATGGACAGACATAATGTCGTACCACTGACGAACGAAGCTACGAGAAGGAGCAGAAATACGTTGAATAACCTTTCCGTCCTTATCGGTAACTTCAACCAGGTAAGTCAACCCCATTGTAGGCACGAGCTCCTTCTCTACAGTTTTTTCATCGATGTCGTTCTCAGATTTCTGGTTCATGCCACTACCTCAAGAGTGTAATCTATTGTGATTCCTCCGCCATCTGGAACGTCTTGGGGAGTTTCCAAAACATCTCGAATCCCGCAAACGTAAGTACCTAGACCTGCCCGAGTGTAAATCCCTACTTCCTTCACTGTAATGAGACCCCCGCTGTTATTGAGGGCGGTCCGTGAGTTCACAAACTCGGCATGCGAGCCTGCGATACTGACAGCACTGACAGTACCAGCCTGATAGTTGAATAGTCCTGCCCCGACTCCATGTTCAATAAGCACTGCTAGCGCATAGTCGTCAATCGCGACAGCGGTATCTCCCGTACCACAAACTATCCCATAATTAGAACCAACACCATCCATTCTGAAGTTATTTGCATCCTCGGAGAGGGTGAAGGTGACCCCGCTCGTCCTCATTACTCCGGGCAAAGATCTTCCAGTCATCTGCACGTACATCAGTTGGTTCCACTGCTTGAGGAAGCTCCTTGACCGGCGGCGCTCCCGGGAGACAACCTTCCCCTGGCGGTCCCTGACAATTACTTCATACCAAAGTTCCCTCTTCATTATGCTGTCACCTTCAGCGTATAGGTTATTGTGATAGACCCACCATCGGGGATGGAAACGGGGCCAGGTAGCACGTCACGGTAGCCGAGCCCAATGTATTGCGGAGAGTATTTCATCATCACATAACAGCCAATCTCCTGAATGCCTGAAATCGTTGACCCACTGTTGTTCACCATGACTCTCCGTTGCCAAAACGAGCAATCAGCCCCGACTACACCAGGGCTACCGGCTGCCATCGCTTGATGCAGGAATTGGTCAACTCCTGTCCCTTCGCCGCAAGCACTTTCCAAAGCATAGTCGTTAATCGAAACAGGGGTCGTGCCTTTACCGATACGGGTTCCATAGCTAATGTCTCCCGCCCCGGCACTGGCTCTCAAAACGCTACTGCTGTATGAGATGTATTGGCTTGCCCCATCAACATCGGTGATATATTTCCCGGTATGGGCATTTAGCACATTGAGAAGCTGATTCCAGGCGCTTACATAGCTTCGAGAGGGTGCCACTATTCGTTCTAAAACCTTGCCACGCCTGTCTCGCACCACGACTTCATAGAAGAGGGACTCTTGAAGTGTCATATTTTCTTTCATGCCGTCACCTGGAGTGTATAATTCACCGTAATTGAGCCACCATCGGGCACATCTTGAGGCGTTGTAAAGACATCACGAACACCGCACGAGGAATAGAAGTAGAAATCACCAGCGTGCGGTCCATAGCGATAGGAGTGCTGATGGTAAAGCCCCGATTCCCTCACCGTAATCAGCCCGCCACTATTATTCACAATGATGCGAGAGATAAGGTAACCGCAATTGAGAGGAGAAACCACGGACGTAGCGATAGAATTTGCCAGGTGGTGCATCTGTCCGGCGCCGTAGCCCTCTGCAATCTGAGCCCCCATCGCATAATCGTCAATAGCAACCGGTGTGTTGTCAGTCCCTATCACGATACCAAGCGAGGCATCTCCTTCACCCGCGTTCATCCTGAAATTATTGTCATGCGAGTCTAGCTTTGTCGCTGAGCCAGTCGTAATTTTCGGGTAGATAGTCCCTCCAAAATGGAAATACCAGATAAACTGGTTCCACTGCTTCAAAAAGCTATGGGACTTTCTTCGCTCACGGGAAGTAACCTTTCCATGGCGATCCCTGACAATTACTTCATACCATAGGGTCTTTTTCATTATGCTGTCACCTTCAGCGTATAGGTTACTGTGATAGAGCCACCATCTGGGATGCTAAAGGGGCTACCTAAGGCATCTCTAAAGCCCAGAGCAACTCGCCCCATCATGGCTGCTGTGAAGAAGATGTAGACGCCAATTTCCTGGATGCCACTGATAGGGGCCCCACTGTGATTAACAAAAGCCCGCTGCATGGTGAAGGACAGGGTGGAGCCCACGACCGATGGCCCAGTAAAATAGGTAAGCTGGTGCTCAACCTGGTCCGTCCCAGTGCCCTCGGCAAGGGGACTCCCCAGAGCATAGTCTGAAATGGAAACTGGGGTTGAGCTCTTACCAACACGGAGGCCGTTTAGCGTATAGCCAATACCAGCATCACATTTGAAACAAACACTTGTGCGGTAAGCGTTGGTTTGGGTTGCCCCACTCGTATCCTTAACTACGCCACCGCTAGCAACGGCGCCTGCCTGAAGTTGAAATATCTCGTTCCATTGTCGGACATAGCTACGAGATGGTCCTTCCTCACGCTGAATCACCCGCCCGTCTTTATCGGTTACCTCAACCTTATAGGACAACTCGGGCTTCAGTACTCGGCCTGTTTTCTTCAATGCTTTTTTGGGATGTTTTTTCCTCTCCTGTCCTTTTGTCATGCGGTTACCCTCAATGTGTAGTCTATGGTAATGCTTCCACCATCAGGAACAGCCTGGGGAGTGTCAAAGACATCTCGAACTATACAAGCGTAACTGTAGTAGGTGGGCCCTTTACACCTGCAATAGATGCCTGACTCCCGCACCATGATGGAGCCGCCACTATTATTCAAAAAGACCCGAGATGTCAGAAAGTCGCAATTTGAACCAGCAACAGAGGGTGTGCCAGGGGTGCAGATAAGATATCTCAACTGCCCTGAACCTGTGCCGTGCATAATTTGGGTAGCGAGCTTATAGTCGTCAATGGTAACTGCCGTGGTTCCCGTGCCTACAACGATACCTATGTAGTCTTCGTCAGCGGAAGCTTTGAATTTCCAGTTATCCTGGTTCCAAGAGGCACCCCAGTCAATGCCATTGGTGCCAACCAACGAACAGGATAGAAACGACATCTGAGCGTAAAGAATCCGATACCAGTTCCCGAGCATACTGCGGGACTTCCGCCGTTCACGGGAGATAACCTTCCCATCCTGGTCTCTGACAGTTACCGAATACCAGAGCTCTGCTAGATTCGTCATTACTTTTCGTCCTCCAGGATGAAATCTCCCATACCGCCAAGCATCTGCTCATATTCAGTCTCGTCAATCTCGCCCATACCCTTTAGCTTCTCCACGAACTCTCTGAAGTCGTCATAGTTTGGTGGAGTCTCGCAGGTTGCGTGTAGGAGCGCCCACGACTCTCGTGGAGTTCTGACGCCAACGCAAGCTTTGTGCCACAGCTTACACTCTTTCTTATTCACCCATCCCCCCTAAAGAATAGCCCCTGTGGCACTAGAGGCCGCCAGGGGCTACCATCTACATCAATTTAGCTTCCCAGGCTCGGCTAGCAATTATTCCTGCACCACAGCCTGTATCTGGAGTTCACCGGTAGTAGGCGAAGCTGCGACTATTATTTTGCACCCTATATAGGGATGCCAGTCGTCCCAGGCAAAGCCTATACTAATCTTACCGCGGGCAGCACACGGTAAGGCTGCGTTTATGTCGACACTTCCCTCTTTAGCAGGACTGATATTGCCCATAGCTTGTATCTGGACTGCCTGGTCTAATGTTGAAATCACCATAAGGAGTAGCCTCTTGCCCTCAATCCAGTTGAGCATTTTGTCACAGTAAAAGGTGCCAGTGGTTCTGATTGCCCGCCTATAGATTTCCTCTGCTGGCTTGCCTACCCAAGGGGTGGTTACCGTGACCTCCAATGCCGCTATGGCAGCACGGATTTGCTCTAATTTATCTATTATCGGCTCAAACCCTGGCATCCCAGGAGGCGCACCAGGCTCGGCGGGTGGCAGACCTGCCCACACCTCCATGATTGCTATGAGCCTGTCAAGCTTGTTACACAGCTCTTGAACTGCGTCCCACGGAGCCAATGACGGGGTTGTAGGTATGGGAGGCGGATAAATTCCTGGCTCTCTGACCATCAAAGCCCCCTTTACTCAAAATGATAACCGACAATTATCACACACGCGGCCTGTATTCCGTCGGCAATCGCCTTAGCGTCCCCGAGCATTTCGACATCCCTCAGGTCTTCTTCGGAAAGCGAGTAGGTAACCCCGGCTGCCACAGTGACCTGTAGTCTCTCCTCCGTTGTCAATACTGGTGATGGAGTCCCATTTGAAGGGTCTGGGGTGAATATATCCTGAAGGCGGACTGTCCTAGGAGCACCTGACTGATTGTCTATCTTGAGTGAAGACAGCTTTCCCTTTTTGACTTTGGGTGTGGTAAAGAGTGCCTGCGCTGTCGTATCTGCTGTTACATTTGCCGTTGCCATTTTCTACCCCCTTACCATGTCCCTTTGATTTCGGTGAAGTATTTAATGGAAGTGAAGACCTCTGGCTTCTCTATCTCCACCAGACGGTGCTTGGCTACCCTGAAGCCTAGAATTGGCTTACCGAAAGTCACGCCTTGTAAGACGTAGGTTTTTAATATCCAGGGTTGCATGTCAGCAATCGCCCACAGCTTGAGTAGAGGGTTGTCATAGGGGCTGTCAGTTGGGGTTATCGCTCCTAGGTATCTCCGTTCGGGGTCTGCTAGGTCTGGATACATCGGTGAGTCGCCTAGGGCGAGCAGATAATCGCTTGGCCCGGGGATATAGACGCCGACTTGATAGTTACCTGGCTTCAGGCCAACGAGCATTTCGTAGACTACACCCTCCGCCTCTGGAAACAGCTTCACACCGCCAGTAGCGTTGGACAGGTCTAGGTCAATAAAGTCGTCACCAGGAATGACATAGCCCTTCTCATAAAAGACGGGGGCAGTCTCCACGATTTCCCAATACTTGCCCTTGGCCCACTTGTGACCATCAGACCAGGCTTCGGTGAAGTAGAGGTTTGATGGCGCTGGTTTGGGTCTGTGCAAACGGCTTTTCCATTGGGCACGTTCAATCGCAGGCGTAGTTAGCAGTTCATACATTTTCTCCTCCTCTCTCTCCGCTCTCTATGGAGAAGATTTTGTTAGCCACCGTCAACGATAAAGGTAAAGACACAGCCTGCCACATCGCCAGTGACAGCAGGAACCCAGGGAGTTGGGGCTCCGAGCACGTTATACTTGAGAACCGTTACCGTAATCACATTGCCCACTATGGAGCGGCTGGTAGCCAAGATATTGTCTGGTATTGCCGGGTCAGTCATACTGACGATAGCTTCATTGACTACCTCAAAGTCGCCGAAAGTTTCGGTAAATTGCCCAGAGCCGTCAAGAGTAGGGCTCAATACGCTCTTTATCTTAAGCATTATTCCCTCCTTCTCTTATAACGTTAGTTTCTCTGCCTTGGCGATTATAAAGCTGAGAAGCTCGAATTTTGAGTCCCCTGAGATAGCGGGCATGACGTCAATTAGTTGTGTCTTCTGGGGGCCACCGATAATTGGCTTCTCAAACCTTATAATGGAGACGTCGTTGTCGCCGAAGGCTTCCCTCAGATTGCAGGGTAAACTCTGGGCAGGCCCGGGAATTCCAGCCAGGGTAAACCTGATGGCATTGAGCTTTGGCACCGCTATGGTGTCAATGGCGCCGAGGTGGATAACCGCAGCCTCTTCGTCCATTGTCTGGGTCGGGATGATGCTTTGAGGGGTATTGGCGACAAAGGTATTAAGCCAGGTGTAGACGCCACCGCTTGCCCCGCCGTAGAGTCCCAAGCCAGCTGTCGCTGCTGGATTCATTAGAGCACCACCAACATCCTTCGGTCTCAGCCACATCAGGTCGAGTTGAGCGCCAGCGCCGAGTATCCCGCCAAAGGATGCTTTGCTCTCATCCTTGACCAACCTGATAGCCATGAGAATGCTTTCTGTCTCTTCAGCCACGATAGCGGCAACAGCAGCATTGGCTTTATCCATTGCCAGCATATCCAGCTTCAGAAGGATGGCATCTACCTCCTCAGCCGTGAGAGGTGCCAGCTTTAACTCAGCCTCTCCCTTTCCTGGTTCAACCAGAGCCTTCTTGTATTTGAGTGTCTCCTCCGCATACGCCTTTATCAATCCTTTGTTTCCGAGGTAAACAATTCCCATTGATTTTCCTCCTTTTATAGACTTCCTCTTGTAGCTATACCAGCTCCTAGCGCTGGGGGTTTTTCTTCAACTATGGTGCCCCGCCTGGTAGCTGGGCCTCAATTGGCCTAAGCACCCCCATTAGCCGTTTATCCTTAGACTTCATACTCCTGCCCTTATAAACTACCCCTGGTGGCGACCGCTTTAGCAGCAATTGGTCTCGGCGCAGCAGCCGCACCCGTAATTGGTGTCACCTCAACCCCAGTGACATACCGCCTTAGTTCAGCACCTCCAGGCGGTGCTGGTAGTTCTGGAAGCTCAGGTGGTGCCGGCAGGTCAGGGACCTCCACTGGGAAGTCAGGCACATCGGGAATTTTCCCCGTAGCATCTACCAGCATGGTTGAGATTTTTGGTGCCCCGGCAGGCAGTTTAGCTTCTATAGCTGCTGGAAACTGGGTGGCACCCATCAAAAGGTCTTTGATATTCTTAGCCATAACTCCTCCTTGCCTCCTATTTTAGTACTCTCTCAATTTGACCCTTGACCGCTTCAAAGGTGTCCATGATACCTCTGCCGATGCCGTCAATCATGCCAAGCCCCGCCTTGGCTGTCTGGCCTACTGCCTTTATAGCTGCATCGGCTATCACTGATGGGTCATCAGGCATTCGGC
>Ga0268279_1001818_pt1 | contig 11166 bp, 10 predicted proteins | sample saktaG_6_FD_190142 | JGI IMG/M metagenome (GOLD analysis project Ga0268279, IMG submission 190142) | Saline water microbial communities from Sakinaw Lake, British Columbia, Canada - sak_2010_1_5_80m | ecosystem: Environmental > Aquatic > Non-marine Saline and Alkaline > Saline ...
CTATTTTTGGATACCTCAAAGAAGGAATGAAAATTCTGGCTTTTTTAAGGAGAGGACTAGATAGGTGCAGATCTGAATGGAAATTCATCTGCACCTGTTATAATCTTAAAAGAGCGTGGAAAAAAGGATTTTCTAGCCGATTGCTTGCGGAATAAAATTAAGGTTCAAAAAAAATTTGGGGTACTGTTGGGCAGAATTTTTTAAGTGTAGTCCTGACTTTCAACAGTTAAATTTTATTTAAAATTTTTTATATTAGTAAATATTTATCATCGTTTTACATAGATCTAAAAAATCTTCATGCAACAGACCCTAATGGTAATAAAATTGACAATGGCATCTTCCAACCTGTTACTATAAAACGGCGATCTTATCGAATACATGAAAACTGTATCTGTTTTGTCTTTTTTGATACTATGAGATAGGGTAGTATTATTCTTGGAACTGGCAATCCTTTAGATATATAGGAGGCATAATCTGTATACAGTTTTACTTGTAAGGGCGGTGTATTTATATGCCGCCTCCGAACAAATTACAGAAAAATATATTCTCATGTCTTTGTATGATTGATCCTGTTCTCTATGTGTATGTTATACTTCCTGTCCTGATATTTTGTGCCCGGATTGTGGATGTCTCATTTGGTACGCTTCGCATTATTTTTATTTCCCGGGGATTGAAGTTCCTTGCCCCGGTGGTGGGGTTTTTTGAGATAAGTATTTGGCTCTTTGCGATAGGGGCAGTTTTCAGTTTTGATAGTCCACCTACGGTTTTTATAGCGTATGCTCTTGGATTTGCCTGCGGTAATTATGTCGGAATTCTCATTGAAGAAAAGATGGCAATGGGAATATCACTCATCAGGATAATTACTCAATATTCAGCAGGTGATCTTATTGACGAACTGAAATCATCAGGGTTTAGAACGACAGTCATTGAAGCAATGGGGCAACGTGGTCAGGTAAATCTTATCTTTACCGTTGTGAAAAGGAAAGATATTCCAGTGGCACTTTTAAAGATTAAAAAATTCAATCCAAATGCATTTTATACGATAGAGGATGTAAAAAGCGCAGGAGGTGATGAGTTGACTCCCTATTCTAAAAAGAGAATGAGTCGTATCAGGTTTATGAGAAAAAAGAAGTGACATGAAATCGTGTTTGCTGACCCTCTCTTGATATCCTGTATTTATGATACCATTCAGAGCCGGGTTCTATCAGGAGAGTATAGGGAATACAAGTATTTTTTACAATTTACACCGCAATGGAGATCATGACTCATGTGTTTTTTTCTCTTCTTGCTCTTTTCATCTGCTGTATCCTTGTGGTACCTGTGGTTTGTGATGCAGCACAACAGATATCGGTACCAGAAGGGAATTTACCCCTGATAACTCTTGAGCGTACGAGGTGTTATGGGAATTGTCCGGTGTACAGCCTTACCCTCTATAAAAATGGGACGGTAATCTATGTAGGAGAATATTATGTCAAAGAAGAAGGTTTGGGGATTGGAAACATCAGTACGCAGAAACTTGAGTATCTGATGGATTATATCCCCAGCCTGGGGTTCTTCTCGTTTAATGATACATACATCTCCTATGATTGTACTGATATGCCGTATGCTATTACAACCGTGAGAACTGATGACAAAACGAAACAGGTTGAGCATTATTATGGTGATTTTAGTGCACCTCAAAATCTGACTTACCTTGAGGCGGCAATTGATCAGGTAGTGAATGTCACTCAATGGACAGAACCATATAACAGTTGGGATTACTCATACAATGAGGATCTGCTCTGATCTTAAAGTGACAATAAGTGGTATTAAGGATTTCTTGAGATATGGAATATAAGGCCTGTATCTCAATGATATCATAAAAAAGAGAGGATGGTGAATTACCATTCAGATGATGGTATTATGCAGGAAATCTTATAGGTCTAAACGTGAGACCGTATCCTGAGATTTCTGACCTCCTTAAGATATTATTTTGTATTGCCTCAGGTCCTCTTAACACTTTCATATTACATTCTGATGGCATGTCTGGCTGAATCTATCTGGTGTGAGTGATAACAGAGAAGATACCCCCGTCTTTTTTTTATCTGACTGTAGCAGTACGATTGGTTTTCCCGGGTTCATGGAACGTCTCCTTACATTTCATGGATCTCGTCTGTAATTTCAGATCTATAGTTGCAGCTGGTATTGTAGTCCTTTTTCATCTGGTTGCATAATCCAAGCCCAGAAGATTCATAGATATGTTTATATCACAAAAATGCTACTCTATTTTAAAAATTACCTTCATTAAGACAAATTTATTCTCATGAATAATACGAATTATTTTTAGCATATCCGTAAGAGACATACGAGGTAAGAATCATAAACAGATGTAACATGTTAAAATATCAATTTCATTCGATTCAGTCGCATAATTGTGATGTTATATGGCTCATTATGATATCTGAATGTCTGACAACCCACTTAGTTAAGCTATGAGTGAAGTATCTCTTATGTTCACCTTTCAGAACCATTTTTTTTGGTTTTTCTATATGCAAGTCCGACAAAGAGAGCTATTTTTTCATGATTCTCATTGGTTATCTCAACACTGTAAGTTCCAAGTTTTGGATTAACCGAAAATTCGTCTGCCTGTGCAGTTAAGGTGCCTTTTGTTACCGCTTTCATGAAAGTAATGGAGGTATTGATTGCTACTGCAGGGATACCATGTGAGTTGCAGGCAACAGAGAATGCAGCATCGGCGAGTGCAAAGAGTACTCCTCCATGAACAGTTCCATGGAAATTTTTATGGTCGTCAGTGATGAAAAGTTGCATTATTGCGGTACCCGGGGTAGTATGGATGAGTTCTATCCCAAGTTTTCGGGCAAACGAATCCTCTGAGAAGAATAAAGCATTATCTTCCATACTCTCATATTGATCCCGCCAGGTTAAACGTATAGATCAGGGGATGACCGATTGTCAAACCTGTAATAAATATGGTGCCGCCAGTTGTGACTGTCTGAATTCTCCTGCCGGAAATCTAACATACCTGTTGCAGGTTTTTTTCTGCATATTTATCTAAATGTGCATATCTGAAAATTAGTAATCATCGTAATTTACGGATTGTTATCAGATAGGTACTGACAAAACGGAATAAGAACTATCGGCTAATACAATAGAAAACAGGATAAAATGAAAAAACCGAAAGATATTGTGCTTGTTACAAGAGATTAAAAAAGTATTGAGGATGTAGGAGGGCAGGCTCATAAGAACCTGGTAGTTAATGAATCTTCTTCTCTTGTATAAATACTCATGGACTCATTTGGGTACATGCATCAGTAGTATTGGTTATATTATCATCAGATTCAGAATCTGGAACCCGGTATCTTTAGACTAGTTAGCCATTTTTTCATGATATACATCATATTTCGGGTTTTGGTTGAGATCAAATCGATGATGATCCCTGTATGTCATCTTTTATGTAATATTTAAGTGGTTTTTTTCATAGCGCGGTGAGATAAGAGAGGCAAGAGGATTTCATGGTTATAACTGATTCCATCATTTTTTCTCGTATGTGTATATCTTTTATTTCTCCTGAAAATTCTCATATGCCCGTATACAGAGAAAAATCAATACATTGCATATATTGCATCAGGAGGACGGTACATAGTGATATACATTCCTGAAGAATGAATTTGTATCTTCTCCCTTTTCAAAATGGACTTGATACGTTAATATTGTGCGAAAAAGGTGCCAGGTTCAGCAATAATCTCTCTCTTTGAATGCCCTCAAAAACCATTTAATCGATAATCTTGTTGAACTGAATCTCACAGTTTTATGATGGAAAATTAGGATTTCAGCTCATTTTCACCCAGACGGTTTAATTATAATGATGTATAGGAAACCGGGGAGAAGCAAGTCTATTACGATTTCATGTGATCCTGATGCCTGGCTGTATTATAGAAGTATCATACACTGTGATAGTGCGAAAAGGTCAGGACCTTAATCAGCCCCCTGTAATGGATCATTGATATACAAATGTTGGTAATAATAGATCTGTTTGTATGGTTAGAGTAATAATAGATCCTTGTTATTCTATCTGCATATGCACCAGGAGATTTTCAACCTTTCCCTTTGGGAGTTGTATGTAATCATTATCTCTCACCCACACCTATATTACACCAGAAGAGTAGTGCCATGTTATCTGATACATTAGCAATAAAACGTTTCATTTTTCTCACCGGAGTGCTTATTTACATAGGATTTCTCCTTGTAGTCCCGGTAATTGGTACTGATAACAGTACGAATATGGGTGCAGAACTCTATGCATTAGAAGAATTTGCAGAAGCACTTCAATGGTATGAAGAGGAATTAACCTCACTCGTTGGTACTGACCGTGCTCCTGTTCTGAATAATATCGGCTCATGCTATATGGGACTTTTAAAGAATGAGGAAGCGTTAGATTCATTTCTGGCGGCAGTTGACGCGAATCCTGATTATGCCACAGGATGGCTGAATGCCGGAGTGGCATATGAGGCACTCGACAATTCAGATAAAGCTCTTGTCTGCTTCAATAATGCAATTGCAGCTGATCCTGATAATGCAGGGAAGGCTTTTGTGATGAAAGGAGGTCTTCTTGCAGGACTTGGTGAGAGTGAAGAAGCACTAAAAGCATATCAGCAGGCAGAAATACTGACAAATGGGACTCTTCTCAGTGAGGCTTTGAATGGAAAGGGCGCCATATATTTCCTCCAGGGAATGAATGAAGAAGCAAATGTGGCTTTTTTGGCAGCGATAGAAGCAGATTCAGAGGGATCGCCTATGGCAAGGACAAATTTAGGAGTTCTTTATGTTTATGAAGGTCGTTATGATGAGGCACGAATAGCATTCAAAGAAGCAATGGTTCTGGATCCTCTGGGAAAGACAGAAGCTGCCGGATATTATGAAGCGTTACATGCCATGATAGATACGAACGAAACAAATGAAGCATACGAGCAGACCGAATAGAGTGTCAGGTACGATGAGCAGGATATCATAGTAAGATGTGAATTATTTGAAATGAGGGTAACGTTTATGCCGAAATTCCATTTAGTGTATGAGAATTAGTGCTATCTTATCTGATTTCCGGTGATAAGAAAGAAGAGACCAAACAGGATAAGAAATAAACCACAGCCCACGAGTACCATCATATATATCCGCTCTGATATGATATTTTTCCCTTTTCCTATTCCAACAGAGACGAATGTAAACCATTCTATATCAGCAAGCCAGTGACCTGTCATGAATGTGATACCAAAAATGATTCCACTGGCAAGGCCATCTAATAGAAAACCTGCACCAATCGTCATCCACCAGAACCAGAAAAACGGGTTAGAAACCGCTGTGACAAATCCTGCATAGATCGGTCTGGAATTACGGATATTTTCTGTGTTTTGAGGCATCCCTTTTGTGCTTGATTTTAAAGTGAGGATTCCAAAAAGGATAAGTGCAACTCCTCCAATATATGAAACATAGGCCGTATAACCGGAAAAAAAATATGAAAAACCAAATGTGATAGCAATAGCAATGATGCCCTCAGTCAGGATATGTCCTACCGTTACCAGGGGACCTGCCTGCCATCCACGAAATAGAGACAATTCTATTGTTACAATGAGGGTTGGACCAGGAGTGAGACACCCGGTTAGTCCTACAAGAAAGGATAGCACAAAGAATTCTGCTATCTGATATTCCATACAGTACAGTTTTTTTTAATCTGCTTAGTTAATAAAATGTCTCGTTTTTATGATTCTTATCAATTATGTGAGCATAGATAAGGATGTCTGATGTATTCCATTCATATGATCCCTTATATTTTTATTTATTAACAATAATACTAATAATCTCAGGTTCTGGCATGCAGTTTAATATAATTATTTTATTTCAGATTCTCAGTTCACTAATAATTGCGTTTCTTTTCGTGTATGCTATCCGTGGCAGAAAGCATCCAGATATAGCTGCATTTATACCGATGGTGCTGACCATTGGCATCTGGTCTGTTACTTCGGTATTTGAAGTGGCATCAACAGATCTCTCTTCCCGGTTTTTCTGGATATTTCTCTCTTATTTTGGGAGTCAGTTTGTATCAGTCTTTTTCTTCCTCTTTGTTATGAGACTCACTAATATGGATCTGCTCATGCCACGATGGATTGCTCCTTTCCTTTTCATATTGCCCTGTTTCTCAGTTCTCATTGCAGCAACAAATCCTCTTCATCACCTTCTCTGGTCTGCTCTGTCTCTCTCCTCTATCCCCGGACTAGGGATTTCTGTTCTTTATGCTCATGGACCCTGGTACTGGGTAGAGGTAGGGTATGCATACAGTCTGATACTTCTGGGTATTCTTATCCTTATCAAATCATCAATATCTTGTTCTCATGTGTATGCTATCCAGATGCGATTGATAGTTTTTGCATCTCTATTTCCATTTATAGGCAATCTTATCTATGCTCTCTATCCGGATGCAATATATGGTGTAGATCTTACTCCGGTATTCTTCACTATCAGCTGCATCTTCTTTTTTTACGCAATTACCCGGTACCAACTCTTTGATCTCATCCCGGTAATGCATGATCAGGTAGTCCGGAGTATGGATGAAGGGGTGATTGTAATTGATGAAAAGGATTGCATCGTTAAGATTAATCCTGCTGCGATGCAGATAACCGGATTAAATGACCAGCAGGTAGGCTTAAAGCTGCAGGATATTAATTTAATCTGTCCTGATATGGAACCACTCTGGATGGAAGGAAAAGAGAGAACTGATATCAGGAGCCGTGACGGACGGTTCCTTTCGTGTCATCTCTATCCGGTATCAGGGGATGATACCAGACAGATAGGGAAACTTCTGATTATATCTGATGTATCAGAGAGCAGAGAACTTCTGGATCAGATAAATGCCCATACAGCAGTTATAGAATCAGTCTCTCGTCAGTTGATGATAGCGAATGAGAAACTCAGACTATTGACCCGAATTACGAGGCACGATATCCTCAATGAACTAACTGTAGTACAGGGATATCTAGAAATTTTAACCAGTTGGTGTACTGACACTCAAATTCAGAATAGTCTTTTTAAAGCACAAAGTGCTTCAGATAGGATAGGGAATTATATCCGTTTCACACAAAATTTTGAGAGTATCGGTCTGGAACCAGCATCCTGGTTGCCTCTTTTTGCCCTGACTGAACGGGTTGTACATAGGTATGGCAGGGAGGGTGCATCAATACAGAATCAGATTCCTGTAGATATTGAGATATATTGTGATACGCTATTAGAATCTGTGTTTGGTAACCTTGTTGAGAATTCCCTTCGTCATGGTGGTGATATCTCTACTATCTCAATCTCATGTCAATCGCAAAATGATGAATATCTGATATTATATGAAGATGATGGTGTTGGTATTCCTGATACTGATAAAGAACTCATTTTCGGGAGAGGACATGGGAAAAATACCGGAATGGGTCTTTTTTTAGCCAGGGAAATCCTAGGTATGTACGGGATGCATATCATTGAGAATGGGATTGAAAAAAACGGTGCCAGATTTGAGATCCAAGTACCACGAGATAAGGTTCGACATGGACAATCTGAAGTGATATGAGTTCTTAACTTAGGGATTATAACTTTTTTTGTGTATTTGGTTTTTGGATTCTGTCTTTTGTCCTATCAATGATGTTGTAACCAAATCTCCATAATTTTCATTGCATTTTGGTATTTTATGACAATTAGTCATTCTTTTTTGAATGTAGACTATAGAATCATTCATTTTTCATGTGTATAATTGCAGGTATAAACAATTAGAAAAAGTCATATTGGTATTTTTTAACAAATCAGCAATCAAAATGGCTCCGTCTGAAAAATAAGTGATATTATATCATCACGCTCAGGCAGGATGTAATTACATGACATTCTGATTTTTATATTGACAATTTACTATATTAATTCAGAATTCCAACCGCAGAGGACGCAGAGGGGGGAACATGTGACAGATACTTTGTGAACCTCACTTTCCTTCGGGGTTACATCATTTCAATTGGATGAATAATTATTGAGGCTGAAACAGACTATGCGAACCTCTGCGTCCTCTGTAGTTATATCATTTCAATCATAAAACGAATATCGTTTCAACTGGAAAAATCGATGTAAAGAGTGAAAACCTTATTGGCAATATCACTTGAAAAATCGACAGAGTCACCAAAATGAATCTTTATTTGTTCTCCCTAATAAGGTTAGGTCTGTGCAATGCTACCATCAGTGATCAGATGAAGTGGGAGTGATATTTTTTATTGATATAATCCTGTACAATGTAGCACGTGACATGCCTGAATGAGGTTCTGTCTTACCTGTGTTTCCACCTGAAAATGGTATGTCATACAGGACACACTATTATTGTCAAATACGCTTTTTTGGTAAAATTATTGGATTAATGGATTTCTATAGTAGCCTCTTCATCAAAGGGATTTGTTCGCATTGCGAATGAGAAAAGGTAGGGGTAGTTGTCTTTGAGATAATGCATATACATAAGCCATTCGATGATGAGATGGTGGTAGACCCGTTCGATATCACCAAGAATATGAGCATGATCCTGTTCACAACACATGTGGAGGTCTTTTCTTCGAATCAGTTCTTCAGTCAGATGAAATGATGCCTGCAGGAGAGAAGTAAATGATTCATGCTCAAGTAAAACCGGATTTTCAAGCAATCGAATAAGAAAATCCTCTTTTTTTTGTAATACATCCCTTATATGGACAAGATCAGCCCCATTCATCGAGACGGTGGGATGATAGTCTTTAAAAAATGTCAGTACCCTGGTAAAATCTTTATTATCCCAGTTTCCTTTTACTTTAAGTCGGCTTTTAATAGCATCAAGTTCCGGGTCTTTATCTGAGAAGAGTGTCAGGATGTATGTTCCAAAAGTGCTAAAATACGTTCCGATAACCATATTTAGTTTCTCAAGTTTTTGTTTTCTATCCCGGTTATCAAGTACCCGGTGGATAACCAGAGTGACTAAAAGTACCTCAATAGGAACAAAAGCAAGATCCCCGACAAAATAAATCCAGATGTGGTGCGGGTCGTGAAAGAGTATGTAATGCAGATAATACAGAAGTAATGAGCTAATGATGAGTATTATCGCAAGTGAAAGTACCCAGTACTTTCTTTCTTTAGACATACTCATCTCATTTGTCAGGATGAGATTAGATATCTTTCCCGGGGATTAAAAAAGAAAACTTGCTCTGTCTGAAAATCAAGTGATACGATATCATCACGTTCAGGCAGGATGTAATTACATGACATTCTGACTTTTATATTGACGATTTACTATATTACTTCAGAATTCCAACCGCAGAGGAGGCAGAGAGGGGAACATGGGTCAGATTCTCTGTGAATATCAGCTCCCCTCTGCGGTTACATCATTTCAATCATCAAACGAATGTTGTTTCAACTGGAAAGATCTATTTAAAGAGTGAAAACCTGATTGGTAATATCACTTGAAAAATCGACAGAGCCAGAAAACCGTGATCTCTTCAATTATTAGAAAACTGTATGTTCTGTGCATACATACGATGAGGAATACAGAATGTTTATATCATCCCTTTATGCGTAACAGAACCGGCATGATATCAGAATCCAGTATAAGATTGGTATGTTTCTGTGTTCAATCAACAAAAATAATGTGGTACGATTCTATACAAGAACACATGTAACATCTCATTGCAAGCAGATCTATGTCTTTTCTATGCGATAAGTCATATTATACAGTTCCCGGCTTCATAGAGATTCGTCTTTTTGAGATTCTGAAAATCTAAAAGATCCCTCTGGTATGAGTATCTCAAACCTGACCCCGACTCCCTCCTTTCCTGATTCATGAATAACAATCCCGGTCAGATCCAGGATCTCTCTGATTAAAAAGAGTCCCAGTCCGGTATTTTTTCCATATCCCTGGTTGAATATCTTTTCTTTCTCAGCATCAGAAATTCCTGCCCCATCATCCTCATACACAAGAATCATGGATTTTTCCTCCTTGTGACAACTCACTCTGACCTGAGTGGCACCATTAACCATGACGAATTGTATTGTCAAGAAGATTGTAAAAGACCTTCTCAAGCATCCGATCGGCATAGATTGCGAGTTCTCCGACATCCGCAGAGAGAGTAAGCTTATCATAGAATGGTTTAATTAAAGCTCGAGAAAATATATCCCTGATACGATACCATATGGGATGCTCAACTCCGAGTTGCTGATAATTTCTGGTAAATTCAATTAGACCCTGGATCTTTTGCCCTGCCGACAGGATTCGGGAAAGGTTGGTCTTTAGTTCATCAGGATCTGGTTTAATCTCTAACATGAGGTTTGTATAACCAGTAATGACTGTAATCTGGTTTAAGACATCATGCCTGGTGACACTATCCATCAGCTGAATTAGTTTATTTGATCGAAAGAGCCTTTTGTACCACTTCCCGTTCAGATATCTCCTTCTGCAGACTGTTATTGGCAGTGAGTAACCGGGTATTCATCTCTGACAATTGTTTGTTTACCAGAGAGAGTTGTATATTTGCTTCTGCAAGACGTTCCTGTGCATCTGCAAGTTCACGATTACGTTTGACAGCTATCTCATCGGTTGAGAAGAGTATATTTAAGATCTGCATCCGGTTCGATGCTATATAATATTTTTTTCCATGGAAGACAACTTCGATGCCAACCTGCATCAGGTTCTCTTTATAGGATCTGTTTGCAAGAATATCCTTTATATAAGAAAGAAGAGCCTGGTCATTATAGGGTTTTATTATAAAAATCAGCTTCACATTCAAGACCTCTGATAACATCAACAGGATTTGCAAGCTGGGTAAGTAAAATAACAGGAATTTCGGAGGTTGTTGGATTATTTTTTATCATTTTGCATAAGGTATACCCGTCCATTTTAGGCATTATGATATCGGTCAGTACAATATTCACATCTGCTGTTTTCAGTATATCGAGTGCTTCCTTTCCGTTTGAAGCAATATTTGTCTGATAACCGGCATCTTCCAGGAGGAATCTGAGTTTATCAGCCTGGATTTTGTTATTTTCTGTGATGAGGATTTGGATCTTGTTATCATTAGTCATCGTATTGTCCCTGTTAACATCATTTTGTTTTCCCTGTAATGTAATTTCTCTGTTCTGTATGCT
>Ga0268279_1001819_pt1 | contig 11165 bp, 8 predicted proteins | sample saktaG_6_FD_190142 | JGI IMG/M metagenome (GOLD analysis project Ga0268279, IMG submission 190142) | Saline water microbial communities from Sakinaw Lake, British Columbia, Canada - sak_2010_1_5_80m | ecosystem: Environmental > Aquatic > Non-marine Saline and Alkaline > Saline ...
ATGTTGGGGCGCAAGGAACCCCCGAGGAGAAGGAAGGCTGCAAGCAGATGAATCTGTTAGAATTCGAGTAGTTGATGACCGGCGCGAACATGCCCCGCTGCTTGCAGCGGGGTGCGCTGTTTGACTTTCGTACGGCGCACAACCACCAAATTGAAACAACAATGCCATGAAGAGTCACATTGTACGGCAGCCCCTGATATTGATTTTATCGTTTCGCTAGCATTATGAAATTATAATCAACCCAGTTAATGATCTTGGAAGACGCTGCTTGTGGTAGGGGTCCCAAATCACGTTTACCAGGCCCGCCGCTCCATTTCGTAGATGATATTCCAGGTCTGGCGTTTAGAGACATCCAACCGGGAACTCGGGAATTTCACGGTTTCACGGTGGAATCCTGCCTTCGAAAGTAGGGCCTGAACGTGCTTAATGCGGGCTTCCGTCTTCTCCGAGGGCGAGGCTGTGGGTGTGCAGGTTTTTTCCAGCCTGGTGAGCCTCTGGCTGTCGTAGGCCCGTTCCCGGGCGTTCTCCTCCCGGAAGGCGGCCAGCTCTCCCCGGAGTCGTTGGACCTATTCGCGAAGTCGCTGGATCTCTTCAGCTTGCGATGCGATGAGAAGCCGGAGATCCGCCTCCGAGATGATAGACACTTCGGCGTTCTTCGGCGTTCATAGCCCTTGAAGTGTCCGTGTGACAGGACAAGCTTCCGAGAGCCCCGCCGATGATGAAATCATCAGAGCCATAGAAAAGAGTTTAACTTCGCCCCTGCGCACACTTTTGTCGTGGATTATCCGTTAAGCCCTTTAAGGCGAATTGAACCAAGTTCGTCAGACTTCCAATCGAGGCCCCCATCTCATGATCGACCCTGAACCCCTCCCCCACCTTCCTGGCTGCTACATCTTCAAAGACGCCGAAGGAGCCGTCATCTACGTCGGAAAGGCGAAAGACCTGAAGAAGAGAGTGAGTAGCTACTTCCAGAAAAGGGACCTCGACCCCAAGACCTCGGCCCTCGTCTCTGCCGCCCGCGACCTCGACTTCATCGTCACCGATAGCGAGGTCGAGGCGCTGCTCCTCGAAAACGCCCTTATCAAAAAGCACTGGCCCAAGTACAACGTGCGGCTGAAGGACTCCTCCAGGTACGCCTCCATCCACCTGACGGACGAGGATTTTCCACGAATCCACCTATCCCGGAAACGGACCGGAAAGGGCAGCTTCTTCGGCCCCTTCGTCTCGGCCAGGCAGAGAGACTACGTCTTTGCGGTCGTCAGAAAGACCTTCGGCCTAAGGACCTGCAGGAGGCTTCCGAAGAGGGCGTGCCTGCGCTACCACATGGGAGCCTGCAGCGGCCCATGCATCGGAAATATCACGATCGAGGAGTATCGCTCGCGGGTGAGTCGGGCCGAATCGGTCTTGAAGGGGAGGATCAGGGAGTTGATCAGCTCCATGAAAGATGAGATGATGGAGCTTGCGACGCTGCAGGAGTTCGAGCGGGCGATGGAGCTACGAGACGAGATCAGGGCCCTTGAAAGCCTCCAGGAGCGGCAACACATCGAGCGGCAGAAGAAGTTCGACGAGGACGTTTTGAGCTACATCGTCGAGGGGGAGAGCGTCTACCTGATGCTCTTCAAGGTCTACAAGGGAACCCTGGAGGGCAAAGAGGATTTCGTCTTCACTCGCGGCGAGAACTTCCTGGAAGAGTTTCTGGTCCAGTACTACTCCGAGAACGAGCCCCCTGAAGAGTTGATCTTGGCCGGAGAGCTCGACGAGTCCATGGTGGAGTTCCTCTCCCACGTCAAGGGAAAGAGGGTCCGGGTCACCGTCCCAAAGCAGGGAGAGAAACGAAAGCTTCTGGAGCTCGCCCAAAAGAACGTGGAGATCCGATTTTTCGGGGACAAAAAGAAGGTCGTCGCCCTCCAGGAGGCGCTCTCCATGCCGAAGACGCCGAACGTCATCGAGATCTTCGACGTATCCCACCTCGCGGGCACCTTCACCGTCGGGTCCATGGTCCAGTTCCGGGGCGGAAGGCCCGACAAGAAAGGCTACCGCCGCTTCAAGATCAGAACCGTCGGGGGGATCGACGACTTCGCCTCCATCGGCGAGATCGTCCAAAGGCGCTACTCCCGGCAGAAGGAGGAAGAGGGGGAGATGCCCGACCTGATCGTCATCGACGGGGGGAAGGGGCAGCTCTGGGCAGCATTCCAGGAGCTTCGAAAGCTCGGGCTCCAAATCCCGGTCATATCCATCGCCAAGAGGGAGGAGGAGATCTACGTCCTCGGCCGTCTCCGGCCCCTTGCGATCAAAAAGGACGACAAGGCCTCCCTCTTCGTCCAGGAGATGAGAGACGAGGCCCACAGGTTTGCGATCAAGTACAACCGGCTGCTGAGAAAGAAGGCGATAACGTCTTGAACCACCATCCTTGGATCGCTGATCCCAACTTTTTTGGCCTGGGAGCACAAATTCAGGTTTGAGGCGGTAGAGTTGTACAGGTTTGCAAAAGATCAGTCGGTGGTGAACGTCGCGGGCGTCAAGATGGGAGGCCAGCCCGGAGAGAACCCCACAGCCCTCTGCGGGACGATATTTTACCAGGGCCACGGAATCGTGGAAGACGAGGACCAGGGGCGATTCGACGAGAGGGCAGCCGAGGATCTGATCGATCGGCAGAGGGCTTTATCCGAGGAGACGGGTAACCCCGCCGTTTTACACCTCTACGCCAGAACCCTGGAGGCCTTCGGCCACTATCTCGACTTCATCGAAGGGGTGTGGTCCGGCCCGCTGATCCTCGACTCCGCCGACCCCGAGACGAGGATCGGGATGGCCGATCTCGTCTCGGAGATCGGCTATGCCGACCGGTGCATCTACAACAGCGTCGGCCTCGGGATGAAGGATCGGGAAGAGGAGGCTCTGGCCAGGTCAGAGATCGACTCCGCCATCCTTCTCGCCTACAACCCCGCTGACTCCAGTGTCGAGGGGACGATCAAAGCCCTCGAGAAGGGCGGGGCAGGACGGAGCGTGGGCCTGATCGACCTCGCCAAGAGCCTCGGAATGGCAAACCTCCTCATCGATCCGGGCGTCGTCCCCCTGGGAGACGGGGCCGGAAGGTCCCTCCGATCCACGGTTTTGGCAAAAGCCAGGTTCGGCCTTCCCACGGGCTCGGGTATTCACAACGCCGTCTCCTCCTGGCGCTGGCTCCGGTCAACGGAAAAGACCGCAAGGACGAGCTGTGATGCGGCCTCTGCGGGCCTCGAGATCCTGGCGGGGGGCGACTTTGTCCTCTACGGCCCCATCGAGAACGCGAGGGAGGTCTTCCCGGTGGCGGCGATGACCGACATCTTCGTCTCCGAGGCGGTCAAAGACCTGGATGTCTGGCCCGCCGCGGGCCATCCCATCGGCAGGCTGATCTGAACCTTGATCTGAGACTTTTTATATTCTCGGACCCTGGTGAGAAACATGCATCTTTCGCGAGAGGAGGAGCGGGCATACCAGGGGGACCTCGGCGAGACCCTGAGAAGGGCGATGGAGATCCTGGTGGCCCTCGGCGACATCTACGGGGCCGACCGGCTGATCCCCGTCGCCAGCGTCCAGGTGGCGGGGGTCTCCTACAAGACTATCGGCGAGGCAGGCCTCGAATGGATATCCGACCTCCGGGGAAAGGTGGTGGTACCGACCGTTTTGAACCCGGCCGGGATGGACCTGTCCCGCTGGCGGGAGATGGGAATCGACGAGAAGTTCGCAAAAAAGCAGATCGAGATCGTCGACGCCTACAGCCGCCTTGGAATCTCGCCGGACTGCACCTGCACCCCTTACCAGATCAGGCCCGAAGCTGTCCGGAAAGGCGATCACCTCGCCTGGAGCGAGTCCTCCGCCGTCTCCTTCGCAAACTCCGTCATCGGGGCGAAGACGAACCGGGAGGGAGGACCCTCGGCCCTGGCCGCGGCCCTGGTGGGAAAGACCCCGAGGTACGGCTACCACCTCGAAGAGAACAGAATCCCAACATTCAAAATCTCAGTCGATGCCGACCTGGAGGCTTCCGACTACGGCGTTTTGGGGTACATCGTGGGAAGAGAGGTGGGCGAAGGAGTTCCTAGGTTCAACTTTCGCAGAAGGCCGAAGGTCGATGAGCTGAAGGCCCTCGGCGCTGCCATGGCCGCCAGCGGTTCGGTGGCCCTCCATTATTTCGAAGAGGATGCGCCCTCGGCCCCGAAGGGATCTGAGGAGATCTCCGTGAGCGCAAAAGACCTCCAACAGGTTCGCGAAGAAAACGCCCCCGACGAAGAGGTGGACATCGTGGCCGTGGGCTGCCCCCACTGCTCGCCAAAAGAGCTGGAAGAACTCGCACGACTTCTGGAGGGTAAAAAGGTAGAGAGAGAGTTCTGGATCTGCACGGCGCGGGGCGTTGCTGAAAGGTGCCCAAACCTGGTGAAGAAGATCGAAGGATCGGGAGCGAAGGTCTTTTGCGACACCTGCATGGTGGTATCGCCCGCCAGCAACCTCCATCAGAAGATGATGGTGAACTCCGGAAAGGCCCTCGCCTACGTCCCGGGCCTCTGCAAGATAAAGGCGGCCTATGGAAGCACCGAGGAGTGCGTCAAGGCCGCCACCAGGAGGGACTGATAATGGAGATCCCCTGCCACAAGATATCGAGCGGCTCTGCCTCGGGTCCTGCCCTCGTATCAAAAGAATCGATATCCTTCCTCGGAACCGTCGATCCGGATACCGGAAAGGTCGTCGACCCGAAACATCAGCTCTGCGGCGAGGATATCGGGGGCAAGGTTCTGATATTCCCCGGCGGAAAGGGCTCCACCGTCGGATCTTACGTCATCTACCAGCTCAAGAAGAGGGGCGTCGCCCCGGCGGCGATGATCAACATCAGGTCTGAGCCGATCGTGGCGGTGGGCGCCATCATCAGCGGAATCCCCCTGGTGGACGGGGTTTCCGAGGAGATCCTCGCCACAAAAGACGGCACGATCGTGACTGTAGACGCAGACCGGGAGCTGATCAGGATCGAGGTGCCATAGCTTCCCGTTCTGACCTCACGTGTTCTGACCTCCCTTTTTGATCATCTATTTTTGAGTCACTTGCACTTGGGCGCCGATGCGCTTTGGCCTATGGTCGTGCCTGACATGCCACGTTTCGTTAAAACGTCACTGGAAGGTCTGGACAGTTGGCGCGAGCCCTGTATGATGGATGAAAAATTTAAATAATATAAACAAGAAGAACTCGTTTACATGTTTTCCATGGTCCACACCACATCTCGAAGAATAGTCCCAATGATTCGCAAAGGTGATCGGCCAGATTTTAAGGATTCAGGGACCGTAGGACTCATCTTGGCAGTGGTCTTGTCTATAGGCAGCAACTCCCTTTTTGCAAGAGGTGAAACGGCATGACCGCAATAATCGGAGAGACTTTGACCTTCGAACAGGAGAACGGGCCTGACGTAAAGCTGGTGGTCTTCGGCGACGAGCACTATGCCCGCTATGAAACAGAGGACGGCTACACAGTCGTCTACGATTACGACGTGGGACTATTCTGTTATGCCCTTCTGGTCGACGGCAAGTTCGTTTCCAGTGGGGTGAGCCTGACCGAGAGCCCACCTGCCGGATTGAAAACGCATCTTGAGGAAGCTGATGAGGTTCGCGCGGCCAAAATTGAGAAGAGGGCGTCGGGTGGGGGCATGCCTTAAAGATTCTATCCGAATTTTCGCCCCTGCCCTGCAAGACCACGAGATGCTGGGCGCATGCTAACAGAAAAAATTAAATAGCATATCTATCTGAAACTTATTTTGGAGGTATACCATATCCCCCGCACGCCTGCAAGGCGAGGATTATTATAATTCCAGAAAAATAATCTCTAAATACCAGGAAAATCGGGCAGGCCCAAAAGCCCGTTTTCTTCAGGTATACCCCCACAGAACAGAAGGCTTGGCCATTTGCCAAGCCCTTTTCAGAAACGAGGTGAACCGAGATGAGTTCGATATTTGGAGAGACTTTAACCCTTGGACAAGAGAACGGGTCCGACGCCAAACTGGTGGTCTTCGGCGACGAGTTCTATGCCCGCTATGAAACAGAAGATGGCTACACAGTCGTCTACGATGCCGACATTGGATCGCACTGCTACGCCCTGGTTATCAACGGCGAGTTCGTCTCCAGCGGCGTGCCCATGGCCGAAAGCCCGCCCACTGGAGTGCGACGCCATTTCAAGGAATCTGAAGAAGTTCGCAACACCAAATTCGGAAATAGACGCGCTCTGATGATACCACCAACCGAACCCTTCGTGGTCCATAACACTCTGAGGACGCTCGGTCCGAACAAGGGGTTGTTGGAGGGACGCCGTGTCAGTGAAGGTGCGGTCAAGGGCTTGACGGTCCTGGTCCAATTCCAGGACGTCAAGAGCACGGTCTCGGCTGCCGACGTCTCGGAGATGCTCAATGGCCATGGCTACTCTGAGAACGGGAACTTCTGCTCGGTTCGCGACTATTACAAGATGATGTCCAACGGCAAGCTCGATTATACCAACGAGGTGGTCGGCCCCATCACCCTGAAACAAAATCGCATGTACTATGCTCAAAATCTGCTGGTCAAAGAGGCCCTTGACGCCGTGGTCGATATGGGGATAGACCTGTCCAGGTTCGATTCCAGAGAAGATGGGATAATCGATGCCCTGAGCTTCCTCTACGCAGGTCAGACGCAGTACCTCGATTGGTTGTGGCCTCACAACCACGTCGTCAACCTTCGGTACGGCAACAATAGGACCTACTTCTACATGATATCCAGCCTGGGCAGAAGCAAAAATGACCTCAGCATCGGAACCTGTTGCCACGAGAGCGGTCATATGCTCTGCCGTTTTCCCGACTTATACGATTACGGTGGACGTGACGGCGACTTCGAGAAAAGCGCCGGGCTTGGCAGGTACTGCCTCATGAGTTCGGGAAACCACAACGACCGGGGTCGAACCCCATCACCCATATGCGCCTACCTGAGAGATCTGGTAGGATGGTGCGATAATAAAGTAGTGATCAACGACCCGGACGAATACCAGGCAGTTCAAGGTGATTACGGGACGATACTTGTGTACGAGACCGACAATATGAACGAGTACTTCATCGTGGAGAACCGGTGCAAGCTCGGCCTCAATGAGGGCATACCAGCAAACGGCCTCGCGGTATACCACTGCGATACCCTCGGCTCCAACGAGTGGCAGGGTGGGACGGCCACCAAACACTACCAATGTGGTCTGCTCCAAGCCGACGGCCATTTCGATCTGGAGCATAACCGGAACACTGGCAGTGAAGGAGACATGTTCGAAAGGGTCGATGGAGTTGCCTTGTCCCACAACACCAACCCCCATTCGAATCTGTGGGACGGTTCAGAGTCCGGCCTGACCATATCAAAAATCGGCGAACCCGCCGAGGTGGTAAGCTTTAGAATGGGTACGGCACCGTCTGCCAACGGAATTGGCGGTGAAGCCGCGCCTGCACTGAACATTCCGGACAACGATCCAACCGGCGTCAGCAGCGCTATCGCCATAGCCGAACCGGGAACTGCACGCGAAATCAAGGTCAAAATCGATATAACCCATACTTACATCGGCGACTTGAAAGTCGAACTGATTGCGCCCTCGGGCCGGAGGGCGACTTTGCACAATCGCGGCGGCGGCCACCAGAGCAACCTGATAAATACTTACGATTCAGGTACAAACGCCGATCTGAAGTCACTTGTGGGCCAGCCCGTAAAGGGCGACTGGACTTTGTGGGCGTCTGACCATGCCGGGCGGGACGTGGGCAAGCTGAACAGGTGGAGCATCGAGATCGGACTCGAAGCCAAGGTAAAGACGATCCAAGAGGAATCCATCCCGAAGGCGCCCATTCCCGATAACGATCCCACCGGTGTGAGCAACGCCATATCCATAACTAAAGATGGCACGGTGCAAAAGGTCGCAGTGGACGTCGATATCACCCATACCTACATAGGCGATCTGAGGGTGGAACTTTTCTCGCCAGCAGGTAAACAGGCGATTCTGCACAATCGCACCGGCAGTGGCCAGGACAACCTGTTAAAGACCTACGATTCTGATTCTGCTGCCACCCTGGCTGCTTTCGCAGGCCAGCCTGTAAAAGGCAACTGGATCCTTCGGGTCATCGACCTGGCGGGTCGGGATGTTGGAAAACTGAACAAGTGGGGCCTGAAGCTGACTTATTCAGGATAAGTTCCGCAAGCCCGTTCTTTTTTTTATTTGTCGCGCTTTTCTCTATTGGCGGCCGCCATCTCATAGGCGCTTATGGCGTCGGTCCTGGTGACGATCCCCAGGAGCTTTTTCGGGTTCTTCCGCTCCACCACAGGAAGCCTTCCGACATTGTTCTGATATAGCCGGTCCATCACCTGTTTCATGTTCTCGTCGGGATAGACCACGATCACCTCCTTCACGGCCACGTCCCCGACTCTGATCTCGTCCTGCCTATCCTCGGGAACTTTTCGCAGATCGTCGAAGGTGACGATCCCCAAAAGCTCGCCATCCTTGACGACGGGAAAACCCCTGATGTTGTGTTCGACTATTTTGTCCCTTGCCTCTCTGATGATCATCTCCGGGGTGACCGCCACCACCTCGTGGACCATGGCATCTTTGACGAGGACCTGCTCCAAAACCGCCTCTCCCGTCTCCAGGGAGACGCCCCTCCTCAACAGGTTCAACGTGTAGATCGTCGACCCCTTGAGGCCGATCTGGGCGATGCCGTAGCTGGTGGCGCAGGAGATCATGAGAGACGGGAGGAGGGCGTAGTCGGCGGTCATCTCCGATATCATCACAACGCAGGTCAGAGGTGCGCCCGCAGATCCCGCGAAGAGGGCTCCCGCCCCCAGAAGGGCGTAGGTCGGAGCGTGCCCTTCCGCCACGGGCAAGAGGTCGCCGAAGATGAGGCCCAGGGCGGCTCCGACAACGGCACCGATGTAGAGGGTGGGAGCGATGCTGCCCCCGCTCCCGCCGGAGCCGAGGGTCGAGGCGGTGGCCAGGGCCTTGGCCACCGCCAGGGCAGCAAGGAAGAGGAGGACTGCGACCTCGTCCGATCCGGTTGGGCCGGAGACGAGGTTCAAGACGCGGTCCACACCGTCGTACCCGACCCCCATGACTCCGTAGTCCAGGAAATAAAGGCCCGCCGCCCCTGCGACAAACCCGCCCAACGCCGGCTTCAAGCCATCCCTCAGGGGAAGCCATTCGAAGAGCCTCTCGGCACCGCTGACGAGGCCGACCCAGAGGAGGCTGAAGGCCCCAAAGGCCAGCCCCAAGACGAAGCAGAGCCATAGCTCTGCCAGGACGAGATCGGTCTTTGGTGGGGTGAAGGCGGGGTTCTGGCCGAGGAAGGCAGAAGCCGTCGCCGCTCCGATAACCGCCGAGAGGAGGATGGGGACGGCGTCCACCATCCGAAACCGCCTCATGACCACCTCCATGCCGAAGATGGCGCTTCCAAGAGGCGCGTTGAAGGTCCCGGCTAGCCCAGCAACAAAGCCGCAGATGGCGAGGATCTGGACGTCGGCCACCGTCAGCCTCAGCCTCTGGCCCACAAAAGATCCGAGGGAAGCTCCCATCTGGGCGATGGGCGAGTCCCTGCCGGCGGACCCACCGCTCCCGATGGTGACTGCCGAGGCTAGGAGGAGGGCAGGCCCCGCCCGCGCCCGGATCCTGCCGCCCTTTTTGTGAAGAGCCTCCATAAGGCCCGGGATCCCCTCGCCCCTCGCCTCGGGCGCGAACTTCAGGATAGTAAGGCCGATCACAAGGCCCCCCAGGACTGGTAGGAGTATCTGCCTCTCGTCGCCTCCGGGAAGGGCGGCGAGGACCGGGCCGAAGAAGAGGTGGTGGACCGCATCGGCCAGCCTCCTGAAGACGACGGCCCCAAGACCCCCTGCAAGGCCCGTGGCGATGGCGAGGGTGTCCAGGACCAGCCACCTGTTCTCGCCCAAGTGACGAATCATCCAAGCTCTCAAGGTATCTTTTCCCAAAACGAGAGCGGTATATAAAGAAGTTCTGCCAAAATACCGTGCGTTGAGGCCAGAACTTCGAGAGAGACCAATTAAGAAGAATCGGATCCAAGAGATCGAAACTGAAGGGGCAAGATCGATGCTGATCGAGAGATCGGAACTCTTTTATGATCCGGCCGCATGCCATGGGCGGGTTATTACCATGTTCAAGATCGGGTTTATCAAGCTCGGCAACGTCGCATCATCGCTGGTCGCAGACCTCGCGCTGGACGAGATCGCCGAGAGAACTGACATCGAGGCTAGATCCCTATGCTTCGGAGCCAAGATGACGAAGAATGAGGCCGAGATGTCGGCAGAGCTGAAGAGCTGGGGACCAGAGCTTGTGGTGATGATCGGTCCGAACGCCGCCACCCCGGGTCCTACAGCGGCAAGAGAGCTCTACAAGGACGTTCCGACGATAGTGATCTCCGACGGCCCCTCAAAGAAGGAGGCCCGAGAGGCCCTGGAAGCCGAGGGGTTCGGCTACATCATCCTCCCCTTCGACCCCCTGATCGGAGCGAAGCGCGAGTTCCTCGACCCCGCGGAGATGGCGCTCTTCAACTCCGACGCCCTCAAGGTTTTGAGCATCTGCGGGTCTGTGAGGCTCGTCCAGGAGGAGCTGGACAGGGCGATGGCCAGCATCCTCGCAGGCTCCGTCCAGCTTCCCCACATCCTCGGGAGCCCCGAGAATTGCACCGAGAGGATGAACTTCCTGAACCCCTACGCCCGGGCGAAAGCCATCGGCGCGCTCCACACGGCCCAGACCGTGGCGGGAATCGACGCTGCGGCCTGCTTCAGGCTGAAGGAGCTGGACAGGATCGCCCTCACCGCCGCCGCGGGCCACGAGGTCATGCGGGCTGCAGCAAGGCTCGCCGACGAGGCGAGGGAGCTTGAAAAGTCCTCGGATTCGGTCTCAAGAAAGCCTCACGCGAGATCCGGCGCGATTCTGGAGAAGACGGGCCTTCTCGACAAGCCCGAGCCGATATGAAGGGCTTTGGGCCCGATTGAGCTAAATTTTCACAAAAAATGCAGAGCGCTGGCGGGTAGTGCACCAGCAGTGAGTTGATGTTATTATACTATTACGTCCTATCTCATTGTGGGTGTAGCAAGATGGGTCGAAGAGGTCCAAAACCTGGATTCAATGATGTTGCATGTTCTAACGAGGAT
>Ga0268279_1001822_pt1 | contig 11163 bp, 10 predicted proteins | sample saktaG_6_FD_190142 | JGI IMG/M metagenome (GOLD analysis project Ga0268279, IMG submission 190142) | Saline water microbial communities from Sakinaw Lake, British Columbia, Canada - sak_2010_1_5_80m | ecosystem: Environmental > Aquatic > Non-marine Saline and Alkaline > Saline ...
GCGCCGATGCTGGTGATACCTTTCACCGCGGTGACGCGATCGATGAGTGTGAGCAGGCGCTCATAATCCGGGGCGATGCCGTTGGCACCGTACCGGAGGAGATCCTCGGAATGCAGGCAGATCGAGCACTGCCCCGCTTCGAGATTCCGCTGGACGTCGCGTACAATATGCTCAACTGATTTGAAGCGAAGGCGCTGCATATCCGGCGTGCAGAAAGAGCAGCCGCGTCCACAACCCCGACTCAGCTCCACGAGCCCGTGAATGGTTGCGCCCCTGATGTTCGGAATCTCCTCCGCGCTCGGCTCTTCGCCCTCGATGATCCGCGGCATCTGCTCACCCGCAAGAATCGCTTTGAACAGCTCGGGTGCGGTCAGTTCACCCTCACCGAGGAGCACGTAGTCGATATTGAGCTTGTCCATGACCGTCTCGTCCGCCAGTTGCCACGCAGCTTTCCCGCCCGCGACCACGATCTTCTCCTTCATCACCGGCTTCCGCATCAGCTCGAAGAACTTTACACGGTTGAGCGGCGGCCCGGTGTCAACGAGATCAACGAACTCCGAGGTCGGCGGATTGATGCCGAGGAAATCGTGGCCACTGACGCCTATGATCTCTGTTCGCGGGCCCACCACCCGCTCCAGGTCCCGCGGGTGGACGACGGCCACTTCATCCGCGCCAAACAGGTTGGCAAGCGAGGCTTCGATAATCCTGAGCCCACAATCGGCGTAGACCGCTCGCCCGTTGGTTCGCGGCACAGGCGGCGCGAAGATGCTGAAATAGAACCAATCAGGGAGAATGCCCTGCGGCAGGCAGGTGGAGAACCCCATAAAGATCCCCCAGCGGTACCTGCTCATCATAGTCTCATCTGCAGTCAACACGATTGTGGGAGTGTTCCCCGAGGTCCGAGAGAACGACAGGGCGTTTTTCATTTCTGGTCTCAAGCCTCCAGGACGTCGTCCGACGCTTTTTCCACCCGTCTGAGGTAGAGCAATGCGTGGTCCACCTTCGCTCTGAGATGGCCCAGGTCTTTAACGCCGTCGAGTTCGTCCCGCAGCTGGCTGAGATATCGGATAAGCTTCGCTCGTTCGGCCTTGATTAGCTCAACGAAGCTCATATTCGCCATATACAGGTTCTTCCCTATTCGCCGAACCCTGGTTACCAACCCCATACGAATCAGCGTATTCAGATGGTTGATAGTCGAGGAATAGGCGTAATGCGCGCGTTCTCCGATCTCCTCTGCGGTTAGGGGGTCAGGAGATGCGAGCAGTACGGCATAGATGGAGCTACACCCCTCACTCACACCCCAATTCGTCAGGATCGCGGTCACACGCCTGATGACGCCCTCGACGGGGCTCGCGTACTGAATAGGCGAGGAGCCCGCAGTTTCCTGAGATTTCATATTTATCATAGTTAACATACCACTACAAATAACTCGCTGTGCATCCGGGATCGTAGCTCTCGGTCATGAACCACGGTGAGACGACGTGCGGATGAGGCGGCCAGAGGCACGAAGAGAAGAGCGAACTCAGCTCCTGGCCGTGCTAAATAAATGCGGGGGGAGTTCTCAGCAGAAAATCGACCAGCACCAGGGCGACCATTGCTTCGGCCACAGGAACGATGCGCGGGCAGATACAGGGATCGTGCCGCCCCGTTATTCGGATTTCCACATCTTGCATCGACGTCATGTCGACACTTCGCTGCGGCTTCGCAATGGATGGCGTGGGCTTCACCGCGATTCTACAGATGAGCGGTGCACCGGTGGAAATGCCACCTAAGACGCCGCCTGCATTGTTCGTCCTTGTTACTATCTTTCCTGCGTGCACGAAGAACTCATCGTTCATCTCACTGCCGCGCAATCGAGCCGCTTCGAACCCGGCACCCAGTTCTACACCTTTTACTGCTCCGATACTCATCAAGGCCTTGGCAAGTTCGGCATCCAGTTTATCGAAGACAGGCTCGCCCAAACCCGGAGGAACACCGAGCGCACGCACCTCCACGATGCCACCGACGCTCTCTCCTTCTTCCTTCGCCGCTTTGATTACCGCGTCCATCCGCTCCGCGGCTTCAGGATCTGCGCACCGGACAGTAGTGCGTTCCGCATGGTTTCGTATTTCCGCTGCACTCACTTCGCGCGCCCGTATGCCAGCGATCTCCACAACGTGGCCGAGTATCTCAACGGAATGCTGCGCCAGGATCTTCTTCGCGATCGCTCCTGCGGCGACGCGCGCTAAGGTCTCCCGACCAGAGGCTCTGCCACCGCCCCGATGGTCCCGTCTCCCGTACTTCAGCTGATAGGTATAATCCGCCTGGCCGGGTCGCGGGATGTGCGTAAATGGCTCATACGGACTCGAATTGACGTCTTTATTCCACACGAGCAGGGAAATGGGTGTGCCGAGCGTTTCGCCCTCAAAGATTCCGGATAAGAGCTGCACCTCGTCCGCTTCCTTCCGTGCAGTGGTGACGTCGCTTACACCCGGCTTTCGCCTGTTCAATTCACGCTGTATGTCCGCAGCACTGAGCGCAAGCCCCGCAGGACAGCCGTCGACGACCACGCCGACAGCCGCGCCGTGGGATTCTCCCCAGGTCGTTACTCGGAACGCAGCGCCAAACGAATTGCCGGACATGTTACGAAGGATATATATAGGTAGCACAGTAATTAAAGCCCTTTGCAAACGCGTCAGCGTGATCCTGAATAGCTGTGGTGCGGGATACTTAGACGGGTGCAGCCGAAGCTTGCGCGCGCGTTCACCGCGCTCGTACCAAGAAACCTTTTATTAAGCCTGTTTATTTTAAATGATAGTGGAGCGAAGAGGTCTGAGAGTCGCTTATTAGCGCCACCCACGTTGTGTATGGGAAGTAGCAAGACGGAGCGGAAGCCGGTGGTGAACATCGGCATGATCGGGCATGTGGATCACGGGAAGACGACGTTAGTGAACGCGCTGTCGGGCGAGTGGACCGACCGACACAGTGAGGAGATCAAGCGCGGGATATCGATACGGCTGGGCTACGCCGATGCGACCTTCCGGAAATGCCCGGTCTGCTCGGAGCCCGATTGTTACACGGTGGAAGAGGTGTGCAAAATTTGTGGCTCGAAGACGAAGGAGGTGCGTACGGTCTCCTTTGTGGATTCACCCGGGCACGAAGCGCTGATGGCGACGATGCTCAGCGGTGCTGCGATAATGGACGGAGCAGTGCTGCTCATTGCGGCCTCCGAGCCGTGTCCGCAGCCGCAGACGGAGGAGCACCTGATGGCACTGAACATCGTGGGGATTGACAAGATCGTGATCGCTCAGAATAAGATCGATCTCGTCTCGCGCGAGGATGCGATCGAGCACCACAAACAGATCAAGGAGTTTGTGAAGGGGACGATTGCGGAAGATTCGCCGATTGTGCCCATCTCGGCGCAGCAGGCTGCTAATATTGACGTGTTGATCAAATGCATTGAAGAGATCATCCCGACACCCGAGCGCCCCGAAGAGGAGATCGTCCGCATGCATATTGCACGCTCATTCGACATCAACAGGCCCGGAACACCGATTCGTGACTTGAAGGGCGGTGTAGTTGGCGGGTCGCTGCTCAAGGGTCAGCTGCGAACCGGCGATCGCCTTGAGATACGACCGGGGCGGATGGTGACCGTGAGCGGCAAGTCGACGTGGGAGCCCCTGGAGGCGGAGATCACCTCGATCGTGATTGCGGGCACGCAGGTGAAGGAGGTGGCCCCGGGCGGCCTCCTGGGGATTGGCACGACGCTGGACCCCAGTATGACGAAGGAAGATGCGTTAGTAGGTCAATGTGCGGGCAAACCCGGGACGTTACCACCGACCTGGGAGAAGTTAAGCGTTGATTTCCAGCTCTTCAAGCGCGCGGTCGGCGTGAAGAAGGAGGAGGAGCAAGTGCCGGCGATCAAAGTAGGCGAGTACATCATGCTCAGCGCGGGCACGTCTATCACGACCGGCGAGGTGAAGAAGGTAACGAAGAAGACGCTGGAGCTGATACTGAGCAGGCCGGTCTGCGCAGAGACGGGCTCGCGGGTGGCGATCGGGCGGAAGATACGTGGCCGATGGCATCTGATCGGTGCCGGCACGATCAAGTGAGTGACGCGCGCGTCTTCAATCGAGCTTTGATGAGCGTCTTCAGCTGCTTCTTTGGGCTCGCTCTTTTCTGATTTTCACACAGTTACAGGCCTACGAGCGCGAGAACACTATCTTACCGTCGGAGACGTCTGCTTTGATCGTGTCCCCTTCACTGAACTCGCCTTCCAGGAGTCGCTTCGAGAGCGGGTCTTCGATCAGGCGCTGGATTGTGCGTTTGACCGGTCGTGCGCCGAAGACGGGATCGAAGCCCTGACTCGCGATCAGCTCCTTCACGCCCTCGCTCACGGAGATCGCGAGCTTCTTCTCGGCCAGCCGCTCCTGGAGGTACCGCATCTGGATCTCGACGATCTTCCTGAGTTCGTCCATGCCCAGGGGATTGAAGGTAACAATCTCGTCGATACGATTCAGGAATTCTGGCCTGAATTGCGCTTTCAGCGCCGCCCGTACCCGCTTTTCCAGCTCCTCGCCCTGGTATTCCTGGATGAACGGCGTGGCTATATTGGAGGTCATGATGATCACGGCGTTCTTGAAGTTCACGGTCCGGCCATGGCCGTCGGTGAGCCGGCCATCGTCGAGGATCTGCAACAGCAGGTTGAAGACGTCGTTGTGCGCCTTCTCGATCTCATCGAAGAGGACGACCGTGTACTGCTTTCTCCGCACCGCTTCGGTCAGGAATCCGCCTTCCTCGTAGCCCACGTAGCCGGGTGGCGCGCCGATGAGCCGTGCGATCGAGTGGCGCTCCATGAACTCTGACATGTCCATACGCACCATCGCCCGCTCGTCATCGAAGAGGAATTCAGCCAGCGCCTTGGCGAGTTCAGTCTTCCCGACGCCCGTGGGGCCGAGGAAGATGAACGAGCCGATTGGCCGGTTCGGATCGCTGAGCCCGGCCCGAGCGCGGCGAATCGCATTCGAGATCAGCGAGATCGCCTTGTCCTGCCCCACCACACGCTGCTTCAAGCGCTCTTCCATCCGCAGCAGCTTCTCGGTCTCGCCCTCCAGCATCCTCGATACGGGCACGCCCGACCATTTCCCGACGACCTCCGCAACGTCATCTTCATCCACCTCCTCCTTGAGCATCATCTGATCCTTCTGCAGTTCCTTGAGCTTCTCGTTCTGCGCGTTCAGCTCGTTCTGCAGTTCAACGAGCGTGCCGTAGCGGATCTGAGCCACGCGCTCCAGATCGCCGCTGCGTTCCGCCTGCTGCTCCTCGAGCTTCGCCTGATCGATCTGCTCCTTAAGCGCGCGCGTCTTCTGAATGGCCTCCTTCTCGTTCTGCCAGCGCGCTTTCAGCTCAGTACCCTGCTCCTTCAATTCCGCGAGCTCCTTACGGAGCTTCTCCAGCCGCTCCTTCGACTGCTTGTCCTTCTCACGCTTCAAGGCCTGCTCCTCGATCTCCAGCTGCCTGATCTTCCGCTCGACCTCGTCAATCTCGACCGGCATGCTGTCTATCTCGGTTCGCAACTTTGATGCCGCCTCGTCGATCACGTCGATCGCTTTGTCCGGGAGGAATCGATCAGTAATGTAGCGGCTCGAGAGCGTCGCAGCCGCTACCAACGCCGAGTCCTTAATTCGAACGCCGTGATGCAGCTCGTACCGCTCCTTCAAGCCGCGGAGAATCGAGATCGTGTCCTCAACCGAGGGCTCGCGAACGGTGATCGGCTGGAATCGGCGCTCCAGTGCCGCGTCCTTCTCGATGTACTTGCGATATTCATCGGTCGTGGTCGCACCGACACAGCGCAGTTCGCCACGTGCCAGGGCAGGTTTGAGCAGATTCGAAGCGTCAACGGCTCCTTCCGCTGCGCCCGCACCGACGACCGTGTGCAATTCATCGATGAAAAGGACGAACTGACCCGCGGCTTTGTCAATCTCCTTCAAGACCGCCTTGAGCCGATCCTCGAACTCGCCCCGGAACTTCGCACCCGCGATCAACGCGCCCATGTCGAGCGCGAGCACCCGCTTATCCTTGAGCGTCTCCGGCACGTCACCGTTGACAATGCGCTGCGCTAAGCCCTCGACGATCGCGGTCTTGCCAACGCCCGCGTCGCCGATGAGTACGGGATTGTTCTTCGTACGCCGTGAGAGCACCTGCATGACCCGCCGGATCTCATCGTTCCGGCCGATAACCGGATCGAGCTTCCCCTGCCGCGCCAGTTCCGTGAGATCGCGCGTGTAGCGCTCCAGCGCCTGATACTTATCCTCCGGGCTCTGATCCGTGATCCGCTGTCCGCCGCGAATTGAGGTGAGCGCGCCAAAGATGCGGTCCTTCGTCGCGCCCGCTCCTTTCAGGATCTGCGGCGACGCGGGATCCGTCTCGTCGGCGATCGCGAGCAGCATGTGCTCCGTGCTCATGTACTCGTCCTTCATCGCCTGCGCTTCCTTCCACGCCGCTTCCAGAACCCTGTTCAACCGCGGCGAGATGAAGAGCTGGTCGACGCCGCCGGCGCCGTAGACCTGCGGTTGTGCCGGTAAATAGAGCTCAATCTGTGTCTTGAGCTGGTCAATGTCAACTCCGATCTTCTGCAGGATCGGGATAACAATACCTTCTGGCTGCTCCACCAGTGCCAGCAGGAGGTGCTCGACCTCGATCTGCTGCTGATTGTACTTGTCAGCGAGGTTCTTTGCCTCTTGTAAGGCCTCCCGTGCCTTTACCGTGAGTTTATCAAGTCTCATTTCTTCCCATCACCACTAAGAAGAGAGGCACGTATAATATATAAAGTTTTGCTTTTACCGCGCGCAACGTCAAGGATTGGTTAACTCAGTGCATGCTGGGGTCTTCCGCACCCTCGAGCTCCCGCTTCTGCGGCTCGTTGGCGAACCAGACCGTCCGCTGCGGGAATGCTATCTCGATGCCCTGCTCCTCCAGCGCCGTTTTGATCTTCCATAACAATTCCTTCTTCACCCCGTACCACTCGGTCGACGGCACCCAGATCCGGACGACGATCTCAACCGCGTTGTCGCCGAGGTTGTCGACGAAGAGGTCGGGCGCGGGATTTCTCAGGGTCAGCGGATGCTCCTCATAGAGCCGATGGATGATCTCGATAGCCTTATCAGCATCGTCACTGTACTGTATACCAACGCGGTACTCGAGCCGCCGGGCCACGTGCTCCACGTAGTTTGTGATATCGGTCGTGAAGACCTTCTCGTTCGGTATTCGCACGTAGAGCCCCTCAAAGGTCCTGATCGTGGTGGAGATGATGCGAATGTCCTCGACGACGCCCGCAGTGCCGGCGATGTTGACCGACTGTCCGATCTTCATGGGTCGCTCGATCACCAGGAACAAGCCAGCAATGAGGTTGCCGACCACGCTCTGGCTCGCGATACCGAGCACGATACCCGCGATCCCGCCTGCGACCAACAGCCCTGACAGATTGACCCCGAATACCGGGAGCACCGTGAGAATGGCAATCAGGAAAATGCCCCAGTAGACCACTTTGTTGATGATCTCCAGGTGGTCCTTGCTTATCCGGTCTTTGAGAACGCGTTTGAGATTGATGGTTATTCCTTTGGCGATGATGATCGCGGCGAAGAGGATCAGGAGCACCCGTAGTAGATCCAGAACGCTGAACTCGCCGTAGATGGTAATATCGGGAATCATATCACATCATCTCACCTCACCTCACAATCCTGCCTCCATTACAAATTTCGCGAGGGGCACCTGTAGTTTTCGCGCCGTGTAGAGCTCCAGCGACTTTGCCATGCCCTGCTCGAGCGGCTCGTCCGTGAACGTCGTCTCCGCCAGGTTTCGGAGCTGGATCTTCATCGTCGCACGCATCGCGACCAGCCGTTCGTTATAATAGATCTTCATCGTGTACGCGTTGAAGACCGCGCGGGTGATGTTCACCCAGTCCGAGGTGGTATTGTTGATGCGGAGCTGTATGACGCCCTCAAGGAGCGGGTTGACCGTTGTTGGGACGGTTGCGGAAATTTTGCTCTGCCAGTATTTGCAGATCATGCCGCTCCGGGGGTCGCCGTAGAGCGTGAACTTCTGCGGCAGGAGCGTGAAGATGTCCAGCACCTCAACGTTTTCGTTCGTCGTGATGAAGACCCCGATCTCGATGGGGAAGGTGAGAAAGACGGTCTTTGTCGTCGCGGGCTCAACCACGAGCGTCTTCTCCAGCTCGATGAGCAGCGTCGTGGTGAGCTCCTTGGGTCGGTGGAGCGGTTCTACCGGGTTGATGAGCACCGCACCAGCGCGCGTGAGAAGCAGCTTCTCTACGGTCGCGCCGTTACACGCGCTCCGGTATCTGAACCCCCCGCCCTCACGCTCGATAGTGAGCGAGATGCCAGCCGCTGAGATCTCCAGAGGGATGGTGTAATGGCCAAACATGTATCGCGTATACGTTACTCAGAATGCGTGAGGCATAAAAGAGTATCGCAGCTCACCGAAAACGCGCTCACCCCACTGGTAGGGCTCAGCGCGCTGCCCACTTACAGTGCTGTGATGAGACGAGGAAAACCCCTGAAGAGCGCTTTGAGCATAAGAAAGGCGAGCCCGTTCCTGCGGCGGCTCAATACTCACCCGCTCTTGATGAAGAGCAGGAGCAGGATGGTCAGGCGCCAGGCGACTGAAACCAGAGCGGAGCAGGCAGAGCGAATCTACAATACAACGTCAGTGAAAACAGGGCAAAGGGTTTATCTGTGTTCGCAGAGTAATGGTATAGCGAAGACGCGTTACCGCGACGACAGTGAATATGGTCACCGTAAAGGAGCTCATCAAACTGCTAGTAAGCGTACTCGTTTGCCTGCTCGCGGGCCGCATCGGCGCCCTTGCCACCAGCGCGTCGATACAGACGTGGTACGCAACACTTACCAAACCGTTCTTCACGCCACCCAACTGGTTGTTCGCTCCGGTCTGGATAACCCTGTATCTGCTGATGGGCGTCGCCGTATTCCTCGTCTGGCGGCAGGGCTTCGAGGAGCCGCGCGTACGACGTGGGTTAGCAATCTTCGGGATACAGCTGATCCTCAACACGCTCTGGTCGATCGCGTTCTTTGGCCTGCAATCGCCGCTCGCGGGTCTCGTGGTTATCGTTCTGCTCTGGCTGGCGATCTTGCTGACCATTCTGACGTTCTCTAAAATCTCAAAGCCCGCCGCGATCTTGCTTATCCCCTACATCCTCTGGGTGAGCATCGCTGCGCTCTTGAACGCCGCCATTCTGGTCTTGAATTAGTCGGGATGACCGTGGGGGGAGGAGATAAAGCCTGCTCAGTCCAGACCGTAATCGCGCGGCGTAATCCGCTATTTCAGCGCAAGCAAGATGGAGACGCCGACGAGCAGCAAGATGACAAAGATAATCCAGTAGATGACCATCACCGCTCGCGTGGCCGGCGATTCTGCCCGCAACTTGCCCAGCGATACGCCGAGCAGCACACCCATGCCCATGCCAAGCGCCAGTCCCAGCCCGATGCTATCGGTGACGAAGACGAGTATGACGGCGAGCACCAGTCCCGCGGCTAACCCAACAGCCAGATTCCTCTTCGTGATTTGCAGCTCACTCTTTTCCGGTTGCTCGTTCATCACAGTCCCTCCTGCTGTTATAAATACCGCTCGATTCCCTATTCACGTTCAGTGCGGCCAAGAGCGCACGAGGTGTTGCAACCAACGAGGTCCTAACTCCGTGCCAACCGCCGCACCAGTTCCACCTGCTCGGGATGCTCGAGCGCGTAGTGCACCCGCCCTTTCACGTGCTCGATTGCCGCGTTTACCGCGCAGCCCTTCGCTACGAGATAGGCCGCGGCGACCATCCCGCTTCGACCGATGCCCGCGTAGCAATGTACCAATACCGCAGATCCGTTCCCTGTTTCTGTGGTTATCCAATCTGCAAGCTCACGCAGCTCAGCCAGGCTCGGCGTGCCAAAATCAGGTATAGGAAGGTGCTTGACCTTCACGCCGAGGCGCGCCCACGATTGTAGATCATACGCAAGCTCCCAGGTCTCCGCGAGCACGGCAACGGCCTTGAAGCTCCCGGCCAGGTCTTCGAGCTCGGCGTCCGAGGGCATCGGTGTGACGGCGAGTTTCTCATCTATCCAGACAACCATTCTTCCGCACCTCCCGCGCTCTTTCTGGAAAGCCCACCCTCTGATTCCATTCGCCGCTCACGCATCCATTTCACGGCATAGAGGAAGGGCGTATCCATCGCCGCGATGATCAGCTTCACGAGATACTGGCCGATGATCAAGGGCACGACGGGCAGCACGCCGTAAAAGGCGAGAGAAATAAAAATAACGGTATCCAGCGCCTGGGAGGTCATCGTCGAGGCATTGTTCCGCAGCCAGAGGTGCTTACCCGCCGTCTTTTCCTTTATCTTGTGGAAGACGAGCACGTCCCAGTTCTGGGAGATGAGGTACGCGGCCAGACTGCCGAGCACGATCCGTCCGGTGAGCGTGAGCGTGGATTCAAAGGCTGCCTGGCCCTGCCACCACGCCGGAGCTGGCCATGCGATGGCGATATCGACCGCGATGACAAGGAGGATCGAGGCGAGGAAACCGCCCCAGACCGCCTCTAACGCTTTACGCTTGCCGTAGAGCTCACAGAGGACATCAGTGACGAGAAAGCTCGTCGCATAAACGATTACCCCGGCCGGCAGGGTGAAGGTGCCGAAGAGCACGATCTTATTGGCCAGGATCTGCGCCATGACCACGAGCCCAACGAAGATCCCGATGGTCAGACCGGTCCCGTATTTCTCGCCGAGTGCCGCAATGATGCTCGCGCCTGCAAGCGTCACGATTATCCACAGAATGATGAATTCGATCATTGTTTGGTTCTCTCTTATTTATCTCCTCTCGCTTTGCTCCTGGCACGAACCGCTCAGGGCCACGTCAGTAACGTAGTAGAGCCGTATAGGATATGTACTTTACCGGTTCGGGGTCGGAGTCCACCTCGCAGAAGGATCTCTCGATGATGAGCGAGCGCGCGGCAAAGACCCCTGCTGCTCGCGCAGCAGCGTGAAAAACGGACGACACGTGCCGCTTTAAATACGCGCACGAACAACCGTTAGCTATAGCGAACGATGCATAATCTCGATATTGCCCGGATCTTTAACGAGATTGCTGATATTCTGGAAGTACA
>Ga0268279_1001825_pt1 | contig 11149 bp, 6 predicted proteins | sample saktaG_6_FD_190142 | JGI IMG/M metagenome (GOLD analysis project Ga0268279, IMG submission 190142) | Saline water microbial communities from Sakinaw Lake, British Columbia, Canada - sak_2010_1_5_80m | ecosystem: Environmental > Aquatic > Non-marine Saline and Alkaline > Saline ...
CCCTGGAGAATGGAACGGTGTTTTCAGAAAAGTACGCAGTTAAAGATACATTAGACTCGCGGATCTTTCGAATAGTTTCAATTATTTCTGCAACTCTCTCTGATTCGGACACCTACTTATATGAACGGCATTAAAGTATTTAAATAATATCTCATTTAGGATGGCAATATTTTCCATTTATCCGAAAGTCATGTTTTATCAGATAAAACGATGAGTTACCTAAAATCAGGGATATTGATTCGAAGCATTTCGAATTCATAGATTAATATCAGAAACGCTGTCTGAACCGACTGGAATGAGAGTGTTTGTTCTCAGGTTTTTCGGGAAAAAAGAAAAGGATAGATTCCCTGGCATCGATGAACATCAGTGATGGTGTTCCCGGTACCCGGCAAGAACATCATGCTCAATCTCTTCGATATGGTGAATGGTATCTTCAGCGCCATGAATGAATCTGTTCATTGTTGACAGTATTGCCGGCATGATACAGATTGCTCCGATAAGAGAGAATAATACGGCAATTACCGTTAACAATCCAAAATTTGCAATTATTGGAAAATCTGAAAGCATCAGTGCAGAAAATCCAAACGTTGTTGCAAGACCTGATACCAGGATAGCGGATCCAATCTTTCTGACACTTGCCTGTATCGCATCAATAACAGAATGGGTCTTTTTCTTTTCTTCCAAAAACCGTTCCATGACAAGGATAGTATATTCAGCAGCAACTCCGATGGTCATTGATCCTAAACAGGCAGTCAACGGTGAATAATCCACACCAAGAATGAACATGGCCACTGCATTCCACCCGACGATACAGATAATTGGGACAATTGGTGTTATTGCATAATAATTCCGGTAAATAAGTCCTAGACAGAGAACCACAAATAAAAACCCAAGATAGGTCATCATCTCTTTACTATCAGTGATATCGGAGATAAGTGAAGTAAAGATATCAAAGTCACCGGTAATATGGGCCTGCACTCCGGGAGGTGGTGAAAGGAAATCAATATCATGAGTCACCTGTTCCTTGAGATTTTCTCTCTGTGTCATCGCAAGGTCAACAGTTGTGAATGTTATCAGTGCTTCATTCTGTCCATTGATATATTGATCTCTGATTCCTACAGGAATCAGACTAAGCACCCGATCAAGGTCTGAATCGGTTGTTGGCAGTTTTCCATTGTTATATGCAGCCAGGTATGTAGTAATACTGTTTACTTGTGTTATCTGCTGATAATTATGAAGTTCAAGATCCTGAAATGACTGCATCCAGAGGATGGTGTCTGCAGAAACGACTGCATCTCCGGTTATCAGTATGGGAAGCGGCGTTGTTGATCCGGTTATGTCTGTTACTTTATCAAGGGTGATTTTAGACGGCATCCCTGTTGGTACAAAGTCCCGCTCTTCCGTGCTGATTGGGATAGTAGGATCAATCTGTATCCCTGCCATTGCAATAAGAACGGCAACCAGCAGTATTGGAAGTGGTTTTTTTGCAATAACAACTGCCATTCTGGATAGAATGCGATCAACCTGTTGTCCCCAGTCATTTCCATTTGTCTTTTTTGGAGTATAATCTAAAATCCAGGCCATAATGGGTATGCCCACAAGGGATGTCAGATAACACAGAGCAACACCGATGATTGCGACAAGCCCGAATGACTGAAGCATCGGGATTGGAGAGATAAACATGGCTAAGAACCCCATCGTCGTTGCAAGCATTGCATAAAATACCGCAGGACCAGTATTTGTAACAGTGATAAAAATTGCTTCACTGAGCGAATGCGTTCTCCTCTGCTCATCAAGCCGGGCATGAAACTGAATTGCATAATCAATACCAAGACCAATGAGAACCGGAAAAGCGGCTATTACCGTCATGGAAATGGGAATGCCAAAAAGACCCATAATGCCAAAGGTCAGGATAAGTCCAATAAAGACCATCATAACCGGTAAAAACCGGTGTGATACATACGAAAAAAGCAGTGCCAGCAGGAGGATCATCAGCACCAGAGCACCAAGAATGAGCACGCCCATTGATTCTGACATGGCATTTTTCATATCCTGTTGAAATGCTGCACCTCCGGTAATAGTACAAATTACTCCTGGTGGAGGTGATGTACTGGAAACAAATGATTTGACATTGCCCATCGCACTCTCTTTTGTTGTATCTGAAAGTCCTGCGTCCAGTTTGACATACATTAGTGTCATCATTCCGGACGGGACCAGTGCAGTGAGAGTCTCTGCCGGTATCTGTTGTTCTATTCTCTTAATGTCTTCATCTGATCGCGGAAGAAATCCGTTATTGGCCTGTTTGAATACCCCTGCAATTGATGTTACTGATGAGACATGTTGGAGGGAAGATAGTGCCGGCGTGATGGTATCAAGATAGGCAAACACCTCAGGACCCGCCGGATTACTCCCTTCAACAAGAACAACAAGTGTTTCCTGGGAAAAATCTTCTTTATAAGTATCATATAAGACACCCCTTGGAGTTGATTTATCAAGATAGGTACCAGAACCGGTCTCCATCTCAAGATTTGTCATCCCGATAAAGGAGATGAGAATGAGAATCAACATCCCTCCGGCAATGATACGTGTGTGATGGTTGAGCAGATTCGCGATACTCACAAATATGTTTTGCATTCTATTCTCACCAGAATATATCTGGTTTATGCTTGTTTCCTTCCCAATCCGTTCTTTTTCAGGTAATATCCTCCACCCAGTATCCCAACGAGTATGAGGAGAATAACAATCGGGTTGGTGATGAGACTAGTAACAGGATTCGGTTTTGTAACCTCGATTTCAATTTTCACCGTATCAGATATCTGGGATGTATCAAGGGCATCACGGTATCGAATCTCAGAATCAAGTCCGTATATTTTTTCATTCGCTTCTGATCCTGCATCCAGTTCAAATGATGCAACTACAGTCTCTCCTGGGAGAATATCGTTTAAAAAGGCTAGATCGTCACTGCTAGTGAATGGATCAACAGCACTGATTCGTGCCTCTGCACTGTATGCAGTTGCTTCTCCAACATTTTTGTAGGTAACCTCTATGACTTTTTTCTCTCCTGCTGTGATTGTATCCGGATCACTTACGACTTCAAAGTCAATTTTACCACCAACAGGGATACCAAATGTCTCGGCAGGGGTCTGCATCTCCTCCCCATCATTGTTATCATATCTGACAATTACTTCGGCAGGATAATCCTGTGGCTCGGCATCTTTAGAGACTGCAACCCGAAACGTTATTGTCTCTTGTGCACCGGGATTAAAATCACCGATATATGCGGTTCCTTCAACCGGTTGTACTGGTGATTTTTCTATATGGTTCAATTCTGCATAGCTCTTATGCCCGGTATCAGTCCCGGTGTTTCTGAGTGTAAGGGTAACAAATCCTTCTCCGCCTGCATTGACATCAGCAGCATCCACGCTGACAATATCAAGATTGATTGCAGACTTAATGATGATAGGAAGTTCACAATTGATATCTTCTTTTTTATACCGGTACGTGATGCTGTCTGTACCATCCTGTTCTGCTGTATTCAGGTAGGTGTACTCCAGCCGGACAGGGAGACGATATTCTCCGGCCTGTGCATCATCTTTTATTCTGATCTGGAATGTGGCAGGAACACTCTCTGATCCGGCGATATCTCCTATCATCTGGGAATCTGATTTGATAAGGATAGGTGCATCATCTGATTTTAGGGTAACCGTTGCCATCTTGGCCATGTTAGGAGCATCATCCCGGTCGATAATACCGGTCTGGACCATCTTAATGGTATTGAGTCCTTTGTTCTGGATCAGAAGGGTGATGGGTAGTGTGGTTCCCGGAGCAAATTCGTTGCTGCCGGATATGGAGACTGAAAGTTCAGGCTCTCCGGCTAAATACTTCGTTCCGGCAAGTACTGGTGAGACGGTCAGTACGGCCAGACAAATTCCTGTTATGATAAGAATCTGTATCCACGATATACCCTGACCTGAATGGATATGAGTTTGTACATTTTTGCTAGTTTTCATCTGTTCACCTGTTACAATGAGTGTGTATTCAAGAGGTGGTCTTTTTTATTATATATAGTTTCTTACTATTTGTTACACATGTTTGTAATAAATAACAACTACACATATTTGGTGCAAATGTCTCACTCTTTAAATATAAGAAACGTGTACAATATGTGTATGAAACACCTGACTGATGAGTTCATCAAAATTAAGGAACTTTTGAGGAACCATACAGAGGGTATGAGTATCACTGAGATAGCGAGAGAACTAAAGAAGAACAAACATTCTATTGGGAGATATCTTGATGTTCTGCATGCATCCGGACATGTTGATCTCAGAAATTACGGAATGGCTAAAGTCTACACGCTCTCTTCACGGGTGCCGGTCTCAGCACTCCTGAGTTATACCATGGCACTGGTTCTTGTTCTGGATCGAGACCAGAGAATCATGCAGATTAATGAACCATTTCTGAAACTCTTGGATCTCACCCAGGACGTTGTGATGATTAAATCGCTTTCGCATCTTCCAATAGCGGATCCAGCGGTTGGTGAACTCATAAGGCAGTTAGATGAGCTGACCAGGGCACAAAACGGTGAACGAAGAGAAGAACAGAATGAATCTGTCCCTTTACTTCTTGATACAGAACCAAAGCAATATTACCATTGCAAGATTGTACCGACAGTCTTTGACAACGGAACTGCTGGAACCACTATTATTCTGGAAGACATCTCCGAAAAATATACCGCAGTCTTGGCTCTGCAGGAGAATGAAGCGCTTTTCCGGAGTGTCTCTGAAAATATCTCTGACGGCCTGATAGTCATTGAGGGAGATACTATCATCTATATGAATTATAGATTGAGCGAGATTATCGGGTACTCAAAAGAAGAGATACAGACAAAAAACATTCCTGATATAGCGATGCACGGAGAAAAAGAGCGAGTACAATTTGTTGAAGAGAGTATAAGCAGTGGCCGGCAGATGGCATCAGATATACAATTCTGGGCAGAGCATAAAGATGGAAATCCCAGGTACCTATATGTCAGAATAACAAGGGTGCCGGTTGAGGATGCTGTCGTGAGGTATTATGTGTTGGTTACCGATATGACTGAGTGGAAGATTAAAGAAGAGGAACAATCAATCCATTATTCGTTGATTCAGCAATTGATGAGTAATTTTCCTCATCCCATTTATATATTAGACGGTGAAAACAGGTTTTTCTCAGTAAATGACTCGTTTGTACGACTATTTGAACTACAGAAACAGGAAATTTTGCAGAAATCCATTTATGAAGTGCTCCCGGAACAACCTGCTTTATTACTTTCAAATCTAACAACCGATCAGGTATCGGATGTAAAAAATGTATCCCCCCCATATGTTTTTCTCTCCTTTAATGACAAAGAGAGACAATGCCATATTGAAAAGAACCAGATTACCATGAGCCTGCAAGGTGAAACCTACATGGTTGGCATTATCATTGAATGTACTGATACAGGGTGACGAATCTATGATGAATACCAGAAACAAAATGAAATTGAAATCGTTCTCAACCGCTCTGATAACAATGCAGAATCTTCTCCGAATCAGTGTATCAAAATATTGTCGCTGTCTTTTTTGTTATTATTCGTAATAACGGCCATAGCAGAAGAACCGGCATGGTTCCGATACCGATAAGAGCCCACTGAAAAGCAGACAACGGGACAGTTCCAAACAGTGTTGCTCCATACTGAACTATTATTATCTGAATACAGACAATGAGTCCCATTATCCCATAAAATACCGGATTTCCCTTAAATATCGGGGGCATCACACTATTAATTCCCCGGCAGTTTATTCCATTATAGACCTGCGCAATAACAAATGCTGTAAAAAATGCCGTCGCCTGTTGTTCTGCAGTCTCCATCCAGGGAATAGTACAATGGAGAACCACTATTCCGGCAATGATATAGAAACCGGCGGTGATGAAGATAGCCCGGGTCATATATGGAGTGATAACTGATGCATTTTTAGGGATGGGCCGGCGACTCATCAGAGCAGGGTGGGGAGCTTCAGAGCAGAGAGCAAGAGCTGCCAGTGAATCCATAATGATATTGATCCAGAGGAGCTGAATTATCGTGAACGGGAGAGGATATCCAAGTAATGGGGCAGCGAAGGTAAGAACTGCTGCAGCAATATTAATTGTCAGCTGAAAAACCAGGAACCGCTGAATATTCTCGTACAGAGCACGTCCCCACCAAATAGCCCTCTCAATTGTTGGAAATGAATCATCTAAAAGGATAATATCACTTGCCTCACGGGCGACTTCTGTTCCGGCAATCCCCATAGCAAGACCAACATCAGCATTCCGGAGAGCAGGAGCATCATTTGTTCCGTCACCCGTAACAGCAACCACCTCTCCATTTGCCTGAAGAGCCTGGACGAGCAGGAGTTTATCATGTGGCTGTGATCTGGCAAGGACCTGTAAATCCCTGACTACATCACAACGCTCAATATCAGATAAGTTCCGAAATTCTGGACCTGTCAAAACCGTCCCGGCTGTGAGGATTCCGGTCTCCCTGGCAATGGCAATGGCTGTCTCCTGACTATCACCGGTTACCATCTTTACGAGTATTCCTGCATTTTTGCAGGTTTCAACTGCCTTTGGCACATCCGGACGGACCTCATCGCGTATCCCTACATATCCATCCCATATCAGATGAACGGGATCGGTGTCCGGATCTGAAATCTCGGCATGGGCAAAGGCGAGTGTCCTCATCGCCCGGCTGGCGAGCTCCTGCAGGTGAGTAAGGTCCGGTTGCGGGCTGCATCGTATTGCAATGACTTCTGGTGCACCTTTTACAAGGAGAAACTGGCGACCCTGTAACAAGACTATCGTTGCCATCTGTTTCTTATGTGAGGTGAAAAACTCCTGAAATACCAGCGGGTTATCAGCCCGAATCTCCTGGTATGCTATCCCTGCCCGATGAAGCCATCTGAGCAGTGATGCTTCAGTAGAATTACCAACCGATTTCATCTGGCCATCTTTTGCTTCCAGTTCAGCAGTGCTGTTTATTGCGGCATTGAGAGTTATCCATTCTTCAGATCGAACCGGAATTCCAGTTAGTTCTCCCGGGGTCTCAACCGAAGATGCTGCAACTTCCATCCTGTTCATCGTGAGTGTTCCGGTCTTGTCAGTACAGATGACTGTCACTGCTCCCACGGTTTCACAGGCTATCATCCGGCGTACAAGGCTTGCAGCCCGGGTCATCTTACGCATTGTCAGCGCAAGGGATACAGTAACACTAACCGGTAGACCTTCCGGGACTGATACTACGATGATAACCACCGCGAACATACAGGCATTAAGGAAAAATCTAACAATTTCAAGAGGTGTTTCTAATGGTGTTCCAAGTATCAGGCCCTGAACCATCACCGAAACGACGATAAGACCTGCCATCGCATATCCAAATTTGCTGATAATCCTTGCAAGGTCTTTTAGTTTTATCTGAAGTGGTGTCTCTGGCCGGTTTCCCTCAGTCAGTGACGCTGCAATCTCTCCCATCCGGGTTTTATCCCCGACTGCACCAGTGATTATCCTGCCTCTTCCTGCAGCTACAAATGAACCCTTGAGTATGATATCATGCAGGTTCTTTTGGACCGGTTCACTCTCTCCGGTAAAGGCTGAATCATCCACCTCAAAATCAACACAAAACACGACATATCCATCAGCAGGAACAACATCCCCCACTTCCAACAAGATACTATCCCCTACCACCACTTCACGCATCGGAATGGTGCCAGGCATTCCACCTCTGATGATCTTTATTTGTGTATCTTCCCTCATGGCATCTAATAATGCAAATTCCCGGTTACTCTTCCATTCCGTGAGAAATGCAATGCTTGTGGCAAGAATGACTGCCATTGCAATCCCTATAGAATCGATAAGACTTTTTCCTTCGATTAATGCCACAATTGCAGAGATGGTAACTGCTATAAGGAGAATTCGGATGATAGGATCGTTATAATTAGTGAGATACTGTCTCCACAGGGGAATTCGTCGTGGAGGAGTTAACTCATTTTTCCCAAACCGTTCGCGGGACAGGAGAATATCATGGGCAGATAAACCACCCTCTTTACATCCCGGAATCTCTTTCTCAGGGATCATATCTGAGTACTATTCTTATCTTTCAGCAGATGAGATTTGCGGCAATGATGGCGTACCAGTAGTTCTGGCATATAACCGATGTATTTCAGAATGAAAGGATATCTCCTAAATCACCGGTCTGACATCGTTATTCTGCGTTTTTTATGGGGAAAAATTAAGGATTCTGGGAAAAAAGAACTGCATATTCATCCCCGGCAAGAGCGACCGGCATCCATTGATATGTTCCGGTCTCGTCTTTATGTATCTGCCATATCATGAACTGATCAGATTCCCGGTCTCCATTCTTGTCAAGAACAAGTGATCCGGTAGCACCATTCAGGAATTTCGCAACCTGGGGTATAACCTGCTGATATTCATCTGCTGATAGGTATTGTGCATCTTTTATCATCATTCCAGCGAGTAAAACCTGATCATACGCGATGAGCCCCTGTATTGTTGCAGGCGTTCCTGTTCGTGATGCAATTTCTTGTTTTATGGCATCAGTAAAGGCAGTATTTTCAGTTGTACCAGCAAAGGCAGCGATAGTATACGATGTCTTCTCTGCAAACCCGACTGTATCAGGATCAGATAAGAGATCCTGGTTCATATCACTCTCAAGACCGCACCAGATCAGATTCGCAAGTTCAGGATATGTTTCTGCCTGATGTAAAAGGAGAGGAATCTCATCATGGCCAATAATCATGACTGCTATGGGTACGTCAGGATATGTTGCCTTTGCCTTCTTAACCTGATTTACCAGGGTTGTGAGTGTTTCACTAAAGTCCGTGGTATTGGCAGTATACCTGATGGCTGAAGACCATCTGTCAGAGTCCTGTTGTATTAATGAAGCAACATCATCTACACAATCAGTATCATTGATACAATCATCCCGGCTTATCGGGATAATAACAGGAGTACTATCATACTTGAACTTCCAGTATGTCTGTAATGCGTGAATTTTAGCTGTGTTATCAGGAACAAGACGAAATATTAGATCTCCCTGCAATGAAAGATTGACAGATGAGCTGGCGCCAATAGAGAGTATCTGTTCCTCTTTGAGATAGTCAGATAATCCCTCTGTTTCAGCGCTGAAAAACGGTCCGACAAAGAGATTGACCCCCTTTGTAAAGAGATCATCAGCAGCTTTTCTCGCGGTTGTTCCTGAGTCGCCTGCATCAGCGGTGAGTAAGTGGAGATTAATGGGAATCCGTGCGGATGAGTAATACGCATTCATATCATCTATTGCCAGTTCCCATCCTGCCAGAATTTCAGGTGCCTGACTTCGCCAGTCTCCTCCCGGGTATAATCCACCGATAGTAATATCATTTCCTGCAGCATCAGCGAATCCATTTATCAACAGAAGAAGCATTACCACTCCTGTTGTCATCAATCGTATTTTCTTTCCATTCATATAGGATCGTTGTAAGAGGGATATATATCACTTCTATTTAGGGTTTCTGAACAAAATGGGTGAGATAATACAGATGCTTCTGTTATCATAGGTTTTTCCCAGTTTTTAATACAGATGTGACGACGAAATCACCTGTTTATTATTCACGTACCCACAAAAAAAAAATATTTCAATTCTCCCAGAACTGCCTGATAAAGAATTTTTCTGGTCTTGCCCAAAAAGTCTCAGTTTTTAGTAATTGATATCAGCATAATACAGATTATCTGATACCATTCCTGAATCAGAAAGGAGATCCTTTCTGTCCGGGGGGTGTGAACCAGGACCTGCTTAAGGTACACCAATTATAACAATGATGTGGTAAAAAATGTAATTTTTCTACACCAATTATGCAAGTTAATTCACAATGCATAAATGAAGTGCACCACAATATGTTCATATTGGTGCAGCTTAAATGTGCCAAACCAGTGAGAATATACTATGGATACGTTACAAGAAACCAGTAGGAATAATATTTTCCTCGTTGATGACACTGCAAACCCTGCTCCGCTTGGATTATGTGCATTTGGAATGACAACCATCGCCCTCAGCCTTCATAATATTGGACTGACTGGTCTTTCCAGTCCAACTATTGCCATGATACTGATTTATGGAGGAATAGCACAAGTCATTGCAGGAATTCTTGAATGGAAAAAGAATAACACATTTGGCTTTCTCACCTTTGGAAGTTTTGGGTGCTTCTGGCTCTCTTTTGCAGCAATTCTCATGCTGCCTGCACTTGGTCTCGCATCAGCACCTGAACCTGTTGATTTAGCTGCATTTCTAGGGTTATGGGGTCTTTTTGCACTGGGTCTCTTTATCTGTACCTTTAAGATGCACAAGACACTCCAGATAACCTTGCTTGCAGTTGTTATACTGGTCGTTCTTCTAATAGGGGCAGAACTCACCGGAAGTGTACTGTTGCTGACCCTCGGAGGGGTTACCGGTATTATAGCGGGTGCCCTGGCACTGTATATTGGCATGGGTCAGGTCATTAATGAGATATATAATGACCGTATTTTCCCGATATAACCATTTTTCATAGATTTATTTTTCCGGCAGTATACTATCTTAATCTGGCATTACTATCCTGAAAGATGGTATCACCCTGACAAATAATATACAAGGACGCTGAATGATACTACTATCAGAGATATTCCTGCATACGATTCAGAATCGTATCCAGTACCAGATATAATAACACCATGACGAATATGATACCCCGGGCTATGTATCATCTCAATTTGAACATCTAGTATTCTAACCGATCACTAGATCTGCAGGATCCCGGGGATTCAGTCTGGCAGGATTACGCACGAAGGAAGGTACAGCACATGCTCTGATACGTAATACAGCCAACAAGAGATCTAAATCATTCATAATAAATAGCCTTAATTCCTTGGTTTGTGTGACTCCTATCTATTAAGATCATATATACCAGTAACCTACGTTGGTTAAATGATATTTTCGTTTAAATTTCAATTCTACCAGCGTTATTCAATTACTTTTACGTGTTTATTCATTTTTGTTACGTATCCGACTGTTATTCTTTCTAAAATAGAAAAAAAATCCCGATAATTTAAGAATCAA
>Ga0268279_1001831_pt1 | contig 11125 bp, 10 predicted proteins | sample saktaG_6_FD_190142 | JGI IMG/M metagenome (GOLD analysis project Ga0268279, IMG submission 190142) | Saline water microbial communities from Sakinaw Lake, British Columbia, Canada - sak_2010_1_5_80m | ecosystem: Environmental > Aquatic > Non-marine Saline and Alkaline > Saline ...
AGAAAAAAGTATCAAAATAATGGTAGCAAACCTGCCACCTAGAATAGATATAAAAAGGAAAATATGTCAGAGAATAAAATGGTAAACTTTCAACCGGAATGGGTGGCAACTTTCACCGGAATATACAGACAGGGCACTTTCAAGAATATCAACAATTTCTTCATACTCAAATTCATCGGCATTATTGAATATCTCCGGGTCTGCAATTCCATTATTCATTTCAAGCAGCCAGTAAGGAACATTCTCTGAAATCATGTCGATATTTTCAAGCAAAAACCCGGTGATAAGTTTTAGATTCAGGTTGGGCTTTTTTGGTTTTGTCATTTTTATTTCTCCCAATTTTAATTATTCACTGTTTCAATCTATTATACATTCAATTTCAGAATTGTCTCAAAATTAGGGAGCACGACTTTAGTCGGCTGATAAAGAAACGCTACCGAATAAATTCGGATTCTTGCCGGTTTACTTTTTGCCGTTCAATGAATTCCCCTAGGGGATAGAGAGCGGTTAATGTTTAGTCGTTCTACATGAAAGAATATTGTGGCGTTACGGCGAGGGACTGCCGGAACGATAATGTAAAAACAAACCCTGTTTTTTCACATATCATTAAGCTGCACTAATATAACATTTTCTTTTCCGGCAATTGTCTTCATGTCATCGGTAAATCCACATTTTGAAAAAAGAATGTAGTATTTTTCTTTATTACAGCCCTCGATAAGTTTGCCCTTCCGTTTCAAATTATCCAAGATATTAACGCCGATCTTTTTATTACTGAATTTACACTCCCCAATCAGGGTTTCGCCATTTTTATTATACGCTAAAATATCAATTTCTTCATTTCTATCCCACCACGAGCCTATCCGTTCATAATCGAATGGAATAGTATCAGGATTCAGTTTTAAAAATTCCAGGCACACTTCTTCAAAAATATGCCCCAGATATATTGAAAAATCCGCCTTTATTTTTTGCATAACAATATTGGCGCGATCATCCTCAATATATGTTAAATATGGGTAAATGAATCTAAACCAAAAACGAAAAAAGTTGTCCTTGATTATATAGATACCCTTACGGCTTTTAAGCGGATTTTCATTTGCCGGAACACGTCTTTCAATAATTCTTAATTCAATTAATTTGTTTAAATATTTACCTACAATGCCCCGGTCCAGTTGAGTTGATTGAACTATTTCGTTAATTTTGACTTTGCCCAGTGAGATTGCCCGCATTATAGCAAAATAATTTTGGGGGGTTCGTAATTCCTGCATCAGCAGAAAACGAACTTCATTGTGAAGAAACCTGTCAACCGGAATTATTTGTTCCATGATGTTTTGCCAAATAGATTTTCCGGGATTTGCCAGCTCAAGATAAGCGGGAATATTTCCGAAGACGCCGAGAAACTGAATAAGTTTCTCCGAAGGTTTTAATCCGAGCATTTCGGCGGCGTTAGCGTAATTAAATGGCCGCAGCTCAATTTGACCGGTGCGCCTGCCATATAGCGGACTTTTATAGCTCAAAACTTTCTTTTCCATGAAACTCATTGATGATCCGCACAATATAAAAAAGATGTTGCGTTTTTTAAGCCAATTATCCCAATGCCTTTGTATGATAGAGGGAAGTTCCGGACTTGATTCGACCAGATACGGGAATTCATCAAAAATTAATACTAACTTTTCGGAAAATTTTCTGGATTTTAAATAAGTAAAAAATTGTTCCCAATTACGTATCGGATTTGAAGAGATATATTCATCCTGAAAATGTTCTGCGAGCAACCATGAAACAATCTCAAGTTGTTCAATTGTATTTCGTTGGTCAGCCATAAAATAAATGTGAGAATAATCCTTGAAAAAATGTCTGATTAATTCTGTTTTACCAACGCGGCGGCGACCATAAAAAACTATTAATTCGCTTTTTTTCGATTGCAGCCGTTCATTTAATATTTTTATTTCTTTTTCACGATTAAAAAACATCTTTCCTCCTTGTTATTACACGATTAATTTAATCATAAGATAACAATATCAAAAGAATGTCTGATAAAATTTACTTTCCGTCGGTGGAACGTCATAACAATGGCTTGGCGCTGCGCAACGGCACTAATCTCGGCTGCATAAATAGAATGGCTTTTACTTGTCGTTCTGACTTTAGAGAGTAACACACCCCGTCCTTCGGACACCCCTCCCCGAAGATCGGGATTTCTTTTCGATCAACTTTTTAGAGGGGACCCTGGTAAATCCCCCTTAGAAGGGGGAATAAAAGGGGGATGTGATTTGGTGTGTATTTTAATTTCCAATCGGAATACTCACTGAATAAATTTCCCAGGCGGTTTATTCTCGTTCCCAAATTGAATTTGGGAACGAGTAGCTCGGAATGAGACCAGACGAAATAATATTTAAATTTTGCCTCTTTGAAATTGGCGAAAACAGGTTTGGGGACAGACTCTAAATAAAAGAAAGCCCTCTATAAAAGAGGGCTTTCTTTGCATATACTCAATTATTATTATTGTATATTCGGCAATTCCAGTCCGTAGCCTTTCTTCTTATCTTCCGCTTTAAGCAGGAAAGCAACGATCAAGGCCAGAACAGTTAATCCTATAAAGATCAACCAGGTTGTAGAATAATCATAGACGGGTATAGTCCCCGCAGCTTTAAGTTCATCCAATTTTATTGCAATTTCTCCATTGGACAACCCGCTTGCGGCAAACTTTACTTTATAGTCGGCTATTAAAGGAGAGATAGTCGGATTCGTTTTATTAAGAACCAGTCCAAGGATAAACGGTATTCCCATAAGTCCCCAGTTTTGTATCCAGAAAATAATGGCATATGCTGAGCCGAGTTGTTTTTCGGGAATAATTTTTGGCACCGAGGGCCACATGGCGGAAGGTACCAGAGAAAATGCAATACCGAGTAAAATAGCATTTACTATTGCTATCCAAACGCTGGTGATAAACGGCAGATAAAAAATAACATGAACGACGATCAGCATAAGTGAACCAAGAATCATAATCGAGGCGCCTTTTCCTTTTCTATCATAAATACCGCCAAATAATGGGGTTAAAAAGATTGTGCCAAAAGGCACTAAACTTGGTATAGCACCAGCCCAATCTTCCGGCACACCAAATTTATTCACCATTAAATCGGGTCCATATTTATAAAATGGAAAAACTGCCGAATAAAACAATACACATAAGATTGCGATATACCAAAAGCCTTTATTTCCAATAATTACTCCCAAATCTTTCAGCTTAAATTCGTCATCGCCGGAGCTATCTAATAAAGCATTTTCCTGCGTATCTAACTTTCTATCTATCACGTTGTAAACCAGGAAAGTAAAAAATCCGATAACGAGAAATAATAAACCCATTAAAACCGTTGTGGGAATACTAGTGTTTTTGGCAAACCATGCCCCAAAAGCAAGCGGAACGAATGATCCCAGTCGGGCTATAGCAACTTGCATACCCATAGCGGTTGCCATTTCTTTTCCTTTAAACCATTTTACAATCATCTTTGAAACTGTGATGCCCGCATATTCAACACCAACACCAAATAGCGCATAACCAAAAGATGCATAAAATATTCGGGCTTTCAGTCCAAGAATCATGGCATCGGGACCGAAATTTCCTGCGAAAGCATAATATTTAATAGCTGCACCTGCTACCATTATTAACGAAGATGACATTGTGCTGAAACGGATACCCATTTTGTCAAGAATAATGCCGACAATAATGAGCATTACGAAAAATACATTAAACCAACCGTAAGCGCTTATAACAGTTCCATAATCGGAACTATCCCACCCATAAGCTGTCTCAAGCATTGGTTTCAAGGGTGATAGGATTTCACAAAATAAATAACCGGCAAACATTGTGAAAGCAACAATCCCCAATGCTGCCCAACGCGCTGTCTTTGAATCTCTTAAAGTTTTTTTAATCTGTTCTGTCATATCTGAACCTGCTCCTTCTCCAATTAGTTTTTCGGGAAAATCGCCCGTAATCTACGGAATACCATTTAAATTTTAAATGGTATTGTCTCGGAATTGTTGTCTATGCTAAAGATTATGATTAAATTCTGCCGATTTTTGTCAACCAATTATAAGGAGATAATTACAATGGCTCATGTAATTAGCGACGAATGCATTGCCTGCGGCGCATGTATACCTGAATGTCCGGTAGATGCGATCAGTGAGGGCGATGTCTATGTCATTGATCCCGCTCTTTGTACTGATTGCGGCGCATGCGTGGATGTCTGTCCGACTGAAGCAATTACCCCGGAATAATTTAATTGCCCGATCGATTAAACGGTCGGGCTTTTGCTTATATTAAAACAACAATATAATCTTCATGTTATTTCAATGTATTTATTAAAAACCAGATTCTATATTGGATTTGCCGTCCTGCTCTGTGGCGCCTTCTCGTGTCAATCAACAACACCTAAAACCATCGTGAAAACGGGGTTGGACATTGTCGTTGAAAAGCAATTTGCCAAATTTACCGACAAGCGGGTCGGGATCATCTGCAATCATACGGCTTGTGATAAAACCGGGAAACATATTGTCGATCTGTTTCATGATAGCGGCGTTTGTCGGGTAACGGCAATTTTCGGCCCCGAACATGGATTCCGGGGAATGCACGCCGACGGACGAAAAATCCACGATGATACCGACAAAAAAACCGGAGCCGCTATTTACAGTCTATATGGGAAAATCCGCAAACCAACCAGCGAAATGCTGGATAGCGTAGATGTACTGGTTTATGATATCCAGGATGTCGGCGCCCGTTTCTATACTTACATCACAACCATGTCGCTGGCAATGGAAAGCGCCGCCGAAAAGGGGATTCCGTTTGTTGTGCTCGATAGACCGACCCCAATACGGGGTGACCGGGTCGAGGGACCATTGCTGGATATGAACTTTCAATCTTTTGTAGGTCCTCATCCAATACCAATCCGTTACGGCATGACCATCGGAGAGCTGGCGCGCTGGATTAATGGAACCGGCAATCTCAAAGAGGGCGCGAAAGCTGACTTGATTGTCATTAAAATGGCCGGGTGGAACAGACAACTCTGGTACGATGAAACCGATTTACCGTGGATATCGCCTTCGCCTAACATGAAGCATCTCGGCACAGCGACGGTATACCCCGGCTTCTGCCTCCTGGAAGGAACAAATTTATCAGAGGGGCGCGGAACCGAAGATCCCTTTTTACAATTTGGCGCTCCATGGATTGATGAAAAATCCTACGCCGAATCTCTCAATAACATGGGGCTTGCCGGAGTCACTTTTGAACCGGTCACATATACCCCCATAACGATTACTCATGTTGCATACAATCCTAAATACAAAAACCAGCTATGTCGTGGTGTGCGGATAAATGTCAACAATCGCAATCAATTCATGCCGGTTCAGGCAATGGCACTTATTCTTGAAAAAACCAGGGCCTTGTATCCCGACAGATTCCGTTTAAAATCAGGAATTGATCGGTTGTACGGAAGTGATAAATTGCGCAACGCCCTGATACAAGGCACTCCGGTCGCTGATTTAATCGAAAGCTGGAATGCCGACCGGCAGATGTTTCTTGAACAGGCTTATTTATACTATTTATACAAATAAATCTCGATAGATATTTTAGTATTCCCAAACACAGATTGAGCGACTGAAATTTGCATCCGTTTTTGAACGAAATTACCCGATTTTCCAAATCTCTTGCGATCAGGCAATTACTTTGCTTCTTTTTTAATTATGATGATATTGTTGCCCAAAACCCGCGGGAAAAATCGACGATTATCGAAAGAATTGTCTCAATTTCAAAAGTTCCCAGCCTGTGCTCGGGAATAATCAGCCGCAACCCGCTTAATGAACTGCAAAAAATATCAGGCGCGGAAAATATTATCATTGCAGGCAGCTCCGGGTTTGAAATCGACAGTCCGGATTTTTCATGGACGTTTCCGAAATTGGGGCTTATCCGTCACCAAATCGAAAACACATTCTCAACAATCCGGATGGAGATCGGTCCATCCTGGGCAAAAGACAATGTCATATTCGATGGTGTCGGGCTCCGAATTCGCACTCCTAAAAACGACGCGGTACTGTTTCAACGGCTGTCTCTCATTTTACAAAACGCTCTACGGGATACGCATCTCTCGATCATTCAACAAGCAATGATCATCCATATTATTCCGACAGATAAGTGGAATAAAGGCCTATGTGTCGGGAAAATTTTCGAGTTGCTGCCCCGGGATCACGGTCTTTTGCCCGTGATAAGTTATTTTGGCGGCGAACGAAATGACGAACCCGCCTTCAGACAGGTAAATTTGTACGGTTATTCAGTATTATTAAGGGAAAATATAGGGCGCAAAACAGAGGCGCAGTACTTCCTGCAAAACACAAACGAGCTAAACAAGCTGCTTTTATGGCTTAATTCACGGTAATTATTTATTGCTGTTCAGGTTGTCCCAAAATGAGACGGCGCGGCGAATATGGGGAATAGTGATCGATCCGCTCACGATCAAAGCGACCGCAATTGCCTCTTCAAATTCGCGATCGGAGGTTCCGCATTCATGACACCGGATCAAATGATATTTAACGCAATCATCACAGCGCAAAACAAGAGACGCTACCAGTCCCAGCATCTCCTTGATTTTCTGGTCCAGGGCACCGTCCGCGAAAACCTGTGTTTCCAGATTGAAAAAACGTTTTGTGGTTTTACTACTGTATTTCATCACCAGATCATTTAGAAACAGACGTTCACTTTCAAATTGCTCTCGTCTTTGTTCTTTCATAGCAACTCCTCATTGGATTCAATTCCGTCATGGAAACAAAGTATATGAAAATTAAAGTTGTTTTGGAAGGAAAATAAACAACCCCGCAACCAACAAAGAGAGCAGTGGGTTCGCTCTTTATATTTTGAAATTGCGGGATCGATTTAATTTAAAACGCTGACAGCCTTTTTGTCGCGACCTTTTCGCTCAAATGCCACAACACCGTTAACCAGCGCAAAAAGAGTATGGTCATTTCCAATTCCGACATTATTACCCGGATGAATTCTGGTGCCGCGCTGACGGACAATAATTGAACCCGCCGTCACGAATTCGCCGCCATAGTGTTTAACACCGAGACGTTTGGAATTGCTGTCACGACCATTTTTTGAACTACCAACACCTTTTTTATGTGCCATTGTATATAACTCCTAGTCCTGCTTCGCTGCGTCTTCTTTTTTCTTTTGAACTTTTGGAGCGGTCTTTTTGGGTTTTGCCCTGGCTTCCGCTTTCAGGCCGGTAACCTCCAAAAGTGTATAGGGTTGACGATGACCCTTTTTTACTTTATAGCCTTTACGGCGTTTTTTCTTGAATACAATAACCTTTGGAAGACGTTTATGTTCAACAACAACTGTTTTAATTTTAGCGCCCTTTACGTGCGGCTTGCCAATCTTAACATTATCACCTTCTCTAAGGTATAATACAGAATCGACTATATATTCTTGACCCTCTTCGATATCCAGTTTGGGCACTGCTATTTTTTTTCCTGTTTCCAGAACTACCTGATCACCGGATATTTCGGCTATGGCATACATATCACTCTTCATAAATCTCTCTGATCTTGGTTTTCAATAAGGCCTGCAAATTTAGAGAATTCCCGGAGATTTGTCAAGTCTAATATTGGTCGGTAATATCGTCGCCGGTTTTAGATAGATGTACTTTAAAATCATCAATCGGGATTGAATTGTCCTCCACAATTTTTATTCTGAGAAAGTTTTTCCACTGAATTCTTCGCATTAGATTGTTGGTCGATTCTCTTAAATATTCTACCATATCGGGATGCAGATGTATTGAGAGGCGTTTGCTCCGCGATTTTACCTTGAACCGCCTAAACCAACTCTCAATTTTGGTAACCACCGATTCCTTAGAGGAAATGCGCCCGGATCCATGACAGAGCGGACACTCCTCGCTGACACTGTAGAGCAGGTTTAGCCGGGTGCGCTGGCGGGTCATTTCCAACAAACCAAAATCTGAGATGGGAGATATTGCAACTTTTGCGCGGTCGCCCTGAAGCTCTCTTTTTATATCCAGAAAAACCTTCTTTCTGTTCTCACCCTCTTCCATATCAATAAAATCAATGACGATCAGACCGCCAATATCTCTGAGCCGCAATTGCCTGGCGATTTCTTTCGCCGCCTGAAGATTGATTTTCAGCGAATTTTTTTCGTGATCCTTTTTGCCAATAAATTTCCCGCTATTAACATCTATCGTCGTCATTGCTTCAGTGTGTTCGATAACTATAAAACCGCCACATTTTAGCCACACTTTTTTATTCAGAGATTTATTAAATTCTTTCTCGATATTGTATTCATCAAACATTGGATTGCGGGAATGGTGATATTCTATCTTTTTGATAAACTGTGGCGAGACACTTTTAATATAGGCGTGCAGCCGTTTGTAAAGAACCTTGGTGTCAACGATAATTTTATCCACATCCGATGTCAGCAAGTCCCGGATGACAGTAGATGTAATTTCCATATCACGATAAACGCACACCGGTGCAGGGTCGATTTTAACGCTGGCTTCCAATTCCGCCCATTTCTCAATCAGGTTTTCCAAATCATTCTTTAGAATTTTCTCGTCATGACCTTCGGCAACGGTACGAATGATCAGTCCAAATTTATCCGGTTTTATCTTCTGGGCGATTTTCCGTAATCGCTTTCTTTCATCCCGCTTGCAAATCTTTTTTGAGATCCCTATATAATCCGCATTGGGGACAAGCACCAAAAACCGTCCCGGAATCGAGATGTCCGTAGTCACCCTCGGTCCTTTTTGGGCAAAAGATTCTTTGATGACCTGCACCAGAATTTCCTGCCCGGTCTTTAATAGCGTCCGTCGTTCTTTCTGTGGCTTTCTGCGCCTTGGTCGCGGGGAGCCTGTTTCATCTTCCTCGCGAACAATGCTGCCGATCATCGAAGCGACCGTTGCGGAATCATCCATCTCTGAAAAGGGAAGAAATGCATTTTGACGATACCCAATATCTACAAATGACGCCTGTATGGCGTCTACGACGTTTTCAACTTTTCCTTTATAAATATTTCCCAACATTCTGGTTCGTTCCGGTTTCTCCACAAAAAACTCTACCAGATCTTTATTCTCCAGAATAGCTATGCGGGTTTCTTTGCTTGTTTCACTTATTAAAATCTGTTTTTCCATATTTTTTCCTAATCTAAAATTAATTTGCCTGCAAATGAGTCTTTTTGCGGCAAATATTTATACTCTCGTTAATGCCCAGCTCCGGCAAAATCTCTCCGGGACGGGCTGTCTGTCCATCCAGCACGCGCATTGACAACAAGATTCGTTGATCGACCACCTTGATAGTGTTGACAAATTTGCGGACGTTAACTACTTTCTTCCGGTCTTTTCTAACGCGCTCTACCAATATTTCCGTACATTCCAAAAACATCTGGATTTTCGCCTTAATATCCTCGGGTATATTGTGAAAAACCTGAATCTCATAATCAAAACCCTCTACCCTTGAGAATATTGAGGTGGATTTCAGCGGTATTATTGATGCTGTCTCGATTATCATACCATCAGGTAATTGCTCGTTTAAACGATTAACAATATCTTTGGTTTCACCTTTCAATACAACTTCAAGGTATTCGTCTTCAGATGAATATCCAAGGGGCAGAGGATACCCGGATGAGATTATCGGACGCTTATTAAACCCCTGGGTAAATGCAATATCCAGATCTGCCCGGCGTAATGCCTGTTGAAATACTCGCATTATATCCAGATGAGAAATAAATCGCACCAAACCGGTTTTTCGATATCGAAGCTGGTATTTAATTCGTTGCTCGTCAATTACTACTTCTTCCGCTTTTTCCTCTCTCCTATCTGCATCTGATTTTTGCACGAGGTTCATGGATAAATGTTCCGGGTCACACACGCCGCATCCAACACATTCATCGCGACAATCCGGTGTTATCTCTCCACGGTATGCTTTTTCTCGCTCTTTCAGCAGAAAGTTTTTCTCAATCAGCGAATCAATATGATCCCAGGGCAGTATCTCGTCCTCATTTCGTTTACAGATATATTTTTTATGATCAATATTATTCTTTTCAAATGTTTTTCCCCAGATTGACGGGTCGAAGAACTCACGCCATGAATCAAACCGCGCTCCCAGTTTCCAGGCGTCGTAAATCACATCGGCGATCTTTCGATCTCCCCTGGCTAACACACCCTCAAGTTGTGAATAAAACGGATTGCGCGCCATTACTTTTACGCGTCTTGATTTCTTCAGTAACGGTTTTAATATATCCAGTTTTCTTTGAATTTCTTCCCGGCTGTCTTGTGCTTCCCATTGAAAGGGTGTAAAAGGCTTGGGGACGAATGTGGACAATGTAATATTCAGGGACAGGCGTTTTTTACTATGTTGTAAAATTGTATCTGTCAGGCTGGCAATTGTCAGGATGTCTTCATCCGTTTCAGTTGGCAAACCCAGCATAAAATACAACTTTAATGACCGCCAGCCGTATTGAAGGGCTATTTCCACAGAACGAATTAAATCCTCTTCTTTAATTTTTTTGTTAATAACCCGTCGCAACCGCTCCGTTCCGGCTTCGGGAGCAAAGGTTAGACCGGATTTACGTGTTTTCCGCGCAATATAGGCTATCTCTTCCGAAAAACTATCCAACCGCAACGACGGTAATGACAGCCCGATTCTCCGGCAATCCAATAGTCTCGAAATACCGCAAATCAATTCCTCCATTCCATTATAATCCGAAGACGAAAGAGACAGGAGAGACACATTTTCATATCCCGTTGCTTTGAGTGAGTTTTCAATCTGTCGCTTGATATCTTCCGGCAAACGTTCGCGGACCGGACGATAAATCATGCCTGCCTGGCAAAAACGACACCCCTGGGTGCAGCCACGCATGATTTCCGACACGAGCCTGTCCTGAGCGATTTCTATTAATGGCATAACCGGTTTTTCGGGGAAATATTCGGTTTTTAGACACGGGACGCGCTGAGAGATTATTCGGTCGGGAATATCGGCGCTGATCGGGCGAGGAAGAATAAAGCCGTTTTCTGAAATGGTCTGATCGGTATAAAACCGGGGAATATAGAGTCCCTTAAATTCCCGGACCAGATCG
>Ga0268279_1001832_pt1 | contig 11118 bp, 5 predicted proteins | sample saktaG_6_FD_190142 | JGI IMG/M metagenome (GOLD analysis project Ga0268279, IMG submission 190142) | Saline water microbial communities from Sakinaw Lake, British Columbia, Canada - sak_2010_1_5_80m | ecosystem: Environmental > Aquatic > Non-marine Saline and Alkaline > Saline ...
CGTGATGGCGGTTCGCCCGTGTTGCAGATCCCAGTACTCCGCACCATACGCCCCCGGCGTCAGGCCGACGAATGCGACGCGGTTCTCGTCACAGGCCGACGGCTCGCCCCGGGTCCGATCGAGGGTGTCATAATTATAGACAAAGAGGAATCGCCGTTTGGCGTTTCCGGCCATCAACGCCCGGAGGTTTCCCGTGCGGCTAGTGCCGGAAACCTCACGGGTCCGCCACCCGCCCCCTTCGGGCGCGTCCGCGACGATGAGGTCCTCGTCACGCATGAAATCCGCCACCACGCGGTACCACCCGCCCAGGTCTTCGCCGTAGTTGAAGTTCCACCACCAGCTCAGCGGCGTCCCGGCCAGACCGCAGGCGACGCCGCTCCAGAGCGAGCCGAGCGTGTCGCGCCGCATCTTGTATGCGGAGTCGCCCGCATAATAGCCCGCGCACTCGGAAATGAGCGTCGGCCGGTCAACGCCGCCGTACAGCTCAGCAAAATCCTGGATGGCCGCAATCTGATTGTCCGAAAACCCGGCGATGCCGCCCGAATAGACGTTGGCGCTGACAAACTCCACCTCCCGTGCGCGGAAGAAGGAGGGATCACGATTCGGCAAGCACAACTGGTTGGCGGCGATGTGGCCGTACGGGTCCTCCCTGCGCAGGAACCGCAACTGGGAGAGAATAAAGCTTTTGGCTTGCGGCCACGCAGGAATGCCGCTTACGATGTCCGGCTCGCTCATGATGGTGAAGGAATGGATGGCCGGAGAGTCGGCGTATCGGGCCAGGAGATACAGCAGACGGTTCTGCGACAGCCTCCGCGCGCGGGGATGCGTCCAGAAGTCGTTAGGCCTCGGGAGAAAACCGCCGTTGCGGATATTGTACGGATGCTCGGGCCAGCCGAAGTCTTCTTTCAGACGCGTGTGGTTGCCCGCCTCCCACTGGAGGCGAATGCCCCGCCGCTCGCACTGTTCCACGATCCGGTCGTTCATCCAGGCGTGCTTCAGATTGTAGCGGCCGATGCCGCCGTAAGCGTCAACGGCCGCGTTCCACTCGAGCCCGTTCCACCAATCGCTCAACCAAAACCGGGCGAAGGTGCCACCCGAATCGGCGAGATCGTCGAGCAACTCACCCATGAACCCCAGGCTCATCCGGTCGGGCAGGTAGGACACGTACTCCTGACCATAGGGCCGATCGACGGGATACGGAATGTTCCATCCGATTGGGTAGAAGAACCGCCCGTCGGCGTGCTCGAAGAAGCGCGGGCTGCGGGATGAGACCCGTAGAAAGTCGGGCGGCGTGCCGGCGATCACCTCAAAAGATCCGCTCTCCAGCACCCGCTCCCCGCCGTCGGAAGCGGGCGCCAGCAGGCGGTAGGCGTGCCGCCCCGTGACACGAGGACGGTAGCGCGCGAGAAAGTGTTTGGGGCCGCAGGGGCGGATGGTCTCGCCCGCGGCCGTGGCGACAGCCTCGAAGTTCTGATGCAGAAAGGGTCGGAGCCGCAGCGACCCGGCACCCGCAGGGGTCACCTCCAGCACCGTGCTCAGCACGGCGTAATCATACGGGTTACCATGCCAATTCTTCAGGTCAAACGCCATTTCAAAGCGGTCCCCGAGCGGCACGGGGGAGGTCAGGACGTGGGACCAGTCCAGCCGCGCTCCGCCGGCGGATGTCGCGGCATCAAACTGGTAGCACAGTCTGGCTTGGGTTGCGAGGGGCTTCCTGGCAAAGACCTTGATTTGAAGCCGTCGCAGCCCGCTGCGCTCCCAGTCCGACCATTGACCGGCGTGGTCGATCGGCCGCCAGAACGCCACGGCTACCTCGCCGGTGAGCGGCGCCTGGAACGCGAACACGTCTTGGGCGAGCGTGATGTTGTCGAAGACATGGGCAAAACTGAAGCGGTTGTCGCATTCCGCAATCACCTGAACGGCGCACCGGTCTGCACCGGGGAGGGAGAACAACATAAAACGGGACTGGCCGGATTGCTCCAGGGTTTCAACCCGGAAGGGAATATCAAACACCACTTCTGTGAACGGACCCGCCCCGGGATGGGCGGTAATCATGCGGTAACGCGCGAGAGCGTCCGGATTGGCGTCGCCCCCGATAGCCGCCTCCCGGCGGGGAGCGGGCTGCACGGATGCCGTCGCCGCCGCCCGTCGGTCGAGCCAGATCAGTGTCGCGACGGCATAGACCACCAGAGCCACTGTCCAGAGGCGAATCGACGACGGCTTTCCCCATTTGTGATGACATTCGCCTGCTGCGTTACCGTTCAGCATCTGATCCTTTAGCAAGAGCCTTAGAAGTGAATTAGCAGGAATTATTCCAGATATGGGAAAACCTGGAAGGCAAACTTCTGATTGACGTTCACACGTAATTGCGATATAGTCTATAAACAATGTGGGGTTTAAAATGTTTACGTCAAGCGAAAGGATCTGAGTCATGAGTCGGATTTACGCGGACAATTCGCAGTCCATCGGCAACACGCCGCTTGTACGGCTGAACCGGGTTACGCAAGGTGCGGGCGCGACGGTGCTGGGCAAGGTTGAGGGTCGGAATCCGGCTTACTCGGTGAAGTGCCGCATTGGCGCCAACATGATCTGGGACGCCGAGAAACGCGGGGTGCTCAAGGCCGGCATGGAGATTGTCGAACCCACCAGCGGTAACACCGGCATCGCGCTGGCCTATGTGGCGGCGGCGCGCGGGTACAAACTCACCCTCACCATGCCGGAGACGATGAGCATCGAGCGCCGCCGCGTGCTGGCGGCCTTCGGTGCCAAGCTGATCCTCACGCCGGGAGCCGAGGGGATGAAAGGGGCCATCTCCCGCGCGGAGACAATGGCCGAATCGGAACCGGAGCGCTTTTTCCTCCCGCAGCAGTTCAAGAATCCGGCGAATCCGGCGATCCACGAGCAGACGACCGGGCCGGAAATCTGGAACGACACCGATGGCGCCATCGACGTGCTGGTCTCGGGTGTAGGCACCGGCGGCACCCTCACCGGCATTTCCCGCTACATCAAGAACACCCGGGGCAAGAAGATCCTGTCGGTCGCCGTGGAGCCCCGGGAAAGCCCGGTCATTACGCAGCGACGGGCGGGGCTCGCCCTCAAGCCGGGTCCGCACAAGATTCAGGGAATCGGCGCGGGGTTCATCCCCGACACCCTCGATCTCTCCCTGGTTGACCGCGTGGAACAGGTCGACAGCACCGAGGCCGTGCTCTTCGCGCGCCGGCTGGCGCAAGAAGAGGGCCTGCTGGTCGGTATCTCCTGCGGCGCGGCTACGGCGGTCGCGGTCCGACTCGCCAACGATCCGGCGTTTGCGGGCAAAACCATCGTCGTCATCCTCCCTGATTCGGGCGAACGCTATCTTTCGACCGTTCTTTTCGAGGGAGTCGGCGCGTCATGAGGCGTGCGTGGTGCCCACGACCCTGATGATGCAGAAAGGGAGCCGGACATGGACGAGCAGATCATGAGCAGTTGCGGGACGGCGCGCACCGGCCGTGCCGCTTCCCGCGCCGGTCGGGTGCGATTTTACTTCGTTGCATCGCACCTAGAATTCAGGAGTCAGGAGTCAGAATTGATTTCAAACCACTTAGGCGTGGCTTTGCCTCTCTTTGTCATGTTCTCAAAACCGGAGACACACAAATCTTCAGGAAAGATGACATAAAGCCTTGGCGCTCAACTTCTGACTCCTTGATTCTGACTCCTGACTCCTGTGCGAATTCAACAAAGTTGAATCGCACCCGTGCCGGTCTGCTCGTCCCGCTCGCCTGCGTCCTGCTGTGGACCGGTTGCGCATCCGTGTCCGCACCTGAGCGCGACATGCGGATGCAGAACCGTGACGCGCGCAGCCTCTTTGATGCCGCTGATTCCCCCCCGCAGCTTGACGAACACGCGACCTGCGACGACTACCTCCGCCATGCCTTTGCGCGCAATCCCGGCATCCAGGCGGCGTTCGATCGGTGGCAGGCCTCCTTGGAGCGCATTCCGCAGGCGCGATCGCTGGACGATCCGACGCTGTCATTTGAATATCTCATCGAGCAGAGAGACACGCGCTACCAGGTGAGTCTGGCGCAACAGTTCCCCGCATTCGGCAAGCTGGGCCTGCGCGAAAAGAGATCCGTGAGCGAAGCCGAGGCGGCGATGCACGCCTTCGAGGCGGAACGCGTGATGGTGTTCGGCCGCGTGGTCCAAGCCTTTCACGAATACCATTATCTGGAGCGGGCCACCCAGGTGACGGTTGAAAATCTCCAACTGCTTGCCGATCTCGAACAGGTTGTGACGATCCGTTACAAGGCCGGGACCGCCCCTTTTTCCGACGTGATCAAGGCACAGGTGGAGAAAGACCGCCTCGCCAACGACCTGGGCTCCCTGCAGGATGAGCGGGCGTCGCGATCAGCCGTTCTCGCCGCGCTGCTCCAACTTCCGGCGCACGCCATCCTCCCCTGGCCTCAGGCTTCGCCGTCCGGGCCGACGCGGATCGATGTGGAATCCCTCGACGGCATGATCGCCGAACTCAACCCGGAACTGAAGACCGCAACGGCGATGATCGCCGCCGAGGGCTACCGGGAGAAACTGGCGCGCAAGAGCTTTCTGCCGGACGCCATGCTCGGCGTCAACTGGATGGTCATGTCCGGAATGAACGGCGGCAGCAAATCCGATGTCGGCCTCATGGCCGGCATCACCGTGCCGCTGTGGTGGGGGAGCTATCGCGCGGAAATCCGAGAGGCGGGCGCCTTGATCCGGGCGTCCATGCACGAACGCGACAACAGGCTCAACGCCCTTCGGGCCGAATTGAGCCTGGCCGTCTTCACCTTTCGTGACGCCGAACGCCGGATCGACCTGTTCACCCGTGCGTTGATCCCCAAAGCCACGCAGGCGCTGGAGGTGGCCACGCAGGACTTTTCCACCGGCAAGTCGAATTTCATGGCGCTGGTCGACGCCCAACGCACAGTGCTCGCGTTTCGACTGATGCGCGAACGCGCGCTGGCCGACCGTGAAATTGCACTGGGCGAAATTGGCTGTTGCGTCGGAATGTATGATATCGGGGCTGCGCGGTAAATCGGTTCGGCCCGTTTGAGAGAAACAAGGAAAGGATCCAATCATCATGAGAAACAGGATACTCCCGATCGGCCTGCTGGCCGGCGGTTTATGGGTCGCGGTTGCGGCCTGCGACGCGGTGGAAACCACGCTCGACAAGGCGCCTGCGGGCGGGCCGGAAGTCGAAAAAGCGGAGGAAAAGCCGTTGGTGCTTCAAACGACCTGCCCGGTGATGGGTGGAAAAATCAACAAGAACCAGTACGTCGATCACGACGGCAAACGCATCTACATCTGCTGCAAGGGTTGCGAAGGACAAATCAAGCAGGATCCGGCGGCATTCATCAAGAAACTGGAGGACGCCGGCATCACCGTGGCCACACTCCAAACAACGTGTCCGGTCATGGGCGGCGCGATTGACAAGACGTTGTATGTCGATCATGCCGGCAAGCGGATCTACGTGTGTTGCAAGGGCTGCATCGCCACGGTCAAGGAAGATCCCGAGAAGATCATTACGACCCTGGAAGCGGCCGGTGTGGCGCTCGAGGCGACGCCGAAGGTCGCGCCCAAGAAAGCGACCCAACAGTAATAACACGAGGGGTCGAAGGCTGTGAGGCTGTAAGGCACTTGCTTGTGCAAATGGGGCCCTTGCCGCCTGAACAGGAAGAGGTGTGCACATGAATACGGCGGCAGGAAGAACGACGTGCGGCACGGGACGGCTCCTCGCCGTCGCGCTGCTGATCTTTGCGGCTGGTTTTGTGCTGAGAGGCTGCCTGCCCCCGCGCCAGCCGGCAGCGCCGGCGACGGCACACCCGGAGGCCGCCGGACCGGCGGTCGCGGCCGCCGAAGTCTGGACCTGCTCCATGCATCCCCAGGTCCGAAAGCCCGGGCCGGGCCAATGCCCGCTCTGCGGCATGGCGCTGATACGCGTGACCCGGGATCCCGGCGCCGATGCGAATCAGCCGCGTCAACTCACCCTCTCGCCTGCGGCCCGCGCGCGCGCCGAAGTCACCACGGCGGCCGTGGAACGCCGTGCCGTGGCGGTCGAGGTCCGTCTCGTCGGCAAGGTGCGGTTCGATGAAACCCGCCTCGCTTACATCTCCCCGCGCGTCCCGGGTCGGATCGACCGGTTATACGCGAATTACACCGGCATGCCGGTGCAACCCGGGGACCACCTGGCCGACATGTACAGCCCCGATCTGGTCTCGGCCCAGCAGGAGTTGCTGCAGGCCTTGAAGACGACATCCGATGCGTCCGACCTATCCGCGTCGCTCCTCACGGCCACACGCGAACGGCTGCGGTTGTGGGGACTGACCGCCGACCAGATCGCCGGGATCGAACAGAGCGGACGGATACGCGAGCACATCACTTTCTATGCGCCCATCGGCGGCATCGTCGTCGCAAAAGACGCCCGCGAGGGTCAGTACGTGGAAACCGGCATGCGCCTCTTCACGGTGGCGGATCTGACCCGCGTGTGGGTGCAGCTCGAGGCCTACGAGGCCGACCTCGCGTGGCTGCGCTACGCGCAGGAGGTGCTGTTTCAGGTCGAGGCCTATCCGGGCGAAACCTTCAAGGGAACGATTACGTTTATTGCCCCGCTGCTCGATCCGTTGACGCGCACCGTCAACGTGCGGGTCAACGTGGCGAACGCCGACGGCCGGCTCAAGCCGGAAATGTTTGTCCGTGCCGTGGTGCACGCCACCGTCGCGGGCAACGGCCGGGTGCTGCGCCGCGATCTGTCCGGCAAGTGGATCAGCCCCATGCATCCGGAAATCATCAAAGACGGTCCGGGCGCCTGCGACGTGTGCGGCATGGCCCTCGTGCGGGCCGAGGATCTCGGCTACGCCGTTGCGGATGACGCCGCCGGCGCGTTGCCGCTGGTGATCCCGGCATCGGCGCCGCTGATCACCGGCAGGCGGGCGGTGGTTTATGTGGCCCTGCGGGACCGGGAGAATGTTTACGAAGGGCGTGACGTCGTTCTCGGGCCGCGCGCCGGAGACTACTATCTCGTCGTGACGCAGGGCGCCTTCAAGCTCGACAGTTCGCTGCAAATTCAGGGCAACCCCAGCATGATGACGCCCGCAGCCGACGCCGCGCCCGCCGATCACGATCACGGAGATGCCGCTCCGGAGGCATCCGCCGTGACCGCGCTGGCGGCACCGGATGCATTCCGCGCACAGGTCGCCGCCGTCCTCAATCCTGTCCTCGCGATGGGGAACGCGCTGGCCGACGACAACCTGGACGCCGCCGTTATCGCCGCTGCCCAGGCGCAGCAGGCGCTCGGCGCGGTCGACATGAACCTCCTCTCCGCCGAAGCCCATGTGCGCTGGATGACCTCCGTCGAGGCGTTGAACCTTTCGTTGACGAAGGTGACAGCGGCGCAGGAGATCGAGCCCTTCCGCCTGGCGTTCGCCGCGCTGTCGTCCGAAATGGCCCGGGTCGCCGGCATGTTCGCGCCTTTGCGCGCGGCCCCCCTTTATATCCTGCACTGCCCGATGGCGTTTGACGACCGGGGCGCCTCCTGGCTGCAACAGGACCAAGCCGTCCGCAATCCCTATTTCGGAAAAGCCATGCTGACGTGCGGCGACGTGACCGGGACGATCCCGTCCGCAGGGGGAACGCCTCCATGAACGAACCTCCGTCCGCGGCGCCCCAGGCTGTCAAACCCCCGTCGATCCTCGATCGGGTGATCCGCTTCTGCCTGGAGAATAAGCTGGTGGTCGTGCTGATCGTCGCCGCCACGCTGGGGTGGGGCGCCCTCGTGGCGCCGTTCGACTGGAAACTCGGCGGCTTGAATCGCGACCCCGTCCCGGTTGACGCCATTCCCGACATCGGCGAAAACCAGCAGATCGTCTTCACCGAATGGGAAGGGCGTTCGCCGCAGGACGTCGAGAACCAGATCACCTACCCGCTCACCGTCTCCCTGCTGGGGATTCCCAAGGTCAAGACGATCCGCAGCCGCTCCATGTTCGGCTTCTCCAGCATCTTCATCATTTTCGAGGAAGGCGCCGAGTTCTACTGGACGCGCAGCCGGGTTCTCGAGAAGCTCTCCAGCCTGCCCGCCGGGATGCTGCCCGACGACGTGCGGCCCGCCCTCGGGCCGGACGCCACCGCGCTCGGACAGGTGTTCTGGTACACGCTGGAGGGGCTGGACGCCGATGGGGTCCCCACCGGTGGATGGGGACTGGACGAGTTGCGCAGCCTGCAGGACTGGCATGTGCGCTACGCGCTCCTCGCCGCCGAAGGGATCAGCGAAGTGGCCTCCGTCGGCGGCTATGTCCGGGAATACCAGATCGATGTCGATCCCGACGCCCTTCGCGCGCACGGGGTGACGCTCGACGATGTCTATCGCGCGGTGAAGGATTGCAATCTGGATGTCGGCGCCCGCTCGATCGAGATCAACAAGGTCGAATACATCATCCGCGGCGTCGGCTTCATCAAGACACTGGCCGACATCGAAGAGGCCGTGCTTCGCGCCACCGACGGCGCGCCCCTGCGGGTGCGGCATGTGGCGCGCGTTTCCAAGGGACCGGCATTCCGGCAGGGGGCGCTGGACAAGGGGGGCACCGAGGCCGTGGGCGGCGTGGTGATCGTGCGCTACGGCGCCAACCCGTTGCAGTCCATCCACAGCGTCAAGGCCGTGATCAAGCGGATCGAGCCCGGTTTGCCGTACAAGGCGGTCATCGATTTCAGCCGCACCGACCGGGCCGAGGTTGAGCGCTTTGCAGCCGCGCAGGGGTTCGAGGCCTACACCGGCGCCGCGCTGAATCAAGACGCCTGGATCCCATGGCTGCGAACCGTCCCGCGCGCGCAACACCCCGGCTGGGTGCGGCTCAGCCAGGTGAAGATTGTGCCGTTTTACGACCGCACCGGCCTCATCGACGAAACCCTCGGCACGCTCAGCCGGTCACTGATTCTTCAGATCCTCATCACCGTGATTGTCATCCTGGTCATGATGGCGCATTTGCGCAGCGCCCTGCTGATCTCGAGCGTGATGCCCGTGGCCGTGGTGATGTGTTTCATCTTCATGAAGCGGTTCGGCGTCGATGCCAACATCGTCGCCCTCAGCGGCATCGCCATCGCCATCGGCACCGTGGTCGACATGGCCATCCTGGTCTGTGAAAACATCCTGCGGCATCTGGAAGCGGCGCCCCCGGATGCGGATCGTCGCGACGTGATCTACCGGGCCGCCTGTGAAGAGGGGAGTGCGGTGCTGACCGCCGTCTGCACCACGCTCGTCGGTTTCATGGCCGTATTTGCGCTGGAAGGGCCCGAGGGGAAGCTCTTCAAGCCGTTGGCCTACACCTACATCTTCGTCCTCGCCTCGTCCTTGGTGGTGGCGCTCACCCTGGTGCCGGCGCTGGCCCATGTGCTGATGGGCCGCGCGTCGGCAACGCCCCCGCGCGGCGTGCTGGGGCGGCTGAGAACGCTGCTGTTCTCGCTGCTGATCGGCGCGGGCGTGGTGATCGCGGTGACCGTGCAGGCGTGGGTCGGCGCGGGTGTCATCGCGTTCGCGGCCTGGCAGCTCGGCTCCCGCTGGATTCCCCGGCGGGTGGTGAAGATCCTCCATCGTTCGGGCACCTGGCTGGCGGTGTTCGCCGCAACCGCGTGGCTGACCACCCGCTGGCTTCCGGTGGGACCCGAAAAAGGATTCCTCCTCAATTTCCTGTGGGTGGGGGGCTCCATCGGCTGCATTCTCGCCTTCTTCCTGGGCTATCGGAAGCTCTACCCGCGGCTGCTGCGCGGCTGCCTCAACCACAAACTGCTGTTCACCCTCATCCCCGTCAGCGTGTATGTCTTCGGCCTGCTGGCCTGGCTGGGATTCGAGCGTCTGTTCGGCTGGCTTCCGGATCCGGTGAAACGGCTCGCACCCGTCTCGTATGTGCTGCACGCGTTTCCAGGCCTCGGCAAGGAATTCATGCCGCCGTTGGACGAAGGCTCCTACCTGTTCATGCCCACCACCATGCCGCACGCGAGCATCGGCGAGGCGCTCGATGTGCTGCAAAAGCAGGACCTGGCCATCCTCGAAGTGCCGGAGGTCGAGAGCGCGGTCGGCAAACTGGGGCGGGCCGAAACGCCGCTGGATCCCGCGCCGATCGAGATGTTCGAAACGGTCATCAACTACCACCCGCAATATCTGAGCGGCCGCGACGGCCGACGCCTCCGGTTCAAACACGATCCGGCTGGCACCGATCTCTTCCGGACGGCGGACGGCGCGCCGGTCGCGGCGCCGGATGGAGCCCCCTATACCGTGCCGGGCCGTTTTGCGCGCGACGCCGACCGCCGCCTCATCCCCGACCGCCACGGCAAGCCCTTTCGCCTGTGGCGGCCGGCATTGAACCCGGACCTGAACCCGGGGCGCGATGCCTGGGTCGGCATCCGCCGGCCGGACGACATCTGGGACGCCCTGGTGCAGTCGACCACGCTGCCCGGCACGACCTCGGCGCCGCGTCTGCAACCGATCGCCGCGCGGATTGTCATGTTGCAAAGCGGCATGCGCGCGCCCATGGGCGTCAAGATCAAAGGCCCCACCCTTGACGCGATCGAGGAAGCCGGATTGCAGATTGAGCGATTTCTCAAGGAAGTCCCGTCCGTCGAGGCCGGCGCCGTCATTGCCGATCGCATCGTCGGCAAGCCCTATCTCGAAATTCTCATCGATCGGGAGGCCGCCGCGCGGTACGGGGTTTCGATCGCCCGCGTGCAGGAGGTCATCGAAGTCGCCGCCGGCGGCAAACCCATCACCACCACGGTTGAAGGCCGCGAACGCTATCCCGTGCGCGTGCGGTATCAGCGGGAGCTGCGCGATTCAATCGACGCGCTGTCGCGCATCCTGATCGTCAGCGAAGGCGGGGCGCAGGTCCCGCTCGCGCAACTGGCCGACATCACCGTGGTCCGGGGTCCGCAGGAGATCAAGAGCGAAGACACCTTCCTCACCGGGTACGTCCTGTTCGACAAACTGCCGCACAAGGCCGAAGTTGACGTGGTGGAGGAATGCGACCGCTACCTGAAGCACAAGCTGGAAACCGGCGCCTTCATCCTGCCGCCCAACGTCTCGTATCACTTCGCCGGGAGTTACGAGAATCAGTCCGGTCC
>Ga0268279_1001834_pt1 | contig 11114 bp, 10 predicted proteins | sample saktaG_6_FD_190142 | JGI IMG/M metagenome (GOLD analysis project Ga0268279, IMG submission 190142) | Saline water microbial communities from Sakinaw Lake, British Columbia, Canada - sak_2010_1_5_80m | ecosystem: Environmental > Aquatic > Non-marine Saline and Alkaline > Saline ...
GCGGTCTTTTAATAGGGCGGGATGGAGAAAGTTTACAGGCCTTTGAATATTTATTAAATATTTTTTCAAAAAAATGCTCCAATGATTATCCTTGGAGAATTATTTTAGACATTAATAATTATCGGGCAATGCAAGAAGAAAAGTTAAGAGAATTTGCAAAGAAAGCAGCCCGTCACGTGTCTTTAACAAAAAAAGAAATTGAATTACCACCCATGAGAGCTCGAGACAGAAGAATTATTCACTTAGAGATTGCCCTAAGAAGTGATGTGTTTACAGAAAGTGTTGGAGAAAGAAAAGAGAGACATATTCTAATAAAACCCCAAGAGAAATAAATTCTTTTTATACCTAATATTAGGTAGCGCCATACCAGCATCCTTCTAGAATGCAAGCATTACTACCTGGGTATGAACCATATCCAGTTGCTTCTGGTAGGGCTACATGGAGATGGTCTCCTTCATCTAATACTGCCAGTCCCGCTTTATTAAATTTTTCTATTATTTTTTTATTATCTTCAGAACTATTTGAGACTGAATCTATATCCACGCAGGTACCATCAAGATGGCAATCATTTGCTGTTCTTGAAATACTCGTAAGGCAAGGTAAATTAGAATTAATACAAGCATCGTGCACATGCCAAGATGGATTTATATCTTTTAATTGATTCAATTTACTAGCTAATCTGGAGTCTAAAAAAGCTTCTGAATATTGACCAAATGTTATATAATCTATGGGAATTCCCATAGATATTATATTAACCAAATCGTTTGATGTGGTTTGGTCTTGTGGAGTAACTTCTGGAGCAGATAGAGCTGTTATGTCAGAAGAACCTTTTAGAATATCAGGATTGATAGTATAGAGGACAATATAAAAAGCGAATAATAAAACAATCCCAATAATGGCACTCATGATTCTTTCCTGAGCGTCTTTTTGCTGTGCAGTATTACCTCCAGAAGTGAGATATTGAAATCCAGCATAAACAATCATAGCAAAAGCTAATACGCCAGCTAATCTAAAAGCCCATTTAATTATATAATCTACTAACTCATTTATTCCTTGTTTGGCGTCAAATTGAATTACTTCAAGTGTTGCTTCATCGGGAATTTCACCTGCTCCTGAAACTAACGTTGTAGAAAAAAACAAGATACAGGATGTAAATACTATTAATGCGACAATACTTTTAATTACACAAATTTGTTTATACTTCATAACAATTAGGAAAGAGCTAATTAAATCTTATTTAAATTCAACAATTTGACCTGATTTAAGAAATCCAGGAAGCCCGACTTCCCATTTGAAAAATCTAAAAGTAGGCACAGGTATAGTTTGTGTCATTGTTTCTTCAACTTTTTGTTTTGTCTCATAAAAACCTAATGAAGAGAGTAATTCTGTTAACATTGGGGGGCAAGCCAATGCTATAGCTTGAGAAACAACTGCTCCTATGCCCCAAGGGAGAGCCGTGGCCGCATTTGCAAGTGAATTGCATATCCATGAAACGTCTAGTCCGCTTTCAATTAAATCTAAAAACTTGTTTGTAACAAGATCAGTTATGTCTTCGACTTCACTTATTGCTGTTGCAAAACCTTCTTGCAAGTTCTCTGGAATAGCCTTGCCTAACTCTATAGCGTTAATAATGGCTTCTTTGTCAGAATCTGATAAATTACTTGATTGAATAGCTTGAATTGCAAAATCTATATATTTGCTTGGAATAGGGTTATTGCTGTAAATTTGATCTATAAAATCCTGTTTTGCTGTTTCTGCTAGTCCTGTAATATTTGCTAAATCTGATATATTATCAATTTGTGAGGAAGCTAAGGCTTCAGCAATATCCTCTTCCTCTGAGCCAACGATATAAACTGGGACAGTGCCACAACTAGAAGTTAAAGGAGAATCTGTAGAATCTGTATTTTCGCCACCAGAGCAGTCATTATTACATGCTATGGAGCATGAATATTCACCAGTATCAGATTTAGAACATTGACCTGTTTCAGGATTACAAGCATAACATGTTTGTGTGTTTGGATCGCATGCTGCAGCAGCAGCTTTCATTGGCATCAATAAATTCCAAACAAGTAGATTAATTATAAAAGTAGATAAAAAAAATTTGGATATTTTATTGTAAAATTTTTTTTGATGCATAGTTTTATTATTTTTTTAATATTATTTATTTTTTAAAAGCTACGGAAGTTAATTTTGTTGTTTTCCTATGATTTTTTTAATAGGAGCAGGTGCATTTTGAGATATATAGCAAAAAATAACAGTACAAGTTGCAATAGGGAGAATACTGGCAATTGGCAATAAATCCATTAGATGGCCGGCGAATATCCATGTGCCTCTGGTTCCACTGATAATAGTAATAAAGAAAATAAAAGCTGTAAAAGGTACACTAATCATCCAGACAAAAAAGTTAATTCCTGGAATAAGGCCTAAGATCATTTCAATAGCATCTTTAATTATAGCAGGTATAAGTAATAATAGGAATATAATCAAATCCATCCTTTTTGTTTTAGGCTTTTCTTCTTCTTTGTCTGGTTTTATAGTAGGTTCCTTTTTTTCTTTTGCTTCTGGAACATTTTTTTCTTCAATTTGTTCTTCTGGTTGCATGTCTTTTTGTAGGGGTTTTTGTTCTTCCATGATATTTTTTAATTTATTCTAGCTGAATATCAGGGTTTAATTCCTTTTTAGCTTTTTTAATAGCTAAAAGTTGAGCTGGATTTGAAGTAATAATTTGGTCCTCAGCATAAGAAGCGATTATTTGAATAGCAGCATGCTTATCTTCTGCAAAAAAGAGCCCTGTTCCAACAGAAGCTTGAAGAAGAATAGTTTTTTCTTGCTCAGTAAGATTCAAGGCTTTTCCTATAACGTCAATATTAGCAGGAGATTGTCTCAACAAAAGAGCTAGGGCAGAATTAGTAATTAATGGTTTTCCATATGGAGAAGTTAAGGCGTCTTCTATATCCTGTGTGATAAAAGTCACCCCCATATAATATTTTCGCGCTCTTTTAACTAAACCAAATAAGAAAGAAGCACTTTCTTCATGATGTAATAACCACCATCCCTCGTCTATTATTACGATTCTCTTCCTTAAGTCTTTTTTTATCATTGTCCAGATATAATTTAGTACTACATACATAGCAATAGGCCTAAGTTCTTCTTCTAACTCTCTCACACCAAAGATAACTAAACGATTATTGATATCAATATTTGATGGCTGATTAAGAAAACCAGCATAACTTCCTTTAGTAAATTTATAGAGTTTTGCTGCTAAATCTTCAGCACCTTCTGTGTTTTTCAGAACATTTTCTAGATCCTCCATTAATGGTATACTCTTTTTTTCGCCTATATTTTCAGGAGAAATATCCCGACTTGCATAGGTTTGTACAATAGCTCTGTCTAACATAAGTTCTTCTTGCGGAGAAAGGCCTTTTAGCATTAACTTAATTAGTCCGATAAGATTTAGAATATGGTTACGAAAAACTTCTTCACCAGTTTCTTCTTCTTTTACTATAGGAAGTTCAAATGGATTAATATTATCATCAGAAGCAACAGATATTTTAAAATAACTTCCCCCAATTGAATCAGCTAAGTATTCATACTCATTTTCTGGATCAATAATTAATACGTTAGTCCCTAATAATAATGAACGGAGAATTTCCAGTTTTATGGCGTAACTTTTTCCTGCACCAGTCTGGGCAAAAACTACCATATTCGCATTTGGTAGAGTAAAACGATCAAAAATAACCAAACTATTGTTATGTAAATTAACACCGTAGAGTATTCCTTTACTATCTGAAAGATCTAAAGAAGAGAATGGGAAAAGAGTTGAAGCTGGCTGTGAATTTAAAGGAGTGGTTAATAATAATCTATCCATTCCTAATGGTAAAGAAGATTCCATTCCTTCAAATTCTCTAAAAATTGTAGGTTTTGCGTAAATTAATTGTTGCTCTAATATATTTTTAATTTTACTTTCTATTTTTATGAGCTCTTCTTTATCATTTGCAAAAAAAGTAATATAAACACCAACTTCAAAAAGTTTTTCACTCCCTTGTTGTATTGTATCTCTTAATTTTTCAACATTATTCAAGGCAGCTTCTAATAAAGGATTACGAACTAATCCCCTGTCTGTTTCAATGCTTAATTGGGCTTGAATTTCTGCAGATTTTTTTCTTAAATCTCTTAAAACCTTATTAATATTAAGTGGATGGAAAAAGATAGAAATATTAAAAGATTCATCTAAATTAATGATAGATGAAAACCAGTTAGAAGCTAAATAATTTGGATAGGTTAGAATAAAAAGGGTTGAACAATATTTATTTCCTAACTTAAGAAAATTAGTATTAATTTCTAATCCTGCAGGAGCAATTAAATCCTGAAGTGTAGAAACAGCTTGAAATTGAGCTAGTTCCTGTGGGTCTTTAGGTTTTCTTTTAAATAAATTTGGAAGACGCATATTTTATTTATTAAATTCTTCTGGAATATTTATTGACTCTCTTTCAAAAGCCTCTGGATTATATGAATTAAAAAATAATTCAATCAGTTCTTTAGTAGTTAATGGATGGGATTGTAGCCCCATTCTTGTTAAATTAGTAATGATATTGTTTTGCCTGATCATTAATTGTTGATAATGCTGATTAAAACTTTCATCAGAAAGAGGAATTGTAGCAGAAAATGCTTGGTGTCTTAAATTAAGCAATGTTTTATAAGCTTCTGCTATTTGGCTTAATATGGTTTTAGTTTTTATCATGATTGGGTCATAAGGCACTATTACGTAGAACTTCTTTTTCATAATATTATTTCCAGTAACTAGTCCTTTAATAAATGTATGATAATCCTCTCCTTGAAGCTTAAGAAGATTATTTGTTTCCTGACCGATTTTTTCTTGAAGAAAATTTAAATACGATTCAATATTAACGCGTCTGGAATGAGCTATAACTTGTAATGGAAAATCTAAGTTATTTATAAGATTACGCCAGCTCATTAATACAGAAGATTGTTCTTCTTCTGATTTTAAATCAAAATTTATACCTGATACTTCTAAAACTGAACGGAGTGAACCGCTTTTAAGAATAATTACCCCTTTTCTAATCTGTTGAAGGGAAATAAGTGATTGACTGCTGGAAGTTTCTTTAGGCATCTATTTATCTAATATATCAGTTAATTGTTTAAGAGTTTTTTTATCTAATTGTTTTTTAATATTTGTTTCTACTGTACTTTTTGGTTTTTGAGGAATATATTCTGGTGTTTTTGAGAAAGTTTTTTCTTTTTTCCACAGATAGAATTTTGGAAGCCAAAAATGTCGAATAGCAGCCATAACAAGAGTATAAATAGGAACACTATGCATTTGCCCAAACGCGAGAAAGACACAAGCAGGAGCAAGAACCATTAGTAAAATCATCCAAAGCCATGGTATTAAAATAAAAAAAAGTAGAACAATCAATCCTCCAAAGGATAATAATATCCACAACTGGGTGAAAGTAATCCATCCCATTAATTTTGTTTCTTCTTTTATGAATTGAGGTACTTGATAAACCATATTTTTAAGCTTGACCAAATGGGTTTTCCTTCTGATATTTTTTATAAGGAATAGGTTCTTGAACAATAGGTGCTTCCTCTTTTTTTTCTTTTTCTTCTTTTAATTTAACATCAATGATATATGGCTTTTCTTTTTCAGTTTTTTTAAAAACCTCTTCATCTTTAAATTTTTTCCCTTCACCACCCAAAACTTCAGAAGATGCTACTTCCCCTATGGATTTTTTCTTTAATGGTTCTTTTTTTTCTTCAGGCACTGGTTTCTCAAAAATAACCTTTTTCATTTTTTCTACTATCTCTGGCTGAACATCTTTTTTTTGCATTGCTGCTAATAGTTTTTCCCGAATTTTTTCTTGTTGTTCTGAGGAAACCCTTGGAGCAACAACTTTTTTTAATTCTTCTATCTTACTAACAGGTTTTTCCACTTTTACTTCAGATGGTTCAGGAAAAGAATATTCAGGAATAATTGGTTCAGAAGGTATTTGCTCTGTTATAGCCTGTTCAGCTTTTTCTTCTGTAGCAGGGCTTATCTTTGGAGGTACCGAAAACTCTATTGGGATTTTTTGTTTTAAGGGTTGAGACTTTGGAGCTGAAGAATGTTTACATTCCTCCAGCGCTTTATTTAAAGGATTAAAGATTTTATCTTGAATTATTCTATTAATAATTTCCAAAGAAGTATCTGAAATTTTCAAACGGGTTTTTAATTCCTTAGCAAAATTTTCAGGACTAATTTGTCCCAAGAGAACATCAGTTGTAGTTTCATTTAGTATAAACAACCCTTTAGCACTTAACTTAGCTAATGACCCTGTGTCTCGAATGGTTAAACTAATTTTATCAGAATAAAGGGCTTCTTGAAGAGGCTTAGGGAGGGCATTATAAATTTTTAAGAATTCTTCTTTATTCATTTATTTATTACTTGAAGATATTTTCTATCCTCTCAAGTTCATCAGGATCAGTATCAGGAGAATCAGTGCCAGGATGAAAAATCTGAGGATCAATTCCACTTTCTGCGCGAAGAGGTTTTGAATCATTTAAATGTTGTTCAAATTTCTTTTTTGTGGCAGGATCTTTTTCAATTGCCTTCATTATTTTTCCATTTGGTCCGCCCCATCCTTTCTTAATCAGATCTTTAGGAGAGAGAGAGTGCCAAAAGGCTGCCATTTGAGCAGGAGAAAGAGTATTAATTATTTCCTGGATAGTTTTATCGAAGGTTGAGTCAGCAGTTCTATTAGCGAATTTCTCTGCTTCTTCTTTAGTTTTACCTCGACGCATTGCTACAGCAGAAGCTCTGTCTTTTCTATCGTCTACTATATTTTTTATAAAATCACTAGATTGGGTTTTCTCTTTCATCTTATCAGATTTGATTCTGCTTAAAGCTTCGACTTTTGATTTTATAGGTCGGCCAGTTTCAACAAGTTGTCCTTCTTCTAATTTAAAGTAGTGAGGAATTGCTTTAGTGATAGCACTTGCACCAAGGCGCGCATCTCCTTGATGCATTTTAATAAATTCTACAGATTCTTTACTTAATTCACCCATATCAGCTAATTTATTAGTCAAAGCAATCCTTCTTTCATAAGCATTTCTATCTAACGGAGATGGAGCAGGAGCTTTTTCCAGTTCTTTTAAGCTTCCTAAGCCAACATTCTCCAAATTCTTTTCATGCTCTTTAACCCTTGCTGTTTTAGCTTTTTCTCCAGCAACCATCATTTCCTGTCCGACCCCACCTAGTAGCGGAACTTTAGTCAATAGTTTTCCTGCCTTTTTGTAAGCTGAAGATTCTTTTATTGCTCCTGTTGTTCTTTTTGCCGCAAAAGCCCCAGCAAGCCATCCAGCTTTACTAACTTGTTTTTGGACTATTTTGCCTACAGCCCCGCTGCTTTGGATAGAAACAACTAATCCTCCAATTAAGAACATAGAAAACAGAATAATTTGAACAAGCATAGCGATAATTCCTAGTTTGTCGTTTGATGCACCAATTGCAGCAAGATGAGAATTCATTCCATTTAAAACAACAATACCTGCATATAACGAAATAGCAAAAGTGATAGGAAAAAGACACCATCTTGTAAATTGCTCCCACCATAATTCCCAGAATTTTTGAGTATTCGGTAGAATCCAAGCAGCAAAAGCAATTGGCGAAATAGCAAGTAAAATAATAATTACAAAAGAACGGAACATCATCACGAAGAAAATAGCTATTAAAGACATAAAAGCGAATAATCCAATTAGTGCAAGAGCAGCTAAAACAAGAAAGAAGTTTCCCCAGGCAAGACCCCATCCTTCTTTTTCTATTTTTATTTCTGTTTTTATATCTTCGCCTACTTCTATTGTGCCCATTGTGTCACCATAACTTGCAGAATATTTTTCAGGACCTGAAATTTCATCTGTAAGATAAAGATTCATTACAGTTTGAGCGATGCTTTGATTATTGTTTAGGTCTTGGGTTAAATTAATAAATGTATAAGTAATAAAATGAGATATATCTAATAATACTCCTGGAAGAATCAGACTGAAATTGATTAATAAAGCAATAAGCACTAGTTTCCAGAGAATTTCTTGCCAACGATATTTTTTTATTCCTGAAATAGTAGAAACAGCAATAATAATTAAAATTAAAATTAGGGCAAGGTTCATAAAATTTCTTAAGATTCCCCAGATTTCTACAACTCCTTTATTTGTTACAAATCCTCCATAAGTATTAGGATCAAGAGCCCAAAATATCTGTGCTGTTAAAGAGTTAATCGTTCCAGCTATCATTTTTCCTATTCCTTCAAGAGCTCCAATTTGAAAAGTGCAAACTTTATGTGACCACCATTTGTCATCTGCGTCACCTTTTAAAATACTCCATAGAGTTGGAGGAGGCGTTTCTGCACCATAAATAAGTTTACTACAAACTTCTGTGGCCTTAAGTTCTTTTGCTGTTCCTGTTACTTCCGTTGTTGCACCCATTTCAATGGCAAGTTCTACTCCACCCGATAGCGTATCGCACCTGATATTTATAAGTTGTTGATCAACTCCCCAGTCGTATCCCGGATCACAACATCTTTCAACATATTCTGCCTTTGCTGCAACTTCACTAATGCCTTGTTCTTTAGCATAATCAGGTAGATTCATTGTTGAGTATTTTTTGCAAAATTCTACAGTGGTAACATCTGGCGTAGCAGCTTTTACTTGCGAAAAATTAGATTTTAAAATAGGGCTTATTAATAATGATAAAATGACAACACTGAAAACCCCGATTTTTAATATATTTTTTGTTTTCATGATATTTTTTGTATAATAACTTCTTATAATATTTTATTTACTATAATTATACATTATTTTTTATTAATAATAAAGATAAAGAAACCCATTGTTTTATGGATAAATTTTGAGCCCGTGTTTGCAAAGGGATATTTAATTGCTTAAAGGCTTTTTTAATAATTTCTTTTTCAATTTTAAGATTAGCAGAAAGATTATTTAAGAGTAATTTTCTTGGCTGTTTAAATCCGGCTTTTACGATCTTGAAAAAAGATCGTCGCTCCACCATTTGGCGGAGCGCAATGACAGAATAAGGAGTTAATTTGATAACAGCAGAGTCCACTTTTGGTTTTGGAGAAAAAGAGTTTTTAGAAACATAACAAATAATTTCTGGTTTGGCATAAAATTGGACAGAAACAGCCAAAAGATTCATTTTTGAAGGTTGGCTGATTATTCTTTGGGCCACTTCTTTTTGGACCATAAAAATTACCAAAGAGGGTTTTTCCGGAATTTCTAAAATTAAACGTAAAAGACGAGAAGTCAAGTAATAAGGAATATTGCCAAGCACTTTGTATTCAGTATTGAGTATTGAGTATTGAGTATGAAATTGGTTAGTTTTTAGAAAATCGCGAATGTCTCCCTGGATAATTTTTAGATTATGCTTATCTTTAAAATAATTTTTAAGAAATTTAACAAGTTCAGGGTCTTTTTCTACCGCTATAACATTAGCTCCAGCTTCAATAAGAGCTTTAGTTAAAATTCCTTTTCCTGGGCCAATTTCTAAGACCTGATCTTTTTTATGTATTTTTCCTGCTTGAATAATTTTTTTTATTGCTGCCTGGTCTTTAAGAAAAACTTGCCCTAATTTTTTTTGTTTATTAAGTAGCATAATATATTTTGACAAAATCAATGATAGTGGTAAAATATAATTGAAGGGTTATTATAATTTAATATAAAAACAAAAATGAACCAAAAATATAAGAAATTAATCATTGTTCTTGCAGTGATACTTTTAGTCGCCTTAGTATTTATACTCATCTTATCTAACAAAAGAAAAGAAGTAGATCTTACTTATGGCGGTTGGGAATCGAGTATTTATACAGGATTTTTAAAACCCCAGAAAGGCGCTTGGTCTGAATTGGTAATTATAGACGGAGAAGGCAACGAGAGTTCACAAAGATCTATCTATCTTGGAGAAAAGACTGTAGAAGGAATTCGAGCCTACGGAGTAGAAACAGACCCCAATGTTTTAGATAACGCAGGATCTGTTCTTCAGGTTTGGTATGAGTATAACACAGATGAAATTATCAAAATAGCTAACAGGGCAAAAAAGGAAGAAGGGATTACTTGTATTAATGCTCCTTTACTAGAAACATTATTTCCTACGCTTAAAGCATACTTGCCGACTATTGTGACCCCTGATAAATATAGTTCAATGAACAAATATACTTACGGGACTTTTACGACTGAGACTAATAAGACTATCCAAGTAGCAAAATTTATTGATACTCATGAGACAGAGATATGGTTAAGTAGTGAGGTGCCTTTCGGGGTGATCAAGGGTGTATTTATGCCAACTAATAAAACAATTGTTCATTTACGTGACTTTGGTTTATCTGGGGCAAGCCCTATAATCTCTGAAATCCAGATAAATAATTGTGCAACACAAAAATTATTTGATTCATCCTAATAAAAATAAAGTAAACGAAGAATTTATAATCAGGCTGATCCTGTATTGAGAATGTTAATGCTTTTAGTGATTTAATGTTTTATTTTGAAAATGCTTGTAAAATTTCTATCACGGAGTTGACTTTTAAAATAGTTTTGTTAGAATTACTGATAAGGCCTTCAGAAAGGCTTTTTTATTAACATTTGATTTTAAATCACCATTTTTACTTGGAAAATACAATTTAATAAAGGGATAAAGAGGATGAGAAGTTGGGAAAAGGCATTAGGAAAGAAACAATTATTGATATCCCCGTCTTTATTAAAGGTAGCAGTTGGTCTGTTCCTGCTTTCTTTATTTTTTGGTAATTCCTACCTTTCTTCTCATATAATGTCTATTCAAAAAGAAGGGGAAGAGTTTTTAATAAAAGAAGATGGCTGCCCTGTAATTTTAGAAGGCAGTTCGTTTACTAAAACAGCTTATGCTTATCACGAATGTTTAAGTGCAGATGGAAGCCAAATTATTGAAGGTAGTTTTGAAGAGGATAATTTTGTAGAGCAGAACTTTTTGATTATTGTAAACAGTGATAGTTTTTTAAGTATTAATTCTCCCATTGAGTTTTTATTGCCTTCTTCCCAGCGCTATACAGCTTTTACCTATGTTGTGCAGGAAGGAGATACAC
>Ga0268279_1001836_pt1 | contig 11109 bp, 11 predicted proteins | sample saktaG_6_FD_190142 | JGI IMG/M metagenome (GOLD analysis project Ga0268279, IMG submission 190142) | Saline water microbial communities from Sakinaw Lake, British Columbia, Canada - sak_2010_1_5_80m | ecosystem: Environmental > Aquatic > Non-marine Saline and Alkaline > Saline ...
ATAATTGACCAGTGCTGATAAGGTCATATGGGATTTTTCATCACATTCGCTATATCTTACTCTGCTTTTAAAACTGTACATGCAACGTTTGTATGACTGTATGGATCCGAAGTCACACTTCTCCTTTCTTGAATCGATCACATCGGCATCATTATAGCAGATTAAATATAAGGATTGTAGTCTATTCCATGTAGCTTCAAAGCGCCGGGAATCGCTACGGATGGTTATATCAGCTTAAAAATCCGTTAACTTTATCCAGTTTTGCATAGGAGGTGATATGAGTTAGTCCCCGATTTCTTCTTTTAATACATTGGATTGCCACTTTTAGATACAACAGGAATTTTTTGAATGGAATCCCAGTGCTCAACAATCTTCCCGTGGTTATCAAAACGTAAGAAATCCATGGTAACATATTCTTCATTCCCCGGCCAAATCTGATGGGTATGCAGTGCTACCAGATTACCTTCGGCAATAGCACGAACAAATTCAATGTCCTTGTCAGGATATTCACTAGCCATTTTTTCAAAGTATCAAATAAAACCCTCCTTGCCATTTTCCATATCAGGATTATGCTGTATGTACTCAGCACCCACATACCGCTTAACCGGTTCAGCCGGTTCACCCCTATAAGCCATTCCATAAAATGCAATCGCATTTTTCTTGTTAACTTCTAATTTTTGAATCATCCAGTTCCCTCATGTAAAATCGTAACTTTAGTTTCATACTTAATCCAATCATCAACTTAATATGTGATTACAGTCAACTTCTGAGCCTTTGGAAATGGTAAACTAAAATGCACCTAAGGTGGAAAATAAAAATGCACCTTTAAAAAGAAACAGTTCTTTACTATAGTATGAATAAGAATCAATACTATAAGGAAAGGACTGATCTATGGTTAACAAGATTATGTATCAAAAGATACAGTATTTTAAGAGAAGAGGGTTTACCAAAGCAGACATTGTAAGAGAAACCGGATTAAACAAGCGGACAGTATTTAAATATTACGATATGTCAGAGAAAAAATACGCTCGCTATATAGAAAAAGTGAGGTATCGGAGCAAGATATTTGCGCCTTATCAGTCCCCTATTCTTGATCTATACCAAGTAAATGACTTTCAAAGACTGGAAAAATCGGCGGTATATGATTATCTTGAAGAGAAACTAGGGTCTTTGCCGGGTACGGAGAGGAGTTTCCGCAGCTATATCAGCTTCCTGGTAGAGACAGAACAGCTGAAATTAAATGGTAATAAACGGATATATTCTCCGGTGGCAGAGCTTCCCTACGGCAAGCAGCTGCAGATCGATTTCGGAGAATACCGTACTAGAAGTGGCTTAAAGCTCTATATATTTGCAGCGGTTTTATCTGCCAGCCGCTACAAATACGCTGCCCTACAGGATAGACCCTTGTAAATATCAAATGAAAAGTACACCATATTTCACTCGAAAAGTGCACCACTTTATCTAAAAAAAATAAATCAATCTAGCCCATATTTCCTCCTTTCCCGGTTAACTATTATTTTTGTTTTGCCAGCCATTCCTTGGTCTCTTTTAAGCGGTAAGAATTACCATTCATATTAAGGATATAGGATTTATGAGTTAACCTGTCAATCATGGCTGCCGTCATCACCGAATCTGAAAAGATTTCATCCCATCTCTCGAAGGAGAGATTGGTGGTAATGATAGTGGATCTTCTACCGGCTCTGAGGGAGAGATGGGTGAAGAGTAGTTCTGATCCTTCCTTGTCAAAGGAAATATACCCTAATTCATCGGCTATCACCAGATCATACTTTTCAAAATTACTCTCCAATCTTCTTAAGATCTTTTCTGATCTGGATTCCTTTAATTGATTGATCAGTAAGGGTATGGTGGTAAACAGTACCCTGTATCCCGCCATACAGGCTTTTATGCCTAAAGCGATAGCTAGATGAGTCTTGCCGGTACCCGGACTACCGGCCAAAATTACATTCTGACCGTTTTTGATGAAGTCAAGGCTTTTCAGTATCTTGAACCTTTTCCTGGCATCAGGAGGGAGGTCTGCAATCGATAATTCCTCCAGGTATTTCCGGTAGGGAAAACCGGCCAGTCTGATTCTATTCTTCTTGCTGTTTTCCACTCTTAGATCATATTCCTTTAAAAGAAGGCCATACAGAAAGTCTTCATAACTTAAGTCTTTCATATTGGCTTCCTTGACCTCATCTGCCAGGTATCTTCTTACTCCCGGCAGCCGGACATATTTGGTGATCTCTTTGATTTGATCCATGACGTTTTTCATGCTGACACCTCATTTAACATATCTTGATAGAGGTTGACGATTCTTTGGGCCTGTGTCTCTATATCAGAAGGATGGATTATTTTATTTGAGGTATCATTCTTCCTTTCCAGGATGGTTCTGATCTTTTCAGTGTTTACACCGGAAGGGTTAACCTTTTCCAAAAGGGTAATAGCCTGTTTTACTGATATCAGACTATGTATGGCAATAAGCTGCAAAAGTTCGATAAAGTGTTTCTCTTTTCCCCGGTAATATTTTTGGTAAATTACCTTTAATCCGGGTTTAATCTGGGAAAAGGCGGTACTTCGTTTTAGAGCACCCGGTTTTAGCATTAAAGTTCTTAAGTAATGGGTAATATCGACAGACCACTTTTTTCTTCCGTATTTTCTTTTATGGGAAGCGATCTTTTCCTCATCATGATAACCGATGATCCGATCGGGATAAATTTTAATGAAGACAAATTTTCCTACCAGATGGTCGGGGACAGAATAATGGTTGCCGTCTACTGTAATACAGGAATATCTGTCTACTCTGGCCTCAGTGATTCTGGCGGTATCATATCTGGGAGGGAGAGGGAGTAAGTAACCTCTTTCTTCCTGTAATACCTCCTGGGCACTCTTTACATCTTTCCGGGGTTTACTATTTAACTTTTCAAGTTCCCTTTTAAAATATTGCCGTGCTTCTTCTACCGAGGAAAATTCATCCCTTTTGGAGAATATCTTTCTTCTTATGTATTCCACACTGCGTTCTACGTGGCCCTTTTCGTGAGCCTGGTAGCTATTGGTAAAGCGAAAGCGAAAACCGTAATAGATGGATAGTTTCAAAAGTGCCTCCGTAGGTTCTTTTTCTGATCTGCCGACAAAGCGGGCAACCTGTACCCGGGCATTATCATAGACCATCTCTTTGTATACCCCACCTACCTCTTCAAAAAAAGAAGCATGGGTGTCCAGGAAGGCCTCGGTCTTTTGGTTGTAGTAAAGGTCGCCGGAACGGTAATCTCCCCTGGCACTGGTAAAGACCGACATCTGCAAAGTCTTCTTTTTACCGGCAATATTAAGTTTTACTTCCCCCCAATCAAATTCACATACCTCTCCTAAAGCGTATTCTTGCCTGATGTAGGCTTCTTTGGCCTCTTTATTGATTTTTCTGATGGTATTACAGGTAGTGGTATAGCCTATATCGAATCCCTCTTCTTTTAAGGCTTCATGGATATCGATCTTTTTCTTTTGTTGTTTTGCCTTTCCCTCTGCTCTTTTGGTCTCATTCTCCCTTAAGTAAAATTTAATTCTATCTATTATCTCCTCGGTTAATTTTACCTTTTTTCGGTTACTGGTATCATATCTGGGATCCTCTACGATATCAGCGATTAGTTCCTCTTGATTTGAGTTTCCTTTAGAATTTGCAAGCTGGGCTTTTTCCCCTTCATAGTCTTTTATATACTTGGCAATGGTTCTTCTGTTTAGGTCCATTTCTCTGGCAATCTGTCGTTGCGATTTTCCTTCTTGTAAATAGGTTATGATTATTTTCTGCTTCTCTATCAATTTGATCATCCTCCTTTTTCCCCCTATGTCATTTACTTCTTACATAGGGAATAATATTTCAAAGTGGTGTACTTTTCAATTAATAGAGTGGTGCAGTTTTAGATTAACATAAACAGACCCTTTACTACTCTGGATTTGATCAACCATCTCCTGGATTGTTTTGAGTATATAGGGGGAATACCCGAAGAAATAGTAATAGACCAGGATAAGGTGATGGTAGTAAGTGAAAACCGGGGAGATATCATCTACACCAGGGACTTTAAACAGTTTATAGAAGAAATGGGTTTAAAGATGTATGTCTGCCGGAAGAATGATCCGGAGAGCAAGGGAAAGATAGAGAATCTGATTAAGTTCATCAAGAGAAACTTTTTAAGCGTAAGAGATTTTGAAAACATTGAAGAGGCTAAGGAAAGGCTGTTAAGATGGTTAAACCGGCGGGCCAATGGCAAGATTTCACTGGCCACCCGGCGTATCCCCCAAGAAATGTTTAGCGAAGAGAAAGTCCATTTGAGGGTATTGAAAAATTCCATCTACCGGAAGGATACCTCAAATGTCCGAGAGAGACGGAAAGCAGATATTATGGGTCAGATATCGGTGAATTCTTGTAAGTATCCGGTCCCTTTGGAATATCGGGACCGGGAAGTAGATATTTATAAAACCACAGAAAGGCTTTTCATTTACGATATCCGTACCGGAGAACAGATAGCAGAACATGCTATATCTCCCATCCCGGGAAGCCGGATAGCAAACCGGGCCAGATGCCACCACAAAGAGCACAGTCAGAGGGAATTGAAAGAGAAGCTAAAGAGACTTTTTGCCTTAGATAGCTGGAGTGAATTTGTAGATAAAAACTTTCGGATGTATACCCGCTATTTCCGGGATCAGTATTATGAGGCAATAAAGAAATTCTCCCAGGAAATGGAAAGGGAGCATCTAGGACAGGCCATAGACCTATGTCTGGAAAATCGGACTTACACCATGGCAAATCTATACGATACTTATCAGTATTACCAACAGGAAGCCGAGTTAGCCCTGCCAAAGGTAGAAATTGGTTCTAGGTTAGGGGATATCCCGCAGGAGAAGAAAGCCTTTCAAGTAGAAAAGAGAGATATCGGAGTTTACCGTGCTCTGGTCAATGCCTCGGAGGTCCGGCCATGAGAAAATATCAGCAAATAGTCAGTTTACTGGAAAGCTTAAAGCTGAAAGGAATGATCCCTAATCTGGATAACGAGATAACCGAGGCCGAAGAAAAGAAAATATCCTATTTGAGTTTTTTGGACCTTCTTTTAAAGGCAGAGATAGACTACCGGACAGAAAGAAAGCTTAAGCGTAATCTGGTAGGAGCCCATTTTCCGGTAGAAAAAGATCTGGATAATTTCCAATTTGCCAGAGTAAAAGGTATCACTAAGTCAGATCTATCGGCTCTTCTGGATTTCCTATGGCTGGATAATCACAGCAATCTATTATTTTTTGGACCACCCGGCTTGGGGAAAACGCATCTTTCCATAGCTATCGGACTGAAGGCCATACAGGCAGGTTACACGGTATGCTTTGAACGGGTGGCATCACTTATCAAGCTGTTAAAGATGGCCGATATTCAGCGTAAGACGGGCTTTAGAGTGAACCGCATCTTAAAAGCGGATCTGATTATTATCGATGAGATAGGCTATACGCCCATAGAAAGAAAGGAGGCTAATCTATTTTTTAACCTGATAAGTGAGCTTTACGAGAAGGCATCTGTCATCATTACTTCCAATAAAAGATTTGATGAGTGGGCTGAAATGATGGGAGATGAAGTGATGACCGTAGCCATGTTAGACCGCTTACTTCATCATTCCAAAGTATTTAACTTAAGTGGGGAATCATTTAGAATTAAAAAAGAAGAGGAGGATTAAGCCATTTTTTTCTCTCTAGGAGGTGCAAAATTGTTTTCCGCACAAGGTGCATTTCTACTTGCCATTTACAGCCTTCTTTCTTATCTAATGCCGATAAGGTTTTATCAAACAAAGAACCGTCCCCTTGTTTGTTCACTAGTTTATTTATTTTATTCCATATTTTTATTTATTTAAATATTCTAACATTCCATTAAAAATATCTAATAATTCATTTTTTTCATTTTCTTCATTTGATCCTTCAAGATATTTAAGTTCTTTGATTTCTTTAATATATTGCGCTATGTTTTCTTTTGAGAAATCTTTTTTAAATAATAAGGATACTAATTCATAGGTGCCCTGCTCTTCTCGTTCTATATCTTCAGACATTTTCTTTTTCATTTCTTGCTTGCCCGTTTCAATAGGATATAGTTTTGATCTTATAACGAAACCAAAGTCCCAAGGTTTTTCAATAGTAAATTTTATTCTATTTTTATTCCCGGAACCTAAAACAACAAAAACTAATAATTCTAATAATAGATTAGAATCTATTTCTGGGAAAAGATTACTAGCTACTTTACCCAAAACAAAGTCTTTTTTTTCTGTTGCCCAATTAATCCTTTTCTGAGCCCAGTTTAAAAAACAAATTAGTGATAAATTTGTGAAAAGTTGCTTTTCTTTGTCTAATAAATTTACTTTTGACACTTTCCACTCTTTTGGAAAACATGGTTCCCAAATAAAATCATCCTCTGAAAAATTTGCCTTTTCTATATTTTTAAAAAATACCTTGTAAAAGGAATCAAATAAATAGTTGATATAATAATGTTTATTACCATTGCCAACCAGTTCATCCTTATATTTTTCTGCATGTTTTTTAAAATGAATAAAAAAAGAAAAGGCTTCTTGATCTTTAAAAGAACGTTCTTCTATATTACTTAAAATAGAATCTAATACTCTTAAAATTTCTCTATAATTAAAAGAGCTTTTTGCTTTATCTTTGCTATCTAGATATTTTTTAATATATATATATTCATTTTGCCATGTCTTAAAATGCCATTCTAAAATTCTAGCAAAAGTTATATTTGGTTCTAATAATAATATAATTGAGCGCTTATTTATAAAATTATAGAAATCGTTTAAAAGGATAGAGGTAATTTTAAGACTATTTTGGGGTAATCCTAGCAGATGATCAATTTTTAAAAAAAATATCTTACAAAATTCTTTTTCATATTGGAAATTTATTTTTTCAACTTGCCATACAGATCTCCAAACGATTTCAAGATCATTATAATTATTTAACTTTCGCAAGTAAGAAAACCTAAAATCAAATACATTCCCCTTAATCCAACGAGAAACTTTGAATATAATATCTACAACTAATATCAAACCAATAAAAGTTAATAGGACTGCAATTAATTTATCTAAACCTATTAGAATTTCCCAAAAAAACATTGGAAGAAATATTAAAAAAACCGACAAGATAATTAACCTAATATTAAAAACTCTGTCTAAGATTACATGAAGATCTAAATCTATAAATCCACCCTTTTCTTCTCTTCTCTTTTGATATATATCCGCTAAAATAGCTATCGCCAAAGGAATTAAAATAGTTAATAAGGCTAAGCCTATTCCTTGAATTACATTTGGAAAATTATTCATTTTGCTAAGATGTTTGGTAAAATGGATTATAAAAAAATCATATATCTTATATATTGCCATAAGAATCTCTCTTTACTAATTTTTTATTCTTTTTTTAATGTAATAAAACAACTCCCTGTCACATTAAATATAAAAATTTGAAGTAAATTTTCTTTTAAGTTATTCATTGTTTTTAAAATCTTGAAATGTCTTTAAAAATATTTCTATTGTTTCCTTTTCTTTAATGGATAAGGCAGGATTATCTTTAAATTTTTCTGCTAATTTATTTAAATCTTCAATGCTGTAAATTCTGCTAATTTCTTTCAGATTAAAAACCGTTTTATCGTCGAAGAATGCATCACCTTTTTGAGACATAAGAAATGTAACAAACTTTTTTGCATCACCTTTAATAAGTGATAAAACATAATCATTCACAATTTTGCTATTCTCACCTTCAAATGATTCCCAATTAGTTCCCCACTAAAAGAGCTCTGGGGTCAGGTCTTGAAATGAAACATTTTTTTAACAACAAGCAAGTATTAATGGAAAATGTGTCATTTCAAGACCTGACCCTCTTTTGCTCTTACTAACATTCCTGGTACAATATTTAAGGCAAGAAGAAAGTCCTTTGCCTTTGGCTTCACAGCTTCACATTTTTATCAATCTTTATACTTGATTTGATTATTAAGTCATTTTCTTTATATCTTCCACTTAACACATCGGTCACCGTTAAATTTCCCCTCTGCGTGAGGGGGTGCTCTATATCAAAAACTTACCATCTTTATAAACCAGCTCGCCATCTGCGTAAATTTCTCCACCCTTTTTCATATCACAGAGCATATCCCAGCAAAAAACAAGGGGACGGTTCTTTGTATCAAGCTCTAAAGATCTTATTGATAGTAAAACCTGTCAATCTAGACGATTGCCTTAACGAGCTTCCATCCAGTTCTTTTAAATATTTAAAAATCCCAGTTTGTATTTGTGAGCGCACACAAGTCTATCAAGAATATCAATAAATTTTCAATAATCATTATCTACAAATATTTTTACTGGTGTATACCTTTATATTTTTCTTTATTTTACTATTACTTATCCTTCTTGTTTCCCCGGGTATAAAAATCATCCCAGTAAAAGTTTATCTTGCTAACGGTAATAGGGGATCGTCAAACAAAGAACCGTCCCCTTGTTTTCCTTCAACAAAAATAGGAAAATGTGAATGCGGTAAATATGACCTCATTAATTTTCTCAAAATAATTTTATTTATTTTTTACTATCCCAATATTTTTCAGCTTCGCTTTCCATATTTTCTAACCTATCATAATAATCAGGAAATTCATTAAGATGTGCAAGTGCAATTTTGCCGGTTATAAGCGAATCATCATTTGTTACATTTGTTAATTCATTAATTTTTCCATGCTCGAGTTCAACGTCCATTCCCATTCTAAATTGTTCAACATCAAATTTATTCCATTTTATTCCAAGTTTTTCTCCGATAAATTTAGCTTCTTCGTAGTTATAAGTTTTTTTTGATGACATTTTATTCTCCTTATTTATTTTATTTTTTAGGCTTTTGTCTAATGTACCGCGAGCATCCCTAATAAATAGTTTCTATTTATTCTAAGGTGTAATTTACAAGATAATCCCAGAGTTTGATATATTTTTCAACTTCTGTTTGTGATGGTTTATTTATATTAAAATTCTTTCTTATAATTAAAAACTTTTTGCATAGTTTATGTAAAGTGCCAGGGTAAAATTTTAATTCTTAATAAACGGTTGAGCAACTCTCAAGAACAAAGATTTGATCCCATTTCCTTTCATTTTGTTAAAAACCCATCCTTGTTATTACTAATTTTATTTCTCCTCAGAAGCTATAGAGCTATAATGTGATAGTGAACGGTTCTTTATCGCTCTTCAAGAATATATATATTTATTTAGTGAATCGCCAGTAGAGAGCAAAAAAATTATATTTTTTTCAATTTTTCTATAACCTTATTTTAATACGACAAAAGGTTGGTAAAATCCTTCTTTTTTGTGAAAATAATTATCAAGGGGGACACACTTTGCTTTTTGGAGGGATGGATTCCCGCCTGCGCGGGAATGACATAAAGGGAAGCGGGAATGACATAAAGGGGAAGTCAATTATTTTCTGGGCAAGGGGTTCGCTTATTTGTAAGATGCTGGTAACAATTTTTACTCCTTGGTTGGAAGGGATTATTCTTTAGATAAAATTTAGTATTTTTATATCAAAAACTTACCATCTTTATAAACCAGCTCGCCATCTGCGTAAATTTCTCCGCCCTTTTTCATATCACAGAGCATATCCCAGTGTATGGCTGACTGATTCTTCCCTAAAGATTCAGGTATAGACCTTCCGATTGCCAGATGGACTGTTCCACCAATCTTCTCATCAAATAACATATGCTTAGTAAATTATTGTATATTATAATTTGTACCTGCTGCTATCTCACCTACATACCTTGCTCCCTTATCTGTTTCCAGAAGCTGTTCCAATAGTTCTTCTCCTTTGGCTGCTACCGCTTTTATTACCTTTCCTTTTTCAAAGGTCAATTGAATATCTTCGATTTCTCTTCCCCCGTATATACCCGGGAAACTAAATCTAATATGGCCTTCTGCACTATCTTCTACCGGTCCGGTAAAGACTTCGCCATCGGGAAAATTCGCTTTACCGCAACAGTTTACCCATTTTCTGCCTTCAATAGACATCTTTAAATCAGTATCTTTAGAAATTATTCTGAGTCGTTTTTTACCATTTAAAATATTACAGATACCTTCTTGTTTCTTTTCTATTTCTTTCCATTTGGCTATCGGGTCTTTTCTATCTATATAACCTGCCCCATAGACAAAATCTTCGTATTCGGATATCGACATGTTCGCTTCCTGGGCATTTGCCTGATTGGGGAACATAGTACAACACCATTTTAGTTCTTTTTTTGCAGATCTTTCAAAAAATATCCTGGTAATTTCACTAAAGCCTTGGGCTGATAATTTTATTTTTTCAGGATTTACATTGCTTAACATTCTGGTATTGGAACCTCCAAAAAAGGATAAAGACGCATCTACTGTTTCAAAGGCCTTTTTTATACTGGCAGGTACATATTTTATCTGTTCCTCACTGTTTATCATCACCTGAGGAAGGGCTCCCAACTCAACCGCCAGGCGGTAGCTTTCTTTAATTAAAGGCAGGGTGACTAAATCACCTGCAATTAATAATTTTTCTCCCTTTTTAATATCAAGCGAATACTTTAAGAGCACCTCTGCATGTTTTTTTATTCTATTATCCATCCTTTGCCTCCTTAATTAAAATCTTAAAAAAGGCAGGCTATAGAGAAAGTTGTCTTCCTTAGCCTGCCCTTTTTTATTCTTAACCATATTTTAAAAAATGGGATGTGTTCTTATCTATTATTACTAGTTTTCTTTTTTTTGGCTTTAACTATCAATGATTTTTTATTCCCGGATTTTTTTTGAAAGACATTTAAAATAATTTCGGCTTCTTTAAAAGGTACGGTTATGAAGGAAAAGTCACTGTACACTCCCACCTGGTCAATAAGAGAACTCTTAACCCCTGTATTTTTGGTAACAAACTTTACCAGTTTGCTAGGGCTTATCTCATCTTTCTTACCTAATGCCACAAATAGCCTTGTCCTGCCTTCCATCTCTATTTTTCTGTTTGCACCTGACAAATCCTTTATTTCGTTATACAGGCCAGGGTTAAGTTTATCATCAAAACTGTAATTAAGTAATTTAGCAAGCATCTGAGTCGGATTATTAT
>Ga0268279_1001843_pt1 | contig 11095 bp, 10 predicted proteins | sample saktaG_6_FD_190142 | JGI IMG/M metagenome (GOLD analysis project Ga0268279, IMG submission 190142) | Saline water microbial communities from Sakinaw Lake, British Columbia, Canada - sak_2010_1_5_80m | ecosystem: Environmental > Aquatic > Non-marine Saline and Alkaline > Saline ...
ATATATAAATAACAAATTAATCGTAATACTTGGCCCCACTGCATCTGGTAAATCCAAGATAGCTATTAAACTTGCTAAGAAATTTAATGGTGAAATAATTTCTGCTGATTCTCGTCAAATTTATAAGGAGATGAATATTGGAACAGCTAAAATAACAAAAAAAGAAATGGAAAATATTCCTCATCATTTAATAAATATTATTAAACCAAATCAAGAATTTACTTTGGCTGATTTTAAAAAAAGAGCAATAAAAATAATTGAAGATATCCAAAAAAGAAATAAAATTCCATTCTTAGTTGGCGGTACTGGATTATATATACAAGCAATCGTTGATAATCTTCAAATTCCTGAAGTTAAACCGAACAAAAAGTTTCGTCTTAAATTAGAAAAAGAAACAAATCAAGAATTATATAATCAACTTAAAAAAATAGACCCTCAAGCATTAAAAGTAATTGACGTTAATAATAAAAGAAGAATGATTAGAGCACTAGAAGTTTATTTATCAACTGGGCAAGAATTTTCTAAGCAAAAAACAAAAAAACCAGCCTTATTTGATGTTCTTCAAATTGGATTAAAACAAGACAACAAGATTCTTGATAAAAAAATAATAAAAAGAATTGATCAAATGATTAAAAATGGACTACTTATAGAAATTAAAAAATTAATTAAAAAATACGGCACTAAACCGTATTCTATGAGTGGCATTGGATATAAAGAAATTATTTCTTATCTTAAAAAAGAAATATCATTAGAACAAACTAAGGAATTAATAAATATTCACACTAGACAATATTCTAGACGACAAATGTCATGGTTTAGACGAGACAAACAAATCAAATGGATTAAAAACTATCAAGAAGCTAAAAAACTAATCCAAAATTTCCTTTTTTAAAATTTTACTAACAATTTCAGGATTAGCCTGACCCTTACTACTTGCCATTACTTTGCCCACCAAAAATTGAAGGGCATTTTCTTTACCTGATTTAAAGTCACTAACTGGCTTATAATTCTCTTTAATAACCCGCTTAACTATTTCATCTAATTCTCCTTCATCGCTCACCTGTTTTAATTTTTTTTCTTCAATAATATTAGATGGATCAGCGCTTGTTTCAAACATTTCCTTAAGTACTAATTGAGCAGCTGAACTAGAAATCTCTTTTTGTTGAATTAAAGTAATAAATTCAGCAAAGTTTTCAGGACTAATTTTACAATCTTCAATCTTTGTTTTAGTAGATGATAATAATTTCTGTAATTCAGTTAAAAGATAATTAACAGTTAATTTTATTAAAGGTTGTTTATCACTAATTGATTTAATTTTCAACCAAGTATTTAATTCAGAAATAATTTGCTCAAAATAGTCAGATAAACTTTTGCTATTAACTAAAGTGTTAATATCATCAATTGGCAATTTATACTCTTCTTCAAATCTTATTCTTTTTGGATGTGGTAACTCGGGTATTTCAGATAATAATTTAGAGCTAATCTTAGTTAATTTACTCAAAGGCGGTAAATCTGGTTCTGGAAAATACCTATAATCCTTAGATTCTTCTTTAATTCTTTGAGAAAATGTTTTTTGCTTATTCTCATCCCATCCTCTTGTCTCTTGAATAACTTTTTCTCCTGAATCTAATATTCCTGACTGTCTTTTAATTTCATAATCAATAGATTTTTCAACTACTCTAAAAGAATTAAGATTTTTAATCTCTACCTTAGTTCCCATTTTACCTTTTACTGACCCAAGAGAGATATTTACCTCACAACGCATCTGACCCTTATCCATATTAGCATCAGAAACACCTAAGTAACGAAAAATTAATTGTAATTCTTCACAAAACCTACGAGCCTCTAAACCAGAAGTAATATCAGGTTCAGTAACTAATTCCATCAAGGGTAAACCCGCTCGATTAAAATCTACTAAAGAGCATTGAGCACCCTTAGGATGGGTTAATTTACCTGCATCTTCTTCTAAATGGATCCGTGTAATTTTTATTTTCCTACCATTAATTTCTAAATAACCATTATTAACTAATGGTAAATCATATTGAGAGATCTGATATCCTTTTGGTAAATCAGGATAAAAATAGTTTTTACGATCAAACTTAGCTGAATCAGGAATATCTCCACTTAATGCTAATCCTGTTTTAATTACAAGCTCAATTGCTTTTTGATTAATTACGGGCAATGTTCCTGGATGCCCCATACAAACCGGACAAACATTAATATTTGCTTCTTCTGCTTCTGGGTTATTCAAACAATCACAGAACATTTTGCTCTGTGTTTTTAATTCACTATGAATTTCTAATCCAATAACTGCCTTATGTTTCATATTATTTTATAGATAAAACCACATTTTTTAATAAAAAAGCTATGGTCATAGGTCCAATGCCTCCTGGCACAGGAGAAAGCCATTTGGCTTTTTCTTTAACACTTTTTTTATCAACATCTCCTACTATTCTACCATTTTTTTTACTTATTCCGCCATCTATGAGAATAACATTTTGTTTAATCATTGAAGATTTAATTATATTAGGTTGACCCAATGCAGTAATAATGACATCAGCTTTTTTTAAATCATTTATATAATCTTTAATAAAACCAATTAAATAATCAGCTTTTATTATTCTTTTTACTATTTTCCCAAAAGCATCTGAATTAACCAATGCAATTATTTTCTTATTATTCAAATCTTCTCCGGTGGCATTTATTGCTTTTTGAATAGCCAAAACAAATGGCGAATCAAATTTACTTTTTAATAAAAATCCATCTACGTCTTTCTTAGGATTAATTGCCTGTATGATTTTATCAGATGAAACATGTTTAGGTAAGGGCATCTGGACTAAAATACCATTAACTTGCTTATCTTGATTTAAAAAATTAACAATTTCTAAAATTTCTTCTTCTGAAGAATCTTTAGATAAAATATATTTTTTAATTTCAATACCTATTTTATCAGCTGATTCTTCTTTTTTTTGAACATATAAGAGAGAAGCTGGATCATCACCCACTAGAACTACACCCAAACACAATTCAAAAGACATATTCTTAATTTCTTCCTTTAAATCCTCTAGTATTCCATCTGCTATTTTTTTACCATCAATATTTTTCATTTAATTAATCCCGGGTACTTTAAACTTTAAACACAAACTTTCTACTTCTTTTTTTAGTTTATTTAAATATTTATCGTCTTGATAATTTCTTAATGCATTAATAATCCAATGTCCAATTTTTACCATTTCTTTTTCTTTCATTCCTCTAGTAGTAATGGCTGGAGTTCCTAAACGAATACCACTTGGTTGTAATGGTGGATTAATATCATCAGGAATTATTTGTCTATTAACTGTTATAGAAATTTTGTCTAATGCTTCTTCAGCAATCTTGCCATTAATATCAAAGCTCTTGATTGTATCCATAACTATCATATGATTATCTGTTCCATCTGTAATCAACTTAGCATCATTTTCCATTAATATTTTAGACAATGTTTTAGCATTTTTTAATATCTGCTCAGCATATTTTTTAAATTCTGGCTTCATGGCCTTTTTAAGAGTTATTGCTACAGCAGCAATTGTTTGCATATGCGGTCCACCTTGTAAACCAGGAAAAACTGATTTATCAATTACTTCAGCAAACTCTTCTTTGCATAAGATTAAACCGGCCCTTGGTCCTCTTAGGCTCTTATGAGTAGTAGTAGTAACAATATCAAATCCATAATCAAAAGGATTTTTTAAAGCTCCACCAGCAATTAATCCTCCAATGTGAGATACATCAGCCATTGTTATAGCATTAACAGCTTTAGCTGTTTTTTTAAAACTAGCATAATCGATGTCTCTTGGATAAGAAGTATATCCGCAAAGAACAATTTTAGGCCTATATTTTTTTACAATCTTCATTAATTCATTAAAATCAATCTTACCCTTATTATCAGGATCGGTTTTGTAATGAACAAAATTAAAAATTTTACCCATATGAGAAACTGGTGAACCATGAGTAAGATGCCCTCCATGAGATAAATCCATACCTAAAATAGTGTCTCCTGGTTTAAGAAAGGCTAAATAAACTGCTTGATTCATAGGAGAACCAGACAATGGTTGAACATTGGCATGTTCACAATGAAAAACCTTTTTTGCTCTATCAATTGCTAACTGCTCAACTTTATCAGTAAATTCCTGTCCCCCATAATATCTTTTATTAGGATATCCTTCTGAATATTTATTGGTTAAAATTGAACCATTGGCTAATAAGACTTCTGGATAAGTATAATTTTCTGAAGGAATTAATTCAATTCCTTTAGATTGACGCTTTTCTTCACCAATAATTGCCTTGTATATCTCTGGATCATTCTTTTTAAGCAATTCTAAATTTTTGTCTTTATTCATATGCCTATGATATATCAGTTTTTGGGAAAAATAAAGGCCTAATTCAATAAAAAAAGTTTCTATTGACAAAATAAATAAAATAGTTATTATTAAATTACATTATACAATAATGTTAAACTGTTCATTAACTTTTTAATAAACTTCAACAAAAATTAAATCATACAAGGGGGGTGCTATATGATTAATTACAAAAGAATTTCAGAAAGAACACCAGATACTCAATATCGAGATCTTCTTCAAAAAATCTTATCCAAAGGAGAAAAAGTTTATTCCAAACAAGAAGAAGATGCACTTATGATATTAGGACACCAGATGCGTTTTGATCTAAAAAATGGTTTTCCTATTATCACCGAAAGAGATCTGGTTGGATCTGTTGAGGGACGTTCATCTCAATTTCAAATGGCTATTGGTGAACTTTGCGCTTTTCTTAATGGCGCCAGAACATTGGAACAAATGAAAGAATTCGGTTGTGGTTGGTGGAAATCTTGGGTAACAGAAGAAAAATGTGCCAAAAGAGGACTCGAAACTGGTGATCTTGGCCCAGGGTCATACGGCCCAGCTTGGAGAAGTTTCCCCACGTCAGAAGGAAAGCCATTCGACCAAATTACCCACATAATTGAACAAATCAAAGAAATTCCCAACCTTCGCACCCACATCATAAATCCATGGATTCCTCAATATCTCGGGCGAGGTAAAGGGAAACAACAAAAAGTTGTCGTAGTACCTTGTCATGGATGGGTTCATATTTTGATAAATACCTACGCTAAAACACTTTCTCTTCATCATTTTCAACGAAGCGCTGATGTACCGGTTGGACTTGTATTTAATATTATTCAATATGCGGCCTTAACAATGATGATTGCTCAAGTTACTGATTATGATGTGAATGAATTTGTATACACTACTTCCGACACGCATATTTTTACAGGTCAAATAAATGATGTAGAAAAACTTCTTGAAACTGAACCACAAACATTTCCAACAGTAACAATAGATTCAAGTATTAAAAATATATTTGATTTCAGACCAGAACATTTTATGGTCAAAGACTACAAACCCCAACTCTCCAGGAGGATGATATGGACACCAATTTAATTATTTCAATTATTGTCGCTATGTCTGATAATGAGGTGATTGGTCAAAAAGACAAAATCCCATGGAATCTAAAAAGTGACTTACAACGTTTTAAAAAACTAACCCAAAACCATAAAGTTATTGTTGGACGAAAAACACACGAATCTATCATCAAGTCACTGGGACATCCCTTGGATAATCGCCAAAGTATTATCATTACTCGCCAAAAAGACTTCGAAACAATTGGTGATTATAGAATAGCTAATTCATGGGAAAATGCCTTAAAAATTGTGTCCAATGAAAAAGAAGTATTTGTTATTGGTGGAGCTGAAATCTATCGTTTGGCTATTCCATATACAAAATTTATGTATGTCACCAAGGTACATGGTCAATATGATGGAAATGTATTTTTCCCTCAATACAATACTGAAGAATGGCAAGAGTTATCTTCTGAAAGACATAACAACGATGAAAAAGATGAATGTGATTACACTTTTATGGTTTTGAAAAGAAAAAACTTTGTTAATTTAAAAAATGCACGAGTCGAAGAACAGCTAGAAGTAATGAAAATGATTCAAGAAGAAAAATTTTGTCCCTTTTGTCCTGAAAATTACTCTAAAAGTAAACTCAAACCAATTATCAAACAAGGCGAATACTGGCATATAAGAAAAAATCGGTGGCCCTATAAGAATACTCGAATACATTTAATTATAATTCACAACACTCACATAGAAAAAATTTCTGAAGTTACTTCTGATGCTGCTAGAGAATTTTTAGAACTTGTAAAATGGGCCGAAAAAGAATATGGAATATTAGGAGGTGGTATTGGAATGCGTTTCGGTGATATCCACATCAACGGAGCAACTGTGCTTCATCTACATGCTCATATAATTACAGCGGAAATAACCGATAAGAATAATCCAAATTATCAAAAAGTAGAATTTAAAGTTGGTTGAAGTTAAAGTCAACAAAAAAACCCACCTTCTAATCTATTAATTTTAGAAAGAAGGTGGGATTTTTTATTTCACGAAAATAATTTCTACTCCTTGATCTTTTAATATTCGCTGACCATCCAACATTGCATATCCTGAATTAAAATAACATCTTTTTATACCAGAGAAAGCCACACTTTTAGCACAAGCAGGGCAAGGAAAAGTAGTGATATAAAGATCTGCGCCATCAAGCGATATACCCCTTTTTGCTGCCTCACTAATCATTTGCGCTTCAGCATGAAAATCAGTTGTTAATTCAATATGCAATCCTTTTTTAAAGAAGCTCCGAACGTCACCTTCATAATAAGCTATACGTGGTGAAGGCACTTGACGGTTATAACCGGTAAAAATAACATCTCCATCTCGCGCAATAACCGCACCAACTTGACGCCACCAATTTGTAGCTTTTTTTGCTTCAGAAGCAGCCATAGACAACATTTCTGAAACAAATCCCTCAAAAGGAACTATTCGATCATAATTTACTTCCTCTTGCGCAAGAGATCTACTTTTATCCCAACGAAGAAAAACAGAATCAAATTCAACATGACAATCATTAAGATATTTTTCGAATAATTCATGACATTCATCTTCATCGGGCATAATAATAATTGGTTTTTCCAATCGAATATCGTTTAAAAGATTGTAATTAATAATATAAACTTTAGGAAAAATATGCCAACCTTGGATAGCACTTGCAACGTCTTCAGGCATTAAAGCTCGAATATCTTTTCTTGATAGATGATCGAATTCTTGAATCAAATCTTGCCCAAAAACATAAATAGCACGAACATCATTAGCATGTTTTTCAAAAAATTTCCGATAACCTTGGTGAAGCACAGGGATATAAGCAAGAATTATTTTTCTCATTACTCACCTCCCTTTGTTAAGCTATCAAGAAACACATAAACATCATTAATTGCTTTCTCTAGTCGCTCTTTCACTTCTTCAACTGGACTAATCAAAATGCGCCTAATCTTAGCTGTTGTTGAAGTGATTGCTTGTGACTTAAGAACAATAATCTCTCCACAATAATTATCCAGACCAATCAAATCTTTTTCCTCATAAACCCTTTGGGTAGCTATCAAAACATCAGGTTGTACGGCCTTAATAAAATGCCATTTAGAATCTGAATTCTTTTTTAAAAAGACCATATCTACGTGTCGACAATGACAAAGAATTTCCATTCTTTCATTTTCATCAACTATCGGACGGTGAGGACCTTTGTTTTTTGATACTTTTTTATCACTGTCAACACCAACAATTAGAACATCACCACACTCTTTCGCTCTTTCAAGATAACGACTATGACCAATGTGAAAAAGATCAAAAGTCCCTGAGGTTAAAACTACCTTTAGTCCTTCCTTTTTACAAGAAGCAACCTTTTCTAATAATTGATCGTAATCATGAAAAACTCTTTCTTTAAAATTAGAACCGGATCCGAACATATCATAATTTTTCTTAGTCATTTCGTCCCCCTATTTATTTTCGTTATTATTTTGTTAAAAAACCAAAAGGAGAGATTTCTCCCTCCTAACTTTCAAACTATAATCCAAATTATATGTTAAACACTATTTCACGTCAATGCCCATGCTTCTAGCTGTTCCTTCTATTATCTTTCCAGCTTCTTCGGTGTCATAAGCATTCAAATCAACCAATTTCTTTTCAGCAATTTCTTTAATTTGTTGTTTAGTAATCTTTCCTACCTTTTTTTTATGAGGTGTTCCTGAACCCTTTTCAATGCCAGCTGCTTTTCTAAGTAAATCAGATGCAGGAGGAGTTTTTAGTTTAAAACTAAATGTTCGGTCTTCATAAACTGTAATCTCTACAGGAATAATATCACCCGACATCTCTTTAGTTGATTCATTAAACTTAATACAAAAATCTTGAATATTTAAACCATGCTGACCCAACGCAGGACCAACAGGTGGAGCTGGATTAGCTTGTCCAGCTAAAATCTGTAATTTGATAATTGTTTTAATTGGTTTTGACATATATTAAATCTTTTTAACTTGAAGAAAATCTAATTCTACTGGGGTTTCTCGACCAAACATAGAAATTAAAATTTTAATTTTACCTCTTTTTTCATCAACTTCTAAAATTTTACCATCAAAATCCTTAAAAGGACCATCAATAACCTTGATTGCATCACCAATAATTAAATCAATCTTATACTCTGGTTCTTCTACGCCCATTCTTTTTTGTAATGATTTAATTTCATCTGGAGCAATTGGAGTTGGCACTGTTCCAGCACCAATAAATCCAGTTACACGAGGTGTGTTTCTAACAACATACCAAGAATCATCCGTTACAATCATTTCAACTAAAACATAGCCAGGATAAATCTTTTCATCTTCAACTATTCTTTTACCTCTTTTGATTTTAATTTTCTTTTCTGTAGGAACTAAAACGTTGAAAATCTTATCATCCATATTCATTGATTCAATCCTCTGTTTTAGATTTCGGACAACTGCTTCTTCGTAACCAGAATATGTATGAAGAACATACCAATTTCTTCCTTGTTGTGTTTGTTTAGACATGATTTATTTTATATTACAAATCTATTAAGTAAATATGAGAATAGAAAGTCCAAACTACCTAAAAAAGCTGCTACAGCAAAAGTCAAACCAAGGACAATCATAGTATGTTTAATTGCATCATGACGAGAAAGCCAAGTAACCCGCTTTAATTCAATGCGGACTTCTTTAAGAAAAACTATTAACTTTTTAGGTAATTCATTAATTTTCATAGAAGTATTTTAAAAAGCCCGAAGGGGCTATTCCCTTTATCTTATGTCTCAATTAATTTTATGTCAAGTTACACATCTAAGTTTTTAACTTTCTTAGCATGAGTCTGAATAAATTTCTTTCTTGGTGCAACTTCATTACCCATTAATATATCAAATATTTGATCAGCTTCTTTAGCATCTTCAATCATAACTTTTTTCATTACACGATTAGCTGGATCCATTGTTGTTTCCCATAATTCTTTTGGATTCATCTCACCAAGACCCTTATATCTCTGAATGAGAGCTCCCTCTTTGCCCAATCTAGAAAGTATTTCAACTTTGTCTGCTTCAGTGTATCCATATTCTGTCACTTTTCTTTTTTGAATTCTATATAAGGGAGGTTGTGCGATGTATAAATATCCTTTTTCAATAATTTCTAAGAAATATCGAAAGAATAGGGTTAAAAGTAATGTTCTAATATGAGAACCATCTACATCAGCATCAGTCATAATTATAATACGATGATAACGTAGCTTACTAATATCAAATTCTTCAGCGATAGCTGTCCCTAAAGCAATTATTAATGCCCTAATTTCTTTAGAAGTAAGAGCTTTGTCTAATCTAGCTTTTTCTACATTAAGAATTTTTCCGCGTAAAGGCAAGATTGCTTGAGATCTTCTGTCTCGTCCCTGTTTGGCGCTATTATGAACAAATACCCCTGAAGCTAAGGCAAAATTATGAGTATCCTTAACCTCTAGGTCGTATACATCTATCTTTTTTCTAATTCTAACTATTTTTTTAATTTTAGAAAGTTTTTTATAAAGAGGCATCAAAGAATCGTTAAGCGTTAAATCATTGGCCATCTTATAACTCCCGTCTCTTAACATAAATTTATGATCTGGCGTACAAATTATCTCTTCGTTATTGTCTAATATCACTTTAATTACTTGTGTATTTTTTTTAGTTTTTCTAACATTTCTAATTTGCTCAATTTTAACAGAACCATTTTTATTAATGGTATAACAATAATTTTTCTTACCTTTTTTTTCTTCTTTAATTAAATTTTTGAAACTTAAATTGCGTCCATCAGTTAAAGCAACTTTAGTGTCTCCAGAAAAACATCCGCCAGCACTATCTCCCTCCAATAAATATATTTCTGACTCTTCTGGATTCCTATTTGAACAATCAGATAATTTACCTGGCAAAGCTAATCCATCTAAAACACCTTTGCGGATAACTGTTTCCCTAGCTGCTTTAGCTGCTTGACGAGCCTTAGATGCTAAAATAGATTTTTCCATTATAGCTCTAGCATCACTAGGATTTTTTTCTAGATATTCCTCTAATCCATCTGCCATGACTGACTCTACGGCAGTTCTAGCTTCTGGATTACCTAGACGAGCTTTAGTTTGTCCTTCAAACTGAGGTTCTTGTAATTTTACACTAATAACTGCAGTTAATCCCTCTCTAACATCATCTCCTGTCAATTTACCATTGTCTTTACCATTATTATCTTTTAAAAATCCGTTTTTATGAGCGTAATTATTAAGGGTTCTAGTTAATGCTGTTCTAAAACCAGTAATATGCATACCTCCTTCTCCAGTATGAATATTGTTAGCAAAGGCCTCTTCGTATCCTTGTAAATCATTGGTATATTGAAAAGCTACCTCAACTAATATCTCTTGATTTTCTTTAGAAACATAAAAAACATTATCATGCTTAACGTTTTGATCGCGATTTAAATATTTAACATAAGAGACAATACCACCGTCAAAATAGAAAAAATAATTTTTAGTACGTTCCTTACGCTCATCTCTAACATTTATTTTAACTCCTTTTGTTAAATAGGCCTGCTGACGTAAATGCCTTAAAATCTTAAACCACTTAAAATTAATGTCTTTAAAAATTTCTGGATCTGGTTCAAATATTAC
>Ga0268279_1001844_pt1 | contig 11090 bp, 11 predicted proteins | sample saktaG_6_FD_190142 | JGI IMG/M metagenome (GOLD analysis project Ga0268279, IMG submission 190142) | Saline water microbial communities from Sakinaw Lake, British Columbia, Canada - sak_2010_1_5_80m | ecosystem: Environmental > Aquatic > Non-marine Saline and Alkaline > Saline ...
GCAAATGATGATGTCCATGGTTGAATCAATTTGGTTTGAATAGGTGTCGGGTCTCGTTATATCCCCCCTGAGAAAAAGGATATCTTTCTTATCATTTAAAATTTTTGAATTATTGTACCGTATTTCAGAAAATTCGATTCCGTAACAGTGATGACCTTTTTCAGCAAAATATTTCAAGGCTCCACCCTCAGCAGGCCCCACTTCGCAGATTGACAGAGGACCGGAGCCAGGAATTTCCAGGAATTTTTCGAGAACATTCTCGGCATACCAGTACTGTTCGTGATAAGAGCGCAGGTGTCGTTCAATTATTTCCGTCATTTATAATATTTCTTTACAAAACCCGTATATTCTTTGTTTTTTAGGATAACGCGCTTCCAGAAACCTGTAGCAAATCCAAATCCATAGGCAAAAATCTGAGTCAACGACACAACGGGAGCCAATAGCGCCGCCCGAAAATCCCTGTAGCGCTTTAGCGAACAGAAAAAAATTACCGCCAACAGTCCAAGAGCAAGAGCCGTTCCAAACAACCAGAGATAGAAGATGTACGGATGCAGCGGTGACAGCAGGAAGATCAAAATGTATCCAATGGTTCCTACTGTGGGAACAAAATGCAATGGTTCAAGGATACCATTATCGATAAGCGCTAAATTTATCCGCGCCACGCCCCAGTTGAACATCTGGCGGAAGAATTTCCGCAGGCTGGTCCGGCGTTTATGGTAAACCACGGCGTCGGGGACGGAAATTACTTTGGCTCCGCTGGCAACGATCCGCCGGCTGAATTCCAGATCCTGCCCATGCCTTAAAGTGCCCATACCGCCTAACTTTTCATATATCGAGTGATGAATCCCCATATTGAAACTGCGGGGATAAAATTTTGCCAGTTTCTTTTTAGAATGACCGCGCATGCCGCCGGTAGTGATAAAAGAGGTCATGGCGTAGTCTATCGCTTTTTGGAGCGGCGTAAAACTGTCCAGCACCGAATCCGGTCCGCCAAAGGCGTCCGGTTTTTCGGTTTCCACAGCCCTGGCAAGATTGGATAACCATGACTTATCGGCGATGCAATCCGAATCGATAAACAGAAAGTATTCGCCTTCCGCCTGACTCATGCCGTAGTTTCGGGCGGGACCGGGGCCTTCATGTTCTCTCTGAAAAAAGCGGATTTTGAAATCCGCTTGACTGATTAATGTCTTTACCTGCGCCGCGGTATCGTCGGTTGAGCCATCGTCAATTAGCAGGACTTCGAAGCGATCATGGGGAAAGTTCTGGTCGTTAAACGAGTGAATCAGATCAATGACCTCGTCGGAACGGTTGTATGTCGGAACGATGATGGAAAAAAGATACGGTCTCATTGTTTTTTCGATTTCTGGTGGTAGGCGATCATCTCACTAATCAGTCCCAGTGAGAAGAACTGCATTCCGAAAACAATCAGCAATACGCCAAGTATCATGAGTGCGATGTGCTTCTGGAACGGTTCTCCATAGGCGTATTTCAGGACGAGCAGGTAGATTTCGGCGATCAGTCCGACTGAAACAAATGCCATACCCCAGAGTCCGAAAAAGTGCATGGGTCTCCGAAGATATTTCGTTGTGAATAAAACTGTCAATAAATCTAAAAAACCTTTATAAAAGCGGCTGATCCCATACTTGGTTTTCCCAAATTTCCGGGGCAGATGCCGTACTTTCATTTCACCGCTTCTAAAGCCATTCATTTTAGCAAGAACCGGAATAAAGCGATGCATCTCTCCATATAAGCTGATGGTTTTGACGACTTCGGATTTATAGACTTTTAATCCATTGTTCATATCGTGAAGCGGAATACCCGTCATGATGCGGGTGACGAAATTAAAAATCTTCGATGTATGTTTTTTAATAAATCGGTCCTGGCGGTTTTGTTTCCAGCCCGAGACGAGATCATATTTTTCTTTTTTGATAAGCTCGACCATTTGGGGGATTGCTTCGGGATCATCCTGAAGATCGGCGTCGATTGTCGCCACATATTCGCCCTTTGCGACGGCGAAGCCCTCATTTAAAGCCGCTGCTTTTCCGCGATTGGCATGAAAGCGAATTATCGATACGTTAGGATACTCTTTGGCAAGTTCCTGTTCGATGTCGTAAGAACCGTCGCGGCTGCCGTCATCCACAAAGATGATCTCGTGAGTATAGCCAATTTTTTCAAATGCTTGGGAAATTTTCAAATGAAGTTCCCTGAGTGATCCCGCCTCGTTGTAAACCGGGACAACGACAGACACTAAGTTGACTTGGATTGTTTTCTCCACGGTTACCTCTTTTACTCTCACTGTTTAAATCAAGTTAATTTACGTAATTCCAGGTGGAATTGGGAGTAATGAATTTCAATAGTAATGTTCTGATCGCGGTCTAGCTTCATGTAAGTTGGCATCCAATAATGATCTTCTAATTGTTTAAATCTGCCATATGAAATAACAATTGACTCTTTTGATTTTTTATAGGTGATGTCCATTTTGATCAACCTTTTATAATCGTCAAATGCAGATTGATACGAAACCGAAGAATTAACTGAGGTTGATTGGGATTTTATGGGAACTAATCCGATCAGAATACGGGAGATATCCTGAATGGGAATTAATGGAAAACCGTATTCTTTGGGCAGCTCCAGCCAATCAACACCGGAATAGTATTTGCCCTGACGCTGCAGCCAGAAATTGAATTCATCGTTAAACACATCCAGTTTTGCCAGTTTTCGCTTCAGGGGATCTTTAAATTGAATCATCAGAGTATCAATATTGTTGTAGGAAATATCAGCAAAAAGCAGCAAATCACCATCAGGTGTATCAATTTCAATCCGGGCATCAAGGGACAGGAATTGCAGTGTTTCGGAAAGGGATGGCGAATTTAAAGGGCGAGATAATTGAACCGGTACGTCATCGGTTATTGTGCGAGTTGATATTACCGAGCAACCTTGAAGTATGAGTCCAGGAATTATAGTATGGTAAATTAAACGAATGATTTTATTTAGAAAGTTTTTGTTTAAGTCCTTCATTTTCCGGGTCGAATTCAAGCGCACGCCGGTAGTACTCTTTGGCTTTCACTGTTTTATTTAATTTGGTGAGTATATCGCCCATGTGTTCCAGAACTTCCGCGTTGTCGTTTTGTATAGAGAGCGCTTTTTCAACATATTCCTTTGCCTCTTTGGGTTTTCCGAGCTTATATAAAATCCAACCCTTGGTATCCAGGTAAGATACGTTATCGGCGCTAATTTCGAGCGCCTTACTAACCATTTTTAGCGCTTTCTCCAGTTGTTTACCTCTTAAAGCAAGGCTGTAGGCGAAGTTATTTAGCGCTACATCTTCATCGGGGTTATTACTGATGAGCAGAACATACAGGCTGTCGGATAATTCATATTGTCTGAGTATTTCCCAGGTGTTTGCCAACAAAATTTGGGCTTGAATATTTTCCGGATCGATTTCCAGGGCTTTGATTAGATAAGTTTCGGCCTTTTTATGACGTTTTTCATTATTTAGAGTATTGGCTGTGATAATGGGAAAAAATGGCTGCTCGGGAAACCTGACCATTGCAGAATCCACAAATTTGTATAAAGATTCGGAATCTTTATTTTTGGAATATACAAATGCGAGGCTGATGTATGCCGATTCTCTACCGGGATATTTTTGGATCAGGTCCTGCAAATAAATACAGGCATTTTCGAAGCGTTCGCTACGGGATAACAAATCACCAAATCGCTCCAATATATCAATGTCTCCGGGCGCTAATTCTATCAATGTTTCATATAAACCCAATGCCTTCGGGATATCCTTCTGGACTATAGCGATATCAGCCCGATATTTATAATAATCCACTTTCTCCGGTTTCTGTCGGATCAATGTATCATAAAGGCTTGCCGCTCGGTTTAAATCTTGGCGGATCAAGGATATTTCAGCGGCTTTTTCAAGAGCCTTGAGCTGTCCGGGATCGGCCTGGTAGATTTCTTCGTATAATTGAACGGCTTTGTCCAGTTTTTTATTTCTAATATAAATAGCAGCCAGCTGATAGTATAATTCAATGTCGTCCCGGTTGGCGTTACGGAGTGTTTCATATTCCTTTTCGGCGTTTACATTGTCGCCGGACAGAAAATATACCTGGGCAAGAATTTCCCGTGCTTCGAAATCGTTCGGTTCAAGCCTGAGGGCGCGCTTAAGCGCATCAATACCGCGCTCAAATTTCCCAAGGTTAATAAAGGCTTTTGCCATTGATACGTAAATAGTACCGGAGGTACTGTCGAAATTTAAGGCGTCCTGATATTCCAGCACAGCCATGGCATAATCGTCCTGCATCGTGTGATTTTCCCCGGCCATAAAATGCTCAATGGCACGGGAGTCATAGGCTTTGGTGGAATCGGGTAGTTCGGAACTTCTATCCCGGGCCGGTTTAATATTGGGGAATATACTGCACGAATGGATAAATACTGCGGCAATGTAACAAAGATACAAATGCCGGCATACTTTCCAACGCTGATTTTCCAATTGATTCAACACTTCCCATTAAATAGATACGTTGGTCCCGATATCGATTGATACATTTTATCGGGATTCGAGACCGGAAACGGCGCTACTTGTAGATTTCGTTTCGGTTGCAATTGCACACACCAACCATTTTTTCCTTAAAACGGATGGACTTAGTTGTAGAATCAGTAACCGTAACAATATGTTTGATAAATTCTATCGCCTCGCCGCAAACGGTGCAATGTTTTTTGTAGTCTCTTAGAGCTTTGGATGTTTTATCTGCAAATCCTTGTGTTACACGTTTTGCCATTATTGATCTCCTTTACGATTCATGTTCGAACATAATTACTTGATTGCCGCCGGCTCGTTTCGCTTTGTACATTGCCATATCGGCGCTGGAAATAATGGATTGTACATCTTCGCCGTCGCCGGGGAATTCCGACATACCGATACTGATCGCCATACGTTCGGCCATTCCATCTTTTTCAAATAGAAAGCTGTGCATATTTTTACAAATCCGTTCGGCAGTATTTAAACAACTTTTTTTATCGGTATTAATTAATATCACTGCAAACTCTTCACCGCCATAACGCGCAACCGTATCAACGGTTCGGACACTGCTCCGGATAATATTAGCGGATTTTTTCAGCACATAATCACCGCGCAGATGTCCGTAAGTATCATTAATTCGTTTAAATTTGTCCAGATCAAGGATTAGAAGAGTGATATTGTTGCCATAACGCTGGCTGCGATCGATTTCGATCTGTAACCGTTCTTTAAAAGCACGATGATTATAAATTCCGGTCAAACCATCAATCATGGCGAGATTTTTCATAGATTGATAAATTGTCAGGCGATTAAGAATCTCGCTGAAGCTTTTCCCGAAAATCCCTAGCGTTTCCAGATCATCTTTGAAATAACGGTGTGTTCTGAAACTTTCTAATAATATACCGCCGGATTCCTTCATGCCGGTAGTCAGAGGTATACCCAGAGCAGATCGAAAAGGGATGATCTTCAAATCATCGGGCTGAAAGCGGAATTCGATCTTGCTTTTGTCGTAATCATTTACCAAAACCGGTTTTTTGGCGATGATAGGTTCCCAAACCCCTCTTTTAACAGTTATTTCGTGACCGATCGTATAGTCAGCCTCAGAGCCTTCTACATATTCGATTACGAGTTCCTGGGAGTGATTATTGATAAAGGCGAAAGTCAGTTTGTCAAATTCGAAAAATTTCTTCAGGATCGCCGCTGCCTGTTTATAGAGTTCGTGTGGTTCAATGCCAAGTGTGATTTCGGTGTTTATTTTACAGAGGTCTTTGAAAAAATGAATATAGGTTTCCTGTTGATCGATCACATCGATTTGCAGGATCGCATTTGCGTAGAGCTTTGCAAATGATGCAACCAGATCAAGATCTTCGGAGCCCCAGGCTTCTTTATCGATACTATCTACCCCGATAAATCCCACATAGGATTTATTGACCTTGATTGGTATGAGCATTAAAGTGCCGACCTTTGGTGGATTCGGATAGTATATTAAATAATCAGGCCCGATTTGGCTGGACTGGAATAACTCCGGTTTTGGGTGGAGATGGTATTCATTGAACAGTTCGCCTTCTGACTGGAATGAATCGGCCGGAGATGATTTGCGTGTGGAATTATATTCCTGAAGTATATAATTGTTTTCTTCATGATTGAACAAGTACATGACAACGGTTTGCGCCATGAGAGAGGAATAAATAATATCAACCAGCTGGCGGGTTATTTGCTTATAATTTTTACTTGTATCGATACTGTAATGGAATCCGACAGTTGGAATTGAATTTTTATTCTTACCGGATTGTTCATCTGAAGACGAAAGAGCCTGGCAGCGCCTGTGCCAGTTATTGATTTCGGTGAGTAAAAATATCATAAGTGAAAGAATGGCAATGAAAAGGAGAATCCGGAACACATTCTGAAAGGTGGCCGGCACATTCTTGAATGCATTTACCGACGGGTAAACGGTAAATAAAAACAGAACAACGATTAAAATAATGCTAACTATCCAGGTACTCTTCAAACTATTCATTCCAACTCACTTATACGACCAGTAAAAGTACTATTAATAGTATGTAAAATCAATATTAAATAATGTATAAAATAGAAAAGAAGTTAACCCAACAACGTAACTTACAAAATTTAGCGCTATATGTCGTTTTATAATTAATGATACAATATCCCGAATAGGGATGTCTTTCCAAAGGAATCTTCGATCGACACAATATGAAATATAAAAAACATCAAGTGACGTAGTAGGGTTAATATTCTTTTTTCACGGTTTTTATTTTATTTTGAAAATCCGGGTTTGTTTGAGCGTTTTGAGTATCAGGGTCGATTAAGGAATCAATTATACTTTCTGAATTTGCTAACTGTTTCTGACTTGTTCGGGGCGCGATTGGTTTGTTGGGGTTTGGTGAAGATGGGTTTGTTAGAATTTTTTCCTGTACAATTTGCGGAGGTATTTGCGGGGATTGAGACCCAGGCTGGAATTCAATCAGGTAAAAACCGATCACTACAGCGATCAGGGCTGCTGCAAATCCATACGCGAATGATGGGATACGATTTAGTGAAAACCCTTTTGAGATGCCGGCTTCGATTCGGGCATTTCGTTCCGCAAGAATTTTATTTTGAAGGTTTACTAAGAAGTTGTCGCTAACCGTGACTTCCTGAAAATTATTCATGCAGGTTTTTGTATTAACAATCGACCGATACAGGGCTTTACAACCCGAACAACTATCCATATGTTCTTCAAAAGATTTGCGTTTTTGAAAAGAAATATCCTGGTCGATGTATTGTGATATGATGGTTTTAAATTGGTAACAACTAATCATAAAACCTCTCTGGTATCAAGTTCTTGCTTGTACTCCTCTCAAGTCTATTAACTCTTCTTGCAATCTCAAACGTGCTCGATTTATTCTTGATTTCACAGTTCCCAATGGCGCATTGATAATATTACTGATTTCCTCATAAGAAAGTTCCTGAATATCCCTTAAAATGATTGCAGTGCGAAAATGTTCCGGTAATTTTAAAATTGCTTTCTGAATTGTTTTTTCATTGAAATTCCCCTCAATTTTTTTCTGAGGTTCCTGATCTTTTGAAGGAAAATCCATGTCCTTATCTTCCGGTCCGAGCCGGGAAAAGTAGAACAGTTTTCGGTTTCGTCTTTTTCTTAAAATTGTTTTTGCAAGATTGGCGGTAATAGTATATATCCAGGTGGAAAACTTTGCAATTTCTTTATAGGCATACCGGTTTTGATATACTTTCAAAAAAGTATCTTGAACGATATCTTCTGATTCTTCTCTGTCAAGTACAAATCGGTAGGCGAAATTCATCAGTCGACTTTTATAACGATGAACGATCTCTTCAAAAGCGGCTTCATCACCGGCTTGAAACCGGCGGATCAACTCTTCATCACTGATTTTAAAATGTTTTTTCATCAATCAAATTTATCACTTTATTACTTGATATATCAATGGTATCATTAAATCTTCTGTGCTTAAGCCTGTAGATTTTGCTTTCCGGTCAACATCCAGTAATCGATTGAACAGGTTTCCAAAATTGCTGCCAGTGTATTTTTTATAGGCGTTTCCGTATTGTTCACGCATTTTTTGCAGAGGATAATATGTGTCATTTACGCCCTGGTGAATCTGTTTATACGCCCAAACATTGACAAAGAGCGAGTACAAGGATGATACAAAATAGGGCGACTTGACACCTGTTTCTATCAGGGCAAGGCAAATATGGATCGCCTGATATAAATCTCTCTCGGCTACGGCATGAATAAAATCAGACATTTGATAATTTTTCTCACCACCGACGACTGCCCGGATATCATCTGAAGAAATATCCTTTCTGTCGCCAGCATATACAATTATTTTTTCAATTTCGGAAAATGCATGGCTCAGAGAATCATTAGTTGAAACCGCCAGCATATCCAGAGCTTCAGGATCAATCTGATAACCCTCTTTTTTAAATTTCCGTTGAATCAGAGCGGGAAATTGATTTGGGCGGGGCGTCCAGATCGATACGGTTTCAACCGATGGATGTTTTTTTATACTGGTAAAAAACTTACCTTTTTGCCCACCGGCGGCTGAGAGGATTAATAGAATATTTTGTTCCGGGTGGTCAATGTATCGGAGAAGTTGTTTGCGATAACCAGTGGATAATTTGGTAATATTCTTGTAGATAATTATCTGTTGAGATGCAAATATATCAATATTTGCGAGACTCCGAATAAAAGAATCAGCGGAGTTTTCTGTCCCATAAAAGGTTTTTTTTTCAATAGCTGAACCGGAGATTTTAGAGAAAACTTCGATCAATGTGCCGATGGCTTCCTCTTCGAGATACAGATCATCCCCGTAAAGTAAATAAACGGAAGCGAGTTGTCCTTTGTCTATTTTTTCCAGTTCGTCCAGAATAAACGGCATATTTTGACCTATATGATAGATGTCCTTATTTGATAAAAATTAACACAATTAATCCAGCCAGGAAACAATACGGAGCAAACCATCCGAATTTCCCGCTTTTCAATATTGAAAGCAAAAAACGAATTGCAATATATCCGATGGCGAATGAGAAAATGAAACCGGTGAAAAGCGTGCCGAGACCGATTCCGGAAATCTCAGACGACGTTAATTCAATGACATGCAGCAGTGTCGCTCCAAGTATCGCCGGGATTGCTAAAAGAAACGAAAAGCGTGCGGCATTTTCCCGCGACACGCCCATATAGAGAGCACTGCTGATCGTAAAACCGGAGCGGGAAATACCCGGTAGAATTGCAATGGATTGGGCAACGCCGATAAGAAATGAACTGCCGACACTGAGTTGCTTTTTGGGGGGCCTAATCAAACGTGTCGATAAAATGATACCGCCGGTTACGATCAGCATGATACCGACAAGGCGAACATTATGAAAGATGGATACGAAGAAATCCTTGAGGAAAAAGCCGGCAAAAACAGCCGGTATCGTTCCGATTATCACAAAAATGCTCAGCCGGAAATAGGAATCATTCTGATATGTTCCAATGATATTTTTCCGTGTCACTCCGCTGAAAAAACTGACAATCATATTCCGGATATCATTATAGTAAACCGCAACGACACTCAATAAGGTCCCGAAATGAACAATGACTTCGAATGCAATATTTTCCGAGCTGATCCCAAGTAAATGTTGAAAAATGACCAGATGTCCGGAGCTGCTGATAGGCAGAAACTCCGTTAATCCCTGTACAATTCCTAATATTATAGCGTCGACGTATCCCATTTTAGTATATAGACCTCTCTAAATTTATTTTAGTTGGCTGGGTTATACAAGACTGAGGTGATTTATTAAATTTTAAATAAGTAACAATACGATGTGTAATATATGCAAAAATATTTTTTCAAAAAATAAATTTATTTATCTATAGCAAGATTTTGTAAGACATATCAAAATATAGCGTTACATAGTCGCGCCCGCCTGTAAAATAACGAGTGAAGCATGAATGCAATGAAAACACGGGATTATTTGATAACAAAATCTGAAGTATAAAAAGTGAGCGTTTTTTTCAAGATTACTGATTATTGTTAATTGGTGTAATGTCCGCATCGATAAATATTTCAACCCGCCGGTTTTTGGAGCGTCCCCCGGTTGAATTATTGTCGGCTATCGGTCTGAATTCACCATATCCGAGAGCTGAAAAATTTCCTTCATCGATTCCGGACACAGCGCTCAAATATTTAACCACTTCCAACGCTCGTGCAGAACTGAGTTCCCAGTTGCTGTCATACTTCCCGCCTCTGATCTGCCAATTATCGGTATGACCTTCAACCCGTATTTCGACGTTCAGTGTATGCTGATTTTTCCGCAAGGCTTCATAAAAACCGCGTAACTCCGGGTCTTCCCGAATGCCGAGCAAGCGTGATTGCTGAATAGTATGTCCTATGTGATCCAACAGCGGTTGCAAAGCAGGTGAAATATTTGCTGAATTGACATCGAAAAAATACTCACCGCTGACTGTTAATTGAACACCTTTAGTAGTACGCTGAATGTCAATATTTTTGTCTAAATGCCGGTCCAAAACATAGTTGTCGAGTTTTTGTTCAGTTTCAGATAACAGTAAATCCAGCATTCGATAGATATTATTTTCGGCTTCATTTAAAATGACAATCATCAATATAAAAAAAGTCAACAATAATGTTACCATATCTCCATAAGTAACAATCCATGATGATTTTGGCGTTCGCGAGCTTGATGATTCCATTTTTTATACCTATATAAATTTATAATCGATGCTAATCTATTACATTCCGTAAAGAACGTCAAGATAATCGATAATTGCCATTAATGCTTCGGGATAGCTGGCATAACTCTGTTGATTGAATTGCCAGGTAGATGAATCTGCCGGATCCAGTCCGTGATTCTGATAAAGGGTTGTAACATGCACCTGAGATTTTGTAAGCTCGCTTTCATGAAAATATGCCATGGCAAGAATTAAATGCATATCCTGATAATTGATCAATGGCTTATGTTCAAAGTAGTAATTCGGATTAGAGTCGAGAACATAATTGGCTTTTATTATGGATGAAGCATATTCTTC
>Ga0268279_1001846_pt1 | contig 11086 bp, 10 predicted proteins | sample saktaG_6_FD_190142 | JGI IMG/M metagenome (GOLD analysis project Ga0268279, IMG submission 190142) | Saline water microbial communities from Sakinaw Lake, British Columbia, Canada - sak_2010_1_5_80m | ecosystem: Environmental > Aquatic > Non-marine Saline and Alkaline > Saline ...
ATTATGGATTTTTTTACCCTGTTGAGTCCTTTTTCTATCAGGTTTACCACATGAAAGGGCATAAACTCATTAATTTCACCGGATTTTTCAATGAATTGAGGAATAAAGCCAAATTTTTTGGCTTTATAAGACATGTAATATGGATCAAGCGGAATACAATGCCCGCCTATACCAGGCCCCGGATAAAAAGGCATAAACCCGTATGGTTTGGTCGCAGCTGCATCAATTATCTCCCAGATGTTTACCCCCATCTGTTCAAAAATCAGTGATAACTCATTTACAAGTGCGATGTTGACATTCCGAAAGATATTCTCAACCATCTTTACTGATTCTGCAGTTGTGGTATCAGAGACAGTGATGATCTCCTCAATAATGCTGCCATACAAAGCTGCAGCAGTGTGAGTACAGGACTCATCAATACCCCCGACAACTTTTGGAATGTCAGCGACAGAAAAAGCAAGATTTCCAGGATCAATCCGCTCAGGTGAGTATGCCAGTCCAAAATCCTGCCCTGCGATATATCCGGTTGTCTCAAGAATAGGTTTGACAACTTCAAGAGTAGTCCCGGGATATGTCGTACTCTCAAGGATAATGAACATACCTGGCGAAAGAACAGAAGCAATTGCAGAGCACGCCAGTTTGATATAGGTTAGATCTGGAATTTTTTCCTGATCGAGCGGAGTCGGGACACATATGATAATAAAATCAGCTTTTTTCAGATCTGTTATCTTGTCTGAAGGACAGAATGATGATGTAAGTGCTTCCTGTAATTCGTCGTTGCTGATATCGCAGATATGTGAGTTTCCTTTTAAAAGACCGGTAATAAGGTCGGGATCGATGTCATACCCGATAACGGAATACTTTTTTGCAAATGCCAATGATAGCGGAAGACCGACATATCCAAGTCCGATAATACCGATACATGCTTTATGTGTAGCTATTTTCTCAATGAGATCAATCATGTTATATCAAAACCGGATTTTAGTTTTCCCATGGTGTAAAGAGACCATCTGGATAATGCTCAACGAACCAGATGATATATTGTGTAAGATCAATTTTGTCTTTGAGCAATTTAACCCTTTTTTCTCTTCCTTCTGCCTTTATATTTTTGTTCTGTACCAATTCGCGTGCTTTTTCTATCACATCCTGCTCCATTGCTGCAGGATCCGAGAATGTGTAAACAAGTCCGTACGCTTCTTCTTCCTCATCGGTATATCCCAGTCTGAGTGTGTTGACATACAGAGCATGTGTTCCCAATACTGCACATTCTGACGCAGTAGTTGCGCCTTCCCCAATATAGAGTGTTGCATAATAGAGCAGATGGTGCAATCGATCCGGAGGGATATGAATCCGGTATTGCTCAAGCTCAGGAGGAAGCACTCCTTCAGATGAGATAAACACTTTTCCAAACGGCATGAGTTCATGAACAAGTCTTGTTTTATGGATAATTCCTTTATGACCAATATCATGACTTGCATCCCATGAAACAAACCGTAATACCACAAAGAGATCATCCTTTGTAAGGCCTACCTCATCAAGAACCGTCTCATCTGGAGAGAAATATGCAGGATGAAGATATGCAAGCTCAGTATACCCATCATATCTGATATGTTTCGCTCCAAAATCCTTTTTAAACCATATAGGAGTGATGATAGCATCAGTACATGGTACATACAGAATATGTTCCCAGGTTGCATGTTCGGTGTCATCAAGAGCAATACAGGGCTTTCTTAGTATTCGTGATGCATGAGCTGCCCGGATCGATCCAAATCCTATGAATATATCAGGGTTAAATTTTTTTACTGCCCGGATCATTCGTATATCCATCAAAGGAATGTTCAGTATTTTCTTTCCGATTCCTTTCTGATGATGACCCAGACAGGTATATGAGAAATGATATCGTTCTAAGAGGTCGATAGAGACTTCTTTATCAATTGCCGTTATCAGGATCTCATGCCCCCTCTTTTGCATCTGCCAGATAAAATGCTTAAAATAATGAACATGAGCCGGATGGTTAATATCAACAACGATCTTCATATTTCTCCTGATAAAGGGTCTTTATCTCACTTTTTGTCGGATAAGTAATGAGAACTGCCTGTTTTCGTCCATGATATACAAAGAAACTCCCTGCTGCAAGGGCAGATGCATGACCTTTATGGTATGCCTCTGCCATATCATTAATGGATCCTGCACCCCCACAGGCAATGACCGGAATTTTCACCGCATCTGATACCATTCTGATAAGAGAGATATCATACCCCTGCATCATGCCATCCCTATCAATTGAGGTAATGAGAATCTCTCCGGCTCCTGCATCTTCAATAGTTCTGATATAAGTCGCAAGATCTGCCTTTACTGGTCGTGTCCCTCCCTGGATGAATACCTCATAATTCCCTTTTTTTCCTATTTTTACATCAATTGCTACAATGATGCTCTGACTGCCAAACTGCCGGCTTGCATCTGCAATCAGTTCAGGATGTTCTATTGCACTGGTGTTTATGGCTACCTTCTCAATACCGATGCTAAAGAGAAGTTCCATCTCTTCAATGGTTGTAATCCCTCCTCCATATGAGAATGGCATGAAACACTCTCGAGAAATTTTTTTAAGGAGATCATACTGAATCTTTTTCTCTTTCTTTTTTGTAAACCTGGCTGCTGGTTTTGAGAGGGTGATGTCAAGAAATAAAAGTTCATCAGCCTCTTTTTCATTAAATATTCTGACTGCATTTATGGGGTCACCAATATATCGTGGATTATCAAACTGAGTCGTCTTAACAAGCCCGTTCTCTTTCATAAGCAGGCATGGAATAATTCGTGGCCTAAACATTACTGCTCCATCTCAGCAAAGTTTCTCAAAAACAAAATACCGCTTGCGTGACTCCGTTCCGGATGACATTGTATCCCATAGATATTCTCTTTTTTAATGAGAGATGGAAACTCATATCCGTATCCTGTAGTTGCCAGGATATCTGCATCTTTTGGTTCTGAATAATGGAAAGAATGCACAAAATAAAACATGTCAGAGTCGGTTACGCCGGCAATAATTGAGTCTTTCTGTTTGATGTGGAGACTGTTCCAGCCCATATGGGGTATCTTCAGGTGTTCTGTCTCTGGAATCTGAAATTTTTTGATATCAGCATCTATCCATCCCAATCCCTGGCAGCTTCCTTCTTCACTCTGTGATGCCATTATCTGCATCCCGATGCAGATACCCAGAAGTGGCGTCTTCCCGTCTAAAACGCTCTCTTCTAACACTGAAATCAGATTCATATCATGCAGATTCTTCATCGCACGATCAAATGACCCTACTCCAGGAAGAATCAGTTTTTCAGCATTCCGAATATCTTCCGGGCGTGAAGTAATAATAGCATTACAGCCGATCCGCCGGTAAACATTTAAAATACTTCCACTATTCCCAGTTTTATAATCAATTATTGTTATCATATTGTATGCGTCTATTTTTTCAGGTATTTTTCCGCAAGTATGGGAGGAAGGAGATGAAGATGACATGCTAACCTGACAGGAAGACTCAATGCATTGATATACGGGTAATAGGTCGGGTAGTTATGAAAACTCTGTACCGGGAGTTTCATTATCTCATCAAAATCTTCCTGTGAGAGGTCTAATTTACTGATGGTATATGCAACTATTTCTGGATCATATTCATAGGGCTGTGCAATTTTTTCTAATGCTTCCTGGCGACTTATATGGCCTGATCTGACTTCTGCAGCATATTCAAGTTTTCGTTTATCTATACCAAATTTTTCTGGAAGATAATAAGACTGGAAAAAATGAGTGTACATTGACTCATGATGGTGACCGCCATAATATGTCCATCCCAGCTCCTGTTTCAGAGTTGCGTCCACCTCCTCTTTTTTATAGTCAAGATATTCGAGCAACCGTATCTCCTTAATTCTACGAAGGAACATATGGCAGAGGAGATCTTTCATTCCCATTATAGGGAAACTGGTTATCTTTCTGGAGCCAAAGAGTCTCTGAACACTTCGTATATACCGACCATCCATATAGGTCCAGGTGATTGGTGAGGTTCCCTCTGTTCTGAATGAATGTCCCTGAATAACATAATGTAGCCCCTCTTTTGCTGCCACATCAAAAAGCACTGAATAAATCGCCCAGTCGGTGGGAACATCTGCATCTGGTACAGATGCATAAAGAAAGGATCTCTGGAGATCTTTAAATTCTCCCCAGTCCGCAACAACCGTATACAGGTCTACATCAAGCTTTTGTGTTGCGTTATAAATGTTTGTTACTGCTGTCTTTGAGTTCCAGCCATTATCAAAATGAACCGCAAGTGGCCGGAGACCTAATTTGACTGCCATATATAAAGTGTACGTGCTGTCACGCCCCCCGCTGACACCGACTACACAGTCATATTTCTTTCTTTTTCCATCCTCCTTTATCTGTGCAATACAGGCCTTTAAGTGCTCTGCTCCCTGTTCATCAAGAGGATACTGCACTTCCAGCTGATCATGAATGCCACAGAAATTACAGATTCCATTCTCATCAAATTGTATTCCTTCAATTGTATCGTCAAGGATGCAGCGGGAGCATAGGGTAGTTTTGGATATCATGATATCAGTTGTATGATTGAGAGGTGATTGTTCTCGTACTAGTATTTTATCTATGAGTATAGGAAGGTGATGAGAATAATTGAATGTGTGCGATGTACTAGTACGAGATAAATAATGTATTCTGAATGACGAGCCCGAATATTCCAAAGAGGGCGGTTAAAAGAAACATCAACCGTGTTGCTTTTTGTTCATTAACCTCAAAGAAATAAGGGATTACCCATTTTAGTGTCAGATAATTAGGAACAATCAGGTTCCCTTCCTGATTGATTGTACCAAATTTTGTTGCCGGGAGTTTTCTGATTCGCCAGTATGCATACATAAGAAAATTGATGATATGAGGAATAAAGAGGATAACTCCGAGGATCTCCATGTTCATCAGAATGATGTATCCTCCGACTGCAGATCCTATTGCCAGAGAACCGATATTTCCCTCAAATATCCGTGATGGATACCTGTTGTAGATATAAAAACCACAGAGAGCTCCAAATAAAGGCATAATGAAAAGAGTTGTATTATATTGCCAGATAATACCCTGAATTACAAGAAATGCCATGATGATGATGGAGAGACCGCTCTGCATTCCGTTAAATCCAGAATGCATATTAATAAGGTTTGAGATGACCATCACAAAGAGTGGTGCCAGAATAAACAGGTACAGAACGCCGAGTTCAACTTCTCCAAAGCCTACCCAGATTGCCGTATCGGTAGATATGAGAGCTATTGGCAATGCCATGAAGAATGGTGCGATAATCTTGAGTTGTCTTCCTACATCCACCAGATCATCTAAAATTCCAAACATGGCATAGGTGAAGACGATGAAATAAAAGATGAGAAGTGATGCAACATTTCCAACAAGAAAGATTGCAACAATCAGTGAGACAAGGACCCCTGCAAGAATTGCCATGCCTCCCATTGTCGGAACTTTTCTGTCATCTTTATACATATCAGGAACTAAAAAACCCTGTTTGGTAAATTTTCTGATGAAAATGGGTGCTGATGTGAGAACCGTAATGAAACTAATCAAAAATAAAAGGGGATATTCAGATGAAATTGTCATAATTGCTACAGAAAAGGTTGATTGATATGATATATCATGTTTCAGGAGATGGCAACAATTGTTGCACCGCTATCGTATAATATTGTATAATAGTCACTCATCTCATTCACATTCACCGTCCGGTATATGCCATCATAAAAATTGAAAAATGGCGGGTTATAGTCTGGATTAGTACGCGATATGCTTGAGATGTACAGCAGAACCGGATGATAGGGAAGACTTCTTATAAGGTCTGGAATGGTGGGATCTGTTGGATCTGCGACAATTTTCGATGAGAGTTCACTAAAGGAAAATGATCCGTTTATCTCTGGTTTGGGGATTAGTGTAGGTTCTGTAACCGGAATGCCGGTGAGAGGATAGACAAGCATGCCTGTTGGATCGATATTGATACAGATGGGATGAGTAAAATTCTGATCGCGCAGCCATTGCATGGCTTGATAGTCATCTTCAGGCAGGGCAAATGAACCTGCATAACTGTAAAAGACAGCTCCCATTATGCCAATTCCGCCCAGAATGAGAAAAACAGAGACTATAGTCCGAAGGCGGGTATCTTTGAGCTGCCATGTCATATATGCAAGGGCAATCGCAGCAAAGAATGCGAATGGAAGATACAACTGAGAAATGACCCTGGTTGCGGTAGTGATAACAAGTATCTCAGAGTCTACCAAAAGGACAATGACTGAGAGCCCTGCAACCCATGCTAGTGCAAGACGCTCCATGGCATGAAAACGGTAATAGGCAATGAGGATTCCAAAGACTGATAAGAGTGCAAATACCCATCTTGTGATAAATTCAGTTGTTAATGTCTTTTCAGACAGGATCCAGAATATATATGAGGTTGATGAGAGCATGAGAGGGATGCAGAGGAGAAACAGGATTAAAATACAGATCCCTGTCAGGATATAGATGCGTTCTTTTTTAATTAACCCGGATTGTATCATCCATTCTCCCCCTATCCAGAATGCAAGTACAGGCACCAGGTAAATTATAAATCGTGTATGAGTGAGAAGAAGTCCCAGAAGAAGAAGTAACAGGATCCGCTTTTCGATAATAATTGCAAGAATAATAGCCACAAACAGCATCTGGGCTGTTGCTGATGGATATCCCCCCCATATCAGGTTATCAAAGTGCTGGGGAAAACAAAAGCAGGCCAGGATAAATGCAGTACAGGCACACCAGCCAGGATAATACTCGCGTATGACGGCATACAAGAGTACACTTGTTGCTGCAGTGATAAGAATCGGGATGATGGTAATGGTATTGATGAGTGGAAAGAAAAGCGTCCAGAAAGAAGTATAATAATGAAATCCTTTTGGATAGTAATCCCAGGAAGAACCAACCGGATAGATACTGACCGGGACAGATATCCCATCCATTATCATTCTGACTATTGATGCATGGACGGTGACATCACCAGCCCGCCAGATTACAATAGCCGTGAAAAAACTAATTAAAATCAGGACATACACTCCGGCAAGAATAAGGACTGTACTATCCTGCCGATTTGGGAGAGTTAACTGATGATTCTTACAAAAGATGATGAAGAGAATAATTCCAAGAATTATAAGAGGAATCTGAAATAGGGGTGGTGAGAGAGAAAAAAATGACGCCAGTATTCCAGAAAGTGAGATTATTACAAACCCTGTTGCAAAGGAAAGTGCAATACGTGCCACAATATTTCTGCCCTTTGTCAGAAAAAAGACAAATCCTCCACCAGTACAGGTTGTCACAATCGTAACAACGAGAGCGAGAAAGATATCAGTAAGGAACATATCCGGATTCATTTATCCTCATCATTTGTTTCAAATACTGGAAAGCAGAGCATGTATGATTGTGGAACCTGGTCAGGATTGAGAGGTGTTTCATGCAATGAGACTGATATAGTATGAGCTGATGAGTAATTTTTGGCAGATATTCCGTCATTTATACCATCGGTTCCTGGTATGCGTGCTGCACTCGTATCCCCTGCAAGAAGAGAACGATTAACCGAAAGTGGAATGGTCAGGCTCCTCTCAGACCCCAAATCCGGTATCAAGAACGTTCCTGACTGGATAATCTCATCATCATAATATACCGAGTATTCATATCCCATCTGTTCTTTATGGTGCGAAACGACAGTACATGAATAGTTCAAAAAAACTTCAGGTTCACTACTATCAGGGAGATTTGTAGTATCTTTTAGATAGAGTTCGGTATACCCATGGTAAAAATAATCGGTAGCGGTTACATATATGATAAGAATTACACAGAGTGATATTCCGATGAGACAGGCGATGAGTATTGCTGATGTCAGTGCCTGATCATCTGGATCCATGTAGGAATCGTTATCCTGACTTCTATATATCTTTGGTTGTTATGAGAACATATTATCAGACCCGGTATGAGGTGGCAGCAGTCTCGTTAGGAGCGCTGCTCTGTGGTGCTATTATTTTTGGTTCAGGACAGGATGGTTCTCTTCTCACGGTTTTTGCCGGGTTTTTGCTGTCACTCTTTCTGTGCGGGTATCCCCTGGCCGTCATCTTTATGCGATGGTGCAAAGAACCTCAAATCCTTCCACTGATTATTCTCGCTGTTTTCTTTTCAGTGATGGTGAGTATCGGATCCGTTGTGCTGATTCATTACAGTAGTTTTGTCATTACGGCAGTATCGGTTACCATTAGTCTTGTGATAATTACCATTTTCACATCATGTATTGTTGTTCTTGTAAGCAGGAACCAAAATGAGTGAACCAATACAAAATGACCAGGAGAGTCAGTGATACAGAGTGGGAAGGATGACATGATTCATATCGATGAAATCCGGGATTCAGGGTAGCAGATGAGATCGGTAACCATGGTTGTCCACGGCCCTGAAGCATTTGATAATGGATGGGTTGCAAGGATAACAAACAGTATCGGCCCGGTAGAAATCGTTGTTGCAGGTATCATGGCCCGGACTGCAGCTGAGGAGAGTAAGATTCCCGTCAGATTCGATTGCCGGATTCCGAGTGTTATCTTCAATGAACTCTCTCTCTCCTCCTCATTTCTGTTAAACTGTGCAAAATCACCTCAATCAGGAGAACGGTTTGGATGCCTTGTTGCGAACCGCTGCCATCAATCGCCACTGATACAGGTTGAGTGCAGATCACACGAAATAATTGTCTGGGGAGAGAAGACCAGTATTCTTGCAGATTATCTCGCTCGAAAAACCGGTTTTCCGATAACCAGGAAGATACCAACAATGCAGAAAAAAGATACCATCCGGACAATTGGTGGATGTATCTTTGGAGAACCGGTATTTGTCAATGGTATCATCATTGGATATGCAACAGCAGAAGAAGTTATACTCTCTGTTGAAGATAACACGCTTAAAGCGGTATCTGGCATTGATCTTAAGGCACATGGTATCGAAAAATTGCTCAGGTCTGGACTTCCTGTGATATCAGAGGCCTGGTGTAAGAGCGGACGTATCCGTTCATCCCCTCCTGGATATTGTTTTAGGACTGCCCCTAAAACAGGAAGAATAGTTATTATCGATCATGCTGCAGTGGATCTGTACACCCTACTTACACCTGAAGTTACTGGTATTCTTGCGATTGGAGATGATACTACTGCTGTCTGTGGTCATATCGGATTTCACCTGGGTATCCCGGTCTTTGGTATAACAGACGGGGATCGTGATGATATTCTCATCTCTGCATATGCACCCGGCTCTGTAATTGTCCATGTTATCGATGGGTCTGATGATGATACCGGCAGGGAACTGGCTTCCTTTGTCCCTCAGTATGGAGTTTTCTGGGCATCATGGGTTGGCTCTATGGTTCAGTATCTTGGAGAACGGGTAATTATCTCTCTGCAGGTGCCAGAGTGAACCGCTGTATCAGGTGTAAGGGAAAGGGAGACTGCGGACTTGTAACCTGTCCTGTTATGGCCCGGTTTTATGCACAGGTGAAGAGACGTCCGGTACAGAATATTATGGCTCCGGCACCTTCCCCCTTCATCGGGAGTCATGGATATCCCCATGTCAGTGCAGGGCCATTGCTCATTGATGACTCTGATTGTCCCCCTGAATGGATACGACAGGGCTACTCAATTGATGATATTGTTTCAATACGTGCAGAGACCATACGGGGCATCTCATCAGGAAACCAGTTTCTTGATAAGATACAGGAGGTTGCCCTCTCATCAGTTCCGATTGATGTTGAGGTGGCATTTGAAAAACCGGTATCGTACGACTTCTCATTTGACGGTACTATAGCACCTGTCGGGATGAGTGGATCTCTCACCCGCATGTCTGTTATTGAGAATGCAAAGGTTCCACGGCCTATAGATAAAGTGACTTCAGATACTGATGTCCCCGCTATTGATGCAGTCAGGGAACTCATCAGGGAAGGTATTGATGTCTATCAGATTATTCCACTCCTCTCAACAGGTCTGCTGGGACAGGGAAAACAAAGAAAAGTTGTTCCTACACGGTGGGCTATCACAGCGGTTGATGATATGGCAGGGAAAAAGGGTAAAAAAGACCTTATCAATAAATCCTGGATATCATCCATTCAGGTACTGTTTGCAACCGGATTTAAAAATACAATCTGTTGTATTCTGATACCTGGTCCCTGGGAGTTTGAGATGATAGAGATCTGGGATCGTCAATCACTATGGGCAGGTGATACCATCAGTATCTGTGTTGATGGAGAAAAAGAGAAGAAGAGTGGGTATTCACCCATTTCAGGTGCATATTATTCTGCCAGGCTTGCGGTTCTTGAGTATCTGACGGGACTTGGAAGAACTGCTACGGTTCTTGTTATCCGGTACGTTTCTAATGAATACTGGGCACCACTTGGAACATGGGTTATTCGTGAGATAACGAGGAAGGCTGTTGCAGGATCCTGCTATGAATGTTCAGATATCCCTGATGCTGTTAAAATTGCTTCCCAGATGCTTGGATTTTCCTGGTGGTATTCTCACAGCAGAATGCTTCCCCGTATTCAGTCACAACAGACCCTTTCCAGCTTTTTTTAAGTTAATATGATAACCCCTGGGTTACCTGTCACCGGTTTTTATTCTGTTGCATGTATCGGTCCAGGATGTCAGCACGGGAATTTATCTCATTAATTCCTTTGTCTTCTCTCACCCTGATAAACCGGGGAAACCGAAGAGCATATCCGGTCTCATAGGTAGGGCTCTCCTGAATCTCGGAATACCCAGTTTCAAATACCAGCCGTGGTTCAAAGACGAGATCTTTTCCAGATGTACTCAGGACGTCACCATTGAGTTCTTGGTAGAGCCAATGGAGTTGTTCATCAGAGAATCCTGTTGCAACGCGGCTAACCGGCAGGAATTTTCCATCTTCATAACATGCAAGGAGAAACGATCCATAGAGATGTGCACGTTTTCCCTCCCCCCACTGTGCACCTGTCACCACGAGATCAAGGGTGTCAACTTCTGGTTTTATCTTA
>Ga0268279_1001852_pt1 | contig 11057 bp, 10 predicted proteins | sample saktaG_6_FD_190142 | JGI IMG/M metagenome (GOLD analysis project Ga0268279, IMG submission 190142) | Saline water microbial communities from Sakinaw Lake, British Columbia, Canada - sak_2010_1_5_80m | ecosystem: Environmental > Aquatic > Non-marine Saline and Alkaline > Saline ...
TCACCCCACCTTGAATACGATTTCCCATTCCACGTCGACGAGTGGAGGCACATCACCGAAGCAAGGCGGGTAATTGACGGTTCATACCATCCCGCGCTTGAAGTGGGATTCCACATCTTCCTCGCACTCCTTTACAAAACCACGGATTTGGTTTTAATTTACAGATTCCTGCCCGCAGTTTTCGCATGCATCTCCTCAATAGTACTTTTCTACACGACACTCAAGCTTTCCAAAAACTATAGCATATCAGTCCTCTCAATGGTTTTTTTCACATCCATAAAATCCAACGTAAACATCACGGGCATGTGGTTTTTCACACCGCTAACTTTTAGCATACCATTAATCTACCTTTTCGCCTGGCTTTACAGTGAAGCAGTATCCAAAGACGACGTAAGAAAACTACTCTTAAGCTTCCTTGTATACCTTACGATCGCCTTCTTCCACATAATCTCTGCGACATTTCTGATCCCCGCAATAATATTATATTCTCTATTAAACCGCAAGTTCTTCATTAAACACTGGAAGACAAGCGCCATCGCACTACTAATCCCCATCGCAACCTACATTGCCTTCACAAGCGTTTTGAACGTCGACATACCCAAAGACCCCAACCAAACACAGCTCATCTTCAAACACGGATGGGGAATCTATGAAATAGACCTTCCAATAATCCACGGATACTCCCACATAGCCGCACTACTCGCAGTACTGGGAATCCCAATCGCGTACAAAAAACGGCAACACCTCCACCTCTTATGGATGCTCACAACACTCACCGCAGTCTACGCTTTCCCGCATCTAGGATACAGCGTATTCGCCCCGTACCAGAGAAACTACTACTACTTCCTCTTAAGCCTACCCTTGCTTAGCGCATACGGAACTAACACGCTCTACGGTTTCATAAAGTCAAGGATTAAAAATGAAAATAAAACCCTCATAGTATTTTCGATCATGATGATCCTAGCCCTCACATTCACCTTCAAAGACTACTGGAGCCTGCCCGGCGACGTCAAAATCTACCAGCTCATAGACGAAAATGATTATCAAGCCTTAAAATTCCTCGAATCAATCGACCAATCCGATTCGAAAGTCATGGCCGACTCCAGAAAGTCCATGGCAGTATACCCCGTATCAGGCCACGAGATTGTAGGTGGATTCTTCTTCTGGGGCAATAAAGACGACACCGAACGATTCTTCAACGGAAACTGCACGATAAAACAGGATTTAATAAAGAAACATGCCGTAAGATATATACTCTCGAAGGAACCGCTAGACTGCGGGTGGGAGACAATATACAACAAAGAAAGCATCATATACGAAACACAACAAGCAACATAAAAGGGGTAAATGGTGGAAAAGTGGACGCAATAGAATTCATGCTAAGAATAATAGGAACAATCCTCTTCTTCACGCCAGGAATCCTCATAAGCTACCTCACATTCAAAAAAACAAACCTAACCGAACGAACCGCATACTCCATCGTCTTTACTGCTGCTTACTCAGCCATTTTGGGACTGATACTTGCAATTTTCAAGGTTTTCACCATCAAATCCATGATCGTAACGATTGTTTGCCTAAATACTTTTTTGTTTCTGCTCATTCGAAAATTAAAACGTAAATACACTTTCGCCACCTGTAAGGTTGATAAAAAATTTATTTTTTTGATTTTTATAACTCTCCTTGGAGTTATTTGGAGATTATTTTTCAGATTAAAAGTCAACGCCTGGGGTGATGGGTATCATCATGTGGGTATTCTACTTGAAAGAGAATTAAGTGAAAGCAATAGCCTTTCAATATCCTTACCTGACTTGAATTTTTATACGGGTATGGCAGTGAATAAAGGTAGTTTCTTAGGAGGGCAATTATCCTCCATGATTTTTGACTCGTTATCTTTTAATTCTGATTTTATTAAAATTCCGTTATCTGTTTTTTTATTGTGTAGTTTTACTTACATTGTTGTAAAAAAGTATACTCATAGAAGGGACTTGGCAGTATTTGGATCAGTTGTAATGGCTATTGGTCCTGTTGAAATATGGCAAAACACTCTAGGATTTCTAGGAGGGGATTTAGCTTATATTTCGTTAATATCACTATTCATTTATTTTAAAACTAAGGTCCGAGGGTATTCGTGGCTTGTATTTTTCCTCGCGATAACTATGATGATTAGTTATTACACGCCTACCGTCGTAATGGTTATCTCATCAGCGGGATTTATACTTGCACTTGTATTAAAACAAATATTTGAAAAGAGAAACACATTCAGGATTACGTTTGGCATTATATTCAACAAAAAGATTTGGGTGTATTCAATAATATTAGTTGTATTATCATCTTTTCTATTGAACTTTTCTAGTGAAGGGATCACCCAATATTCAATAGAAACTTTTAAAGAGACAACTAAGTATACAGTTGAAAAAGCAAAATCTGAAATTTCAGATTCCGAGAAAGAGGTCAAAAAAGATATCTCAACTGTTAAACCACCAAAACCTTATAAGTCTAATATCAGATTTCTAGGTTTACCCGTAATAAGCTGGCAAGACCTATATTTCACACTCTTAGGCTTTACTTTTATTTTTCACTTAATTTTCGGGAAGAAGAGTCAAATTGAATACGACATTTTTTTAGCTGGAATACCCGCTGTAATGCTAGCTCTTGCATTTTACAATGTGAATATGCCTGAGAGGGCCTTTTCATATCTCGCTTTTTTCGGAATACTCACAGCTAAAATCCCAAAAAAACTCTTTAAAATTTTCACGGTTTTGTCTATCATTTTCCTTTTAACTACGAGTCACATTGTCGCAAGCGAGAGAATAAAATTCTTCAATAATTCCCCTGGAGAAATCGAAGCTGCTAGATGGGTGAAAAGTAACTTAAATGGGATACTATTAAGTGATGAACGATTTATTAGCCTCCTTGTCATTGAAGATTACAATAAGGTAAACGGATTCGAAGATGATTCAAAATATATGAGTCCAACATATTACGAATCAAATGTGGAAAATGCGAAAATCGTATTTGAACAGAATAACGTAGAGTATTTTGCATCCTCCAAGCGTATGAGGGAGGAGTATATATTAATGTTGAATTTCCCTCAGGAGCCTATGACAAACATACGAATGTATGAACGGAATTTCCGGCTCATATTCGACAACGGCGACGTGAGGATTTATAAAATCAAATAGGAAAAATATGAGAATGAGTGTTTTGTTCTTGTCTCATAATCCGCATGAAGTCCACCTCAATTTCGCAAGGGCGGTTGGTGCTCGGGTGGAGGTTCTCCCCTTTGACGAGAGTGTCAGAAGGGGTAAGCACCATCCAGCGTTTAAGCTACTACACCCCCTACAATCATTTCTATATAGTAAAAAACTGAAAGTAAAAGAGGATGTTTTACTTGTTGACGGAGGGTCATCGATTTTTACTGCCGCATTCTTGAAGATGAGATATAAGCACTTAAAATTGGTTTATATCGACGGAGACTTGTTCATCCTGACATTAAGTAAAAATAATTTTCTGACAAAGATTGTGAAAAAATTTTTCTTGAAAAGAATCGATGCAATAATCTCTGTATCCGAAATGAATAAGGATGAAGCCTCAAAATATTTAACCGTTCCAATTGAAGTCGCCGAACCCTACCCTCAACCTGTATGTCAGAATAAAAACGGAAGGAAAAATTATGGATTATATGTTGGAAGGTTAGATCCTGACAAGAATATCGACCGAATCATAGATTTCGGACTCAAATCCCCTTTCCTTGAGAAATTCATTGTTGTCGGAGAGGGTACATTAAGCGATTACATAAAAGAAAAGGCTAGTGTAAACAAAAAACTTGTGTATGTGGGGGAAACTGGTAATATTTCAAAATATTATTCTGAATGCAAATTCCTAGTCCATTTACCCGACTTCGACCCACACCCATGCACAACAATGGAGGCAGCGGAATGCGGTTGTTATCCCCTAATTTCAGAGGGAGTTGGTTCAAAATACCTTTTCGACGAAATGTTTATCGTCAATGCAAACGATTTTGATGAAGTGAACGACAAGATTGATTATATCTTAAAACATGATGTTGAAGTGAAGAAATCGTTGGAAAAAACTGTTGAAAAAATCCCATCTAAAAGTGATTCGATTAAAAAGTTCAAACTCAAGTTTGATACAGTTATGGGTGAGATCACATGAGAATCGCAATCTTCCATAATTTCCTTGACAATATTGGAGGTGCCGAACGAGTTGGACTTACTCTTGCACGGGAACTTAACGCTGATGTATATTCCACAAATATTGATCAAGAAAAAATAGTGAAAATGGGTTTTTCCGACGTGAAAACGATTTCCATCGGAAAAGTCCCTGTTAATCCCCCATTCAGACAGCAGATAGCCACCCAAAAATTCAGAAGAGTTAATTTAAAGGGAAAATACGACTTTTTCATTATCGACGGGGATTGGGCGTGGTCTGCAGCGGTAAACAATAAGCCGAACTTGTGTTACGTGCACTCACCTACAAGAGAATTATGGGATTTATATGAATACACAAGAGAAAAAATCCCTTGGTATACAAGACATTTCTTTGATTTATGGACTTCTTTTAACAGAAGGTTGGTGATGAAATACAGTAATAACATAAAGATTATGGCGTGTAATTCAGAAAATACGAGAAATAGGATAAAGAAATATCTTGGTAGAGATGCTACCGTCATCCACCCCCCCATAGAAACTTCGAAATTCCATTATGTGAAAAATGGGGATTTCTGGCTTAGTGTCAATCGCCTCATAAATCATAAGAGAGTCGATTTACAACTGAAGGCTTTTGAGAAGATGCCCGATGAAAGATTAGTGGTTGTGGGATGCTATGAGAGCTCAGATCACTGGAAGGAATACAAGAAATACATTGAGGATATCAAACCCTCCAATGTGGAATTAATTCATCAAGTCGAATTTGAGAAGCTCGTTGACCTTTATGCCAATTGTAAAGGATTCATTACGACAGCCCACGACGAGGATTTCGGTATGACACCTGTGGAGGCGATGGCATCGGGAAAACCGGTTATCGCGCCCAAAGAAGGGGGGTATGTCGAATCTATTGTCGATGGTGAGACAGGATTTCTTATCGAGGAAATTGATGAGGGGAAAATTATCCTGGCTGTAAGAGACTTAGGGGAAAATCCTGAAAGCTACAAGAGGGCTTGTCTAAATCAAGCTGAAAAATTCACCACAGAAATCTTCACCGGAAAAATCAGAAACCTTATTAATGAAAGATAAATGTTATTGAAAGATGGCTGAAAAAACAAACGAAAACCCTCTTGTTTCAGTAGTAATCCCGGTTTACAATGGAGAGAAAACATTAAAAGAGTGTTTAGACTCTGTAGTCAACCAGACTTACGAAAACTATGAGGTTATTGTAGTCGACAATAATTCCACCGACTCGACAAAAGAAATCATCAGTCAATACGAGAAGGCCAAATATGTTTTTGAAGGAAAACCAGGAAGAGGAGCAGCCAGAAACGCAGGAATAGATAATTCTCACGGGGAGATTATCGCAATGATTGATTGTGATTGTGTCGCAGAGGAAAACTGGCTGGAAGAATTGATTATGCCGATAATTTATAAAAAAGAGGATGTGGTTCAGGGTTCGGAAATAAATTCAGACGATAATTTCTGGCAAAACAAAATCCAAAAAGCCAATGAAGGATTCATTGAACGGCATAGGATGGGGGATTATTTAACTTCATTAGACTCTAAAAATTTTGCGATCAAAACAGATCTCGCAAGAGATTTGATGTTCGATCCAGAAGCGATTGTCTTTGAAGACTTTGAATTCTATATTCGCCTTAGAAAAGTAGTAAAAATCCGATTCCTCCCTGAAGTCAAGGTTAAACACTACCATAAAAGCTCTCTATCAAGCACAATTAATATGAATTTTGACAGGGCTCAAGGAACCATCAGAATATGGGAAAAATACCGGAAAGACCTTGGGGGTGAACCCATGACAGAAAGTATCTCATTGAAGAACCTAGTGATATTTCCGTTTTGGATGGCACTACAATTTATTAAACAACCAATAGGAGATTGCGTCTACCTAATGGTGTCCGAGCTTTCCTGGCGTTTTGGTTTGTTGTGGGGTTTTGTTAAGTGGCGTTAACGGGCTTTTGTTGTAAGTAATTTGGGATGACATCTTCTGTATTTCCGTGTCTTTTTATTTTACCTTCCTCCATCCAGATTGCTTTGTCACAGTATTTTTGTATCATCCATAGTTCGTGGGTTACGAGCAGGATTGTTGCTCCTTTTCCGACTAGTTTTTTAAGTGTTTCCGTGCTTTTTTTCTTGAAGTGTTCGTCTCCGACCTCGAATATTTCGTCGAGAAGAAGTATTTCGGGATTGCAGTGTATTGCCATTGAGAAGGCGAGGCGCTGGAGCATTCCGCTTGAAAACTGGTATAGTTTAGTGTTTGTGAATTCGTTGAGTTCCGCATAGTCAACGATTTCGTCGAATCTCTCTCTGATTGTTTTCCGGCTTAAACCGAACATGGAGCAGCACAGGTGTATGTTGTCTTTCATTGTGAGGCGGTCTTGAAGGCCTATGTTCAGGCCGATGAGTGAGATTATCTTTCCATTGGTTTTTATTGCGCCTCCGTCGGCTTGGTAGATTCCTGCTATGACTCGAAGGAGCGTGCTTTTGCCGGAGCCGTTTTCCCCGAGGATTCCGAGTATGGTACCTGAGTCTACGGTAAGCGTTACGTCCTTTAAAGCCCACAATTCTTTCTGAGGTTCCCTCCCCGAGAGAGTGCTCGCTACGCGTGCGAGCGCGGTCTGGTTTTTTGTAAAACCTATCCGAAACTTCTTGGAAACCTGATCTAAAATGATTTTTTTCATATGAGTTCGGGAAGCCTCTTATCCAGTTTTTTAAACAAGATTGTTCCGATGAGAAGTGTGATGAGCGTGTAGCCGACTCCTCCCGCGATAAGCCATGTTTCCGGCGTTTGCCCATAGACTACGACGTCGCGGGCTACTGTGAGAAAGTAGAATAGCGGATTGAGAAGCCCGACTGTATACAGCCTTGTCCCAGGCTCTGTAGAGTAGAAGATTGGAGTGGCAAACCATAATATCCGCGACAGGAATGCCCAGATGTTTTCAATGTCGACGAAGTATACGTAGAGGGAGGAGAGGATTATGGATGCGCTGAAGATGAATACTGTGAAGGGGATGAGGATTAGGGGGTAGAGGAGGAGGCCTTTGAGCCCGACTCCGTAGTATACCAGAAATGCCGCTATCACAATCATCTCAAACAGGTGTGAGAGCAGCGTCTTCAAGACGACGGAACTGTTCAGTACTTTGTGGGGGAATTTGATGGATTTTATTATGTGACGGTGTTCCCGGATCATGCGCGTTGATTCGAGCGTCACCTTCTGGAAGAAGTTGAACATGACGATTCCGAGTAGTAGGTACATCGGGTAGTGGATTATTTCCTCGCCCATGCGCCCTGAAAAGATTATGAGGAGGACGAGAAACATGAGCAGGGGGTCGAGCAGGTACCAGATTATTCCGAGGTAGCTTCCCTCGTTTCTAAGCTTGAATTCGGCTTTAGCAAGCGATAGGCTTAATCCCGCGAAATTTTTTATCTTGGCTGAAAAATCCGTCATGATAGTAACTAAATTCATGGCATTTTTCTTTAAATAAGGTGAAAATTAAACAATGGCCTTAAAGCGTAAGGGGGTGTTTGGGAGGGGGGAAGAGGGTAATGTTGCTGAATTCCTGCAGGGGCTTGCTAATGGAGAGCAGGAAAAGCTTGATCCGCCGCCTATTCCCGTAAAACCTGGTGTTGAAGTTCAGCCGATACGGTTTCTCCCCGACGAGTGCAGGCTGGTGAACGCCTTCACCCTGGCTATGGATTCTGTAAGATCGGGTTCATCCGACCTTGAGGAAAATGCGATATTAACACTTGAAAACGTTCACAAGCTCGTGCCGGTCGTGACAAGCAATGCAGCCAAGTATTTCAAGGGGGAGAGGGCAAGATTCGATGAAACCCCTCCGGACAGTGCGGAAGCGAAGGATACTCTCTTCTTCAAGGCCGCGAAAATCCTCGTATCCAGCGTCTCGGAAAACCCGGACTTGCTTTCAAGATACTTTGACAGACAGAATCCAGTCTGCGCGATGACGACACTTAAATCAAATAGGGCCGAAAAAGCCTTTAAAAGAGTTTTTTCCTAGGTTCTCTTTAGTTTCACTGCGGTCCCGTATGCGAGCAGTTCTGCGGCGCCGGCCATGGTTTGGCTTGTCGTGAAGCGGACGTTTAATACGGCGTCGGCCTTGAGCTTGCCTGCTTCATTTACCATGCGGTTCATCGCCTCTGCCCGTGCGTTTGAGAGCATGTCCGTGTACTCTTGGAGTTCACCGCCTACCAGATTCTTAAGGCCTGCGATAATGTCTTTCCCGATGTTTTTTGCCCGAACAGTATTCCCGAAGACGACTTCAATAATCTCGTACTCGAATCCGGGCACTCTATCGGTTGACGATACAATCATGTTTTCACCTCAATTTCTTCAATAACGTCTTCCCTACCCTTAAAGCAGATCAAGGCGACGCCAATAATGATTAAGGGCACACCGTATATAATACGTATCGCGGTGTTTCTGACTAATACTAGGATAACCACCCCCAACGCAATCAACGCAACACCCCACACAACCTGACTTTCCATTCTATTGCCTTTGTTTACGCTTTGTCGGGTTAAGCCCCCCCACAAGATCATCCACACCGGTGTTTTTGATTATGTAATCACTTACAAGGACGCTCGCCCCAGCCGACTGAAAACGCTTGAAAAAGTCGGAAGAGTCGTCTCTCGTCCGCCCGGTTATTGCCTGTCTTACTTCAGGTTCCAGCGCTTCCGGCTGAAGCCGCTCGAAGAACCCGAGGTTTGCACGCTTGATAAGTTTTCCAATCAAGACTTGGTCCCGGTTTTCAGGATCCATGTTTGGATCGATTTTAGCCTCCTCTGCTGCGCGTGGTTTCGCCACATCGTCGCTTGTAAGACACCACTCATCAATCTCAGCCCTGAAGGGGACTGTGTCCACCACGATGTTCTGAAAGTGTGTGGCGACATTCACCTTTTTTATGCCTGCGTCCACGAACTTGGACAAGTGTTCGGGAGCTGTACCAGTCGTTCCGTGCTGGGTGATCCCGACAAGACCGTACTCGGCAATGGCTTCGGTGACTTCGCGAGTCCGCTGAAGGTCAATCCCAAGCTGGGGTACGGGATTTCCTTGAGCGTCAAAGGCGTTGCCGTGCTCGGTCCCGTTGTGGATGGCAAGCAGGTCGGGTTGGACGCCGTTCTCCTGCAACGCTTTCACGAATTCGACAGCCTCCTCCACAGTCGTAAGCTCCTGCTTCCCCCCAACAGTATGTCCTATCTCACCGACCTCGACCTCAATGCTCGCCCGCGGCACCCGCTCCTGGATGATTCTCGCAAGGCGGGTAGTAATTTCAATATTATCGCGCAAAGCCTCCCGCTTTGTCGGAGCGTTCACGTCAAAGCAGTGGCTTGCGTCAATGGCAAAGGATGTGAAGCCCGCTTCGATTTGCTCGTTTATCAAGTCCTCGGCCTTCTGCACCGCCTCTGGGATGTTCTCCTTAATAGTGATGTGGTCTCCGTGGATTGCGTAAGGCTGGTCGAATCCAAGACGCTTGGCCTCAGTCTTAATCGTTTCAACGAAGGTTTGCGGCGTAAAACCGGTGTAACCCAGCTCGCTCATCGCAATCTCAAAGAGCACTGGACTTCCAGTCTCCTGCGCCGCCTTCATTATACCTTGAAGACTTGCCTTAGTCCGAATATTTGCAGCCATGATGCTGTGAGGCTTGCCGCGAATAGCCTCGAAAAGGTCCTTACCCCAGACGGGTTCAGTAAAGTCGATGTCGTCCATGAAATAATAGATGGAATGAACAAATAAATTTCATATTCAGAGGCTTAAATCGATTTTCTCCCCGTTTTGAGGAGTGTAGACTTCATATTTTTCGGAAAGCTTTTCCGCGAGAGCCTGCCTGCTCTCTTCTTGGCCGTGCACGAGAACAATCTTTTCGGGAGACACTTCATCCGCCATTTCGATCAAGTCGTTTTGATCAGAGTGCGCTGAGAAATCAAAGAAATGAACTTGCGCTTTCACGGGAATCCTCTTGTCTATCTGCTCGTCAATCACGTACCCTTCCTCCAATAGCCTTCTGCCGTTGGTCCCCTCAACTTGGTATCCGACAAGCAGCACCGAATTTTTAGGGTTCTTACCGGCTCTTGAAAGATAATCCAATACGGGTCCTCCAGTCAACATTCCCGCAGTAGTTACTATGACGCACGGCTCTTTCACAGCCTCCCTCCTCGTGCGGCTGTTGTAAACCCATTTAGCATTATTGGCGGCCTTTTGAAGGAGATCCGGATCCCTCAGGTATTCAGGATAGCTTAGAAAAATCTTGATAACCGACTTTGACATGCCGTCCAAGTAGACTGGGTAGGGCAGTGAGTCGAGCATCATGAGAATCTCTTGGCTGCGCCCCACCGCGAAAGATGGGATTATTGAGACTCCGCCCCGGTCACATGTGTCTTCAACACTACTTAAAAACTCGGAAACTGTCTCATCACGGTCTGGGTGAAGCCTGTCCCCGTAAGTCGACTCCGAAATCAATACGTCAGCCTTAGGGTAATCCGCCCTGGAGAGGAGGAAAGTATCCTCAGACTTCGTATCCCCTGAATAAAAAATCTTTTTGTCATCCACTTCGGCCAAAACCCCCGAGCTTCCCGGAATGTGGCCGGCGTCGGATAAAGTCACCTTGAATTCCTCGCCAAGCTTCCTCTCCTTCCCATACTTGAGGGAGATCTCACAATCCTCAAGACGGTCAACGTCCCCGTCGGAATAATATTGGTGTAGTTTTTTAAGCTCGTTCACTTTCACGGAATCATGGAGTAGGAGTCTTGCCACGTCGAAGGTGACATCAAGACCGTAGACTGCGAAGTATTTCCGTTTCCGAAGGTAGGGTAGTCCCCCGCTGTGGTCTAGGTGGGCGTGAGACAAGACGACTGAAT
>Ga0268279_1001853_pt1 | contig 11057 bp, 12 predicted proteins | sample saktaG_6_FD_190142 | JGI IMG/M metagenome (GOLD analysis project Ga0268279, IMG submission 190142) | Saline water microbial communities from Sakinaw Lake, British Columbia, Canada - sak_2010_1_5_80m | ecosystem: Environmental > Aquatic > Non-marine Saline and Alkaline > Saline ...
AAACACAAGGGTGTACTTTTACGATGTCCTTATCAACTCTGTTGTAACCCTCTCTCTGGGTGTCATGCTGATACCCCGCCACGGCGTACCCGGGCTAATAATCTCAAGCATCATCGGATCATTACTCGGCTTCATATACGGTCTCCACTGGATCCGGAAAAACCTAGACATAACACCAGACTACGTTACCGCCCTGAAAACCATACTAGCCGCAGCGTCGGCAGGCTTCGCAACCCACCTCTACGCCAACACCGTACAACTAAACCCATGGACAGAGCTACTCACCGGCGGAGCACTATGCATCCTAATCTACATCGCATCAGTCCTGATTCTAGGAGCACTCAAACAAGAAGACCTCGACAACCTAGAAAACATATCCAGAGGACTGGGGCCCATCTACCCCATCATAAAGAAAATATATACACTCATAAGGCCACTGTTTAAACCTTGAAACGAAAACACATTAACAAGCCAACAAATAGATATTAATCCATGAACAGGCCCGCCTCACTAAGCATATCCTACAAGAGTCACGAAAACGATATAATGGGGATCCTAATCCTCACCCCTCTTCCTCTGAATCTAAGCACTCTAGACGTTCTGCCCTTCGATCAATCAAAACAGATAACAGCCACACACATCACGACACATAGAAACCAAACCATACCCATAAAAACGCAACAACGCCAAAGAAACCCCGTCAAACAATAAGCCAGTCAAAAAAGAAACATCCATCCAAACCCTCAACCCATGGATCGAACTCACAATAGGAGGAACCCTCAGCCTAACCCTCTACATCACCGGCCTCATAGCCACAAAAACACTAACCAGAAAAGACCTAGAACACCTAGACACAATCCCCAACAGCCTCGGACCACCTGCTCCCCTAATTCATCGCTTCGCCAACTATTGATCTCGTTTTTACTACATCCAGAACGCCATCAAGGCAGTATTTTCAAACCTAATACGGTGATCAGATTGTTCTAATCAATCTTTATATAAAGATATCAAAGTATATAATGCAATATCTTCGAGTGATGTGTTTTGTGTGGAATAATCGGTTACACAGGGTATAGACAAGCATCGATAATCGCCTTAGAAGCCCTCAAGAGACTAGAATACAGAGGATATGACTCCGTCGGCGTCGCAGTCTCCGGGCCCAACGGCATCGAGATCCGAAAGGACACTGGACACGTCGATGAAGTAAACGCCAAACATGATTTCAGCTCCATGCAGGGAACACAGGGAATAGGACACACCCGCTGGGCCACCCACGGCGGCGTAACACAGACCAACGCCCACCCCCACGTATCCAACAACGAAAAGATAGTAGTAATCCACAACGGGATAGTCGAGAACTATCAAGAACTCAAACAGATGCTACAAGCAGAAGGCTTCACCTTCCACACAGAGACAGACACCGAGACCATCCCCAACCTCATCGAGCACGAGATGAGAAAAGGCAAAACCTTCACAGAGGCAACGCTAAACACAGTACAGCAGCTACACGGATACTACGCCATCCTAGCCATGCACGAGGACGAGAAAAAGATCATAGGATCAAGAAACGGCTCACCCCTAGTAGTAGGCCTCGGAGAAGGCGAGAACTTCATAGCAAGCGACATACCCGCATTCCTAGAACACACCAAACAGGTACAGTACATCCACGACCACGACTTCGTAGTGCTCGACGGAGAAAACAACAAAGTACATTTCTACAGGGTAGAGACAGGAGAAACAGTTGAAAGACCAGTTCACAGGGTTGACTGGGACGTTGAACAAGCACAGAAAGGAAACTTCGACCATTTTATGATGAAAGAGATCACCGAACAGGTAGACACAGTCAAGGCAGCCATAAACCAGGACCCCGAAACCCTCAACGCGGTAGCCGAACACATCAGAAAAGCAAAAGGAGTCTTCCTCGTCGCCTGCGGAAGCAGCTACCACGCATGCCTCACAGCCAGCTACCTGTTCAGCAAAATAGCCCGGATGCACGTCAACGTCGTACTCGGCTCAGAGTTCAGCAACTATGAACACTTCCTAACCCCCGAGACCCTAGTCATCTTCGTCTCTCAGAGCGGAGAAACCATAGACGTACTCGACGCATTAAAAACCGCGCAGAGAAAAAACACCCACACCGTATCCATCGTCAACGTAGTCGGCTCAAGCCTCTACCGAGACTCAGACCACCAACTCCTCCTCAACGCCGGACCCGAAATATGCGTCCTCAGCACCAAAACCTACACGGCACAACTCACCGTCCTATCGTTACTGGTCTACACCGTAGCGGGCATGTACGAGGAGGGCAAGAAGCAGCTCGAACGCCTCTGGAACCTGATATATAACCAGACCTCGGCGAACACCAGAAACTACATAAGAACACTAGCCATGCGCCTCCAGTACCACGAGCATATCTTCCTAATAGGAAGAGGGCTCCAGTACCCTACGGCTCTTGAGGCCGCTCTTAAGATAAAAGAGGTGAGCTACATTCACGCGGAGGGCTTCAGCGGAGGGGAGCTGAAACACGGCACCATAGCGCTCATCGAGGAGGATACGCCCTGCATCGTGTTCAGCAGCGCCGAGAACGAGCACGAGATCATCAGCAACGCCATGGAGATCAAGGCAAGGGGAGGATACATCATCGGCGTCAACCACAGCAACAACGATGCCTTCGACTTCTTCATCAAGGTACCCGACGCAGCCGACCTCAACCCAGTAACCCAGATAATACCCACCCAGATACTAGCATACCAACTCGCAGTGCTGCGAGGCACTGATCCGGATAAGCCACGAAACCTAGCGAAAAGCGTCACCGTAAAATGATCTAAGCCATATTTTTTCTATACGGGCTTAGTGAATCATCGACATCTTATCACAAACACAGGCACACGCTAAAAAGTAGCGTAGGTAGCGGACAATTAGAGGGCTGAGGCTGGATAACGCTGCAATAATAGTGGAGTCAAAGAAGTACAGATTAAATCAACAATTTTATTCGTTTAATTCGATTTGAATTTTACCGCATTTCATACATCGAACCCGCAGATGTGTATGGCTAATATCTCCGTTATATACTACGCCGTTTACCTTGAAATTAACACATCCACAATCGTCACATTTCTGCGGCTTTTTAAAAGAAACACTCATAACCCCAGCCATCCTTAACCAACCCAAAACCAAACACGAGTAATAAAACACAATAACAAAGAGCCCCATAGACCACCCTGAAATCACATCCTGTTTTTCTCTGATGGAGAGGGGATAAACCCGTGAAAATCGCATGAGAGACACAATGTATAACCCTTATCCGTCGACAACTCCAGTGAATTCATTTTTTGCTTCCTCTGAATGATGCTCCCCAAATTCTTCCAATATGGACCACGTTTATCATACAACTGTATGACCCCAAACTTTCCCACTTCGTCTAGATCTAACCTAACCGCACCACTCTCCATTTCATTGATAAACTGGTCAAGCTTTTTCTCATGCTCAACCAAACAATTGATTACAAGATCAATAACATCGATCTGATCCCTGGTATTACTGTTCTCTTCTAACATAAACGATCACTACCCCCACTATCGGAGCTGGGTTTCTCGAGAGGGTACTTCTCTTCAAGCATATACTCAATTACTTTTGGTACCGTTCGTTTCGTCTCACAAGCAACAACTTCCAGACGTTCCACAACGTATTTCTTCAAGGTCACGCTGCGGTAGTTTTTAACAGGCACAACACCACCTTTTTAAATTACCTTTATCTATCCATACTGAATATATAAAACTTACCGTAAACTACCTTTTTATACTTTTTTTTGGGTATGATTTATTTATGAATTATGGTAATATATGGTATGATGCGGTATGCCACCATCAGGACACAGATCAATAACCATCCGAAACGAGGATTACGAATACTTCCTAACACGTTTCAAAGAAAATAAGAAAGCCTTAAACCGTCGAGGAGTAAGGAGCTTTTCAGCCTTTGTCACGATGAAGCTGTACACGGCACTGGAATCTGAAGAAAAAACAGAGTAAAACCAGACATTAAAAACAAGAAATTTACAATTTTTTGGCAGATCCCCCTGTCCCGGTCAATTTAATCGAAAATATTCCCACTTTAGCAGAGTATCAAACCAAGCCATACGACAATAATCCTGAAGGGGAAGCACTTTGTTGACCTCTTCTATATCGACTTCTTCATCAAAGTACCAGACGTAGGCGACCATAACCCGGTAACCCAGATCATACCCACCAGTGATAAGCCCGGTGAACGTCATATTCAGATCGATTACCGGCCTCGCCATATACAAAACACCGATCACATTCACTGTAACACAGGTAACGTCTTCTGTTACCCTGGACACAAAAAATAATGCGGTGGATACATAGGAAAAAAAGTGATCTACAGGCGAGTCTCAACGTCCGGCACCATAACCAAGATTCGAAAGCACACTACCATCATTGAACCCACCGTAGGCGAAGAGGTCTCTGTCATTACACACTACACAAACTGTATGTGTTTAGCTCATGGACATGATTCTCTCATATTTAGTGCTCTTTCAGCGAAATAAGCTCAAATCTTGAAGCTTTTTCCATCCTGATTTAACGTCGGATCTAAGCTCAAAAAGAGCTTCTTTTCACGTTTAATGTCCATTTTCAAATTATTGACTATAACGAGCTAAACACATACCACAAACTTTAAACGCCTACCAAGTTCCGTACCTACATGATTGTATGACATCCGTCACGGTGAGGATCCCCGACGACCTCAAGAAGGAGATCGAAGCCCTAGGAATCAAAGTCAGCGCCGTAACCCGCCAAGCCCTAAGAAACGAGGTACAAAGACTCAAGGCACAGAGAGCAAAAGAAGCCGCCGAGAAGCTCAGCGAACTACTGGCAGACGTACCCAACGAAGAGATAGTCAAGGTAATCAGGGAGAGCAGAGACGAAAGATGAAGGCACGCCTCTTCGACGCATCATCCATCATACTGCTGGCTAAGAAACACCCCGAAAAAGCACCCACAACCCTCACGGGAGAACACATCCTCGACCTAACAACATACGAGATCGGAAACGCCATATGGAAGATCAACAAACTCGTCAAAAAAACAGATAAACCAACCGCCATGGGCGCCATAGAACAAGCCTACCACCTGACGGCACTCATGAACATCATAAAGATCCAGAGTCTCCACGAGCTATCGGCCACCATGGAAAACGCCTTCGACCACAGCCTCACCTTCTACGACTCAGCCTACCTCACAGCCGCAGACATACACGAGTCCACCCTCGTAACCGAGGATAAACGACTAGCAGAAGCAGCCCAAGAAGCAAACATACCCACCATCGACACAGATACACTGATAAAAACAACATAACCCAACAAGAGAAATTTTTCCCGCTTATCACAGGCTACCGGTGACAAGTCAACCTCAAGGAGGCATTCACGCATCCAGTAGACATCAAAAAAGGGCGCCAACGCACTTGATCAATAGAATAATACACCCAACCAACATCCATTCAATGATCTCCTTCCAATCTGCACGAGGGATCCGATCTTGGTGTTATCCCCGATCACAGCACCGTTACCTATATACGTGAAATTCCAGATCTGGACATTCTCACCCAGCTTCACGTCCTTACCAATATGACGAACAACATCCGACATAAACGAAACATCCGCAACCCCACTAAAAACATCTATCCTCACACCCAAGGAAGAAAAAGGCATGAAAACCATACTAGCCGCAGCGTCAGCAGGCCTCGCAACCAACCTCTACGCCAACACCGCACAACAAAACCCATGGACAGAGCTACTCACCGGAGGAACACTATGCATCCTAACATACATCACATCAGTTCTGCTTCTAGGAGCACTCAAACAAGAAGACCTCGACAACCTAGAAAACATATCCAGAGGGCTGGGACCCATCTACCCCATCACAAAGAAAATCATAACTCTCCTAAAGCCACTGTTTAAACCTTTAAACGTAAACCAAGAAAACAAAGTAAGAGGAGGAGATCAAGGAGAGGCTACGGAGACCTGGATACATACAGCAGAAACATCAACCCGGGCGATCACTCAACGCCCCGAAAAGTTTATTTATTCGACTATTTCACCTTTTATTCGGTGAATCTGGATAACGCATGAAAGTCGAGTAGGCTCGAAGGGGGAGCTATTTCCGCCTAAGGAGATCAGGGAGAAGCTTGGCCTCCGGCCGCGCCTGAAGGTGATCTACAAGGTCGTCGATGGGAGGCTGTTGGTGGAGCCCGTTCCAAGCCTCGAAGAGGTCCTGAAGGAGCCCCCATCCGTCGAGATAACCCTAGAAGAGTTCCACGCCTTCAGAAGAGAGCTATCGGGGAAGGCCGAGTCTTGAGGCTGCTACTGGACACCACATACCTCCTCCCCGCCATAGGAGTCTCCATCAGGGGAATCCCAGAGGATACGCCGATCAAACTCATCGGGAAAGGATACGAGATTATGATGAGCGACATCACCATCTTCGAACTCTCAGCCAAGGGCGCCAAGCACATCACCCTCGGAACCCTCACGGCTGAAAGGGTATCCAGAGGCATAAGGGCCATCGTCTACGACGACAGGATAGAGCGGATCCCCGTACACGACAGCTCGGTTCTACTCACCGCCTTCAAGCTGAGAAGGATGTTGAACGACTTCATAGACTGCCTCATCCTCTCATCGGCCATCAACCGAAACGACATCTTGGTGACAGAGGACGGGGACATCCACGACATTAAGGAAAAGAGAGAGTTCCAAGAACTCCTCCATATGATAAACCCTCAATTCAAGATTCAAACACTAAAGGAGATGCTGTGAACTACTTCCCTACAAGTAGGGAGGCTTCCTGTTTCACGGGATAGGCTTGCACCGCCTCTGAGGGTGGCGTAGTGGCCTTCTCCTCCGCAGGCCTAGATTCCGGCGGTTCCCGCCGTATCTCTCGTCCTCTCACGAGGATGTTGAGCGCCGCGTTATGGTCTCTGTCCAACACCAGCCCACAGTGTGGGCAAGCGTGGATTCTCTGGGACAGGTCTTTCGGCGCGGTTTCCCCGCACCCAGAGCACATCTGGGTTGTGCCCTTTGCGTCCACCTAGATGAGCTGCCCACCAGATTCCTCCTCTTTGTAGGCTATCATCCCGATGAATCTTCCCCAACCCGCGTCGTTTATCGACTTAGCCAATCTACGGTTTTTCACAGGTTACCAGTTGACACATCAGATTTTCCTGTTATTGGTAGTAACCACATACAAGGAACTCAAACAATATGGTTCACAAACAACATCAATAATTTGTTTTCATTCTCCAAATCGCTTTTGTCGCATTTGATAGCCTCTAATTGCTCTCATTAAGTCGATTTTTCTAAAACTAGGCCAGTATACATCAACAAAGAATAGTTCACTATAAGCGGATTGCCAAATGAGAAAGTTGCTTAATCTGGATTCTCCTGAAGTCCGAATTATAATATCTGGTTCTGGGTAGGGTAAATGCGATGTGTAAAGATTTGCTTCAATCACTTTTTCATCAATTTCTTCGGGATTTATTTTTCCAAGCTTTATTTGCTCACCGATGACACGCGCAGCGTCAACGATCTCAGCTCTACCACCATACGCTAAAGCGATGTTAAGGTATAATTGATCATATTCCTTTGTGTCTTCCTCGACCATATGGATGCGTTCTTGAAGATTCCCAGGCAGGGTCTTGATTCGCCCAATCGCCCTGATTCGTACCTTGTTCTCGTGGATACGATCTGATTTCAGTACCTTCTCAAGGGTCTCATCAAAGAGCTTGAAGAGCTCCTCGACCTCCTCCTTTTCTCGTTTAAAGTTCTCGGTGCTAAAACTATACAGGGTAATAGTGTTTATACCAAGCTCAAGACACCAGTCCAGAAACTTCTCTACAGTGTCGGCCCCCGCCCAGTGCCCCTCCCAGGGGACCATGTCTCGTGCTCTAGCCCATCTACGGTTTCCATCGAGTATGACGCCAATATGGTTGGGTATCTCTTCCTGATTTATTGTATTCTTAAGCCATTTTTCGTATAGTGAATACACTCCTATTGACTCAAGAAACTCTCCAAACAATTCAAATCATCTAATAGCTTTTGTATCTATAATATAATAGTTAACGGAATTGAACTATACAAACACAATGTCCAAGCCAAACTACACCCAACCGACGCACTAACAGCTGAGATCAGTAAAGTAGTGGAAAACACATACAGGGACGTAAACATCGCATTCGCCAACGAAGTACCCCTCATCTGTGAATCACTAGGAGCAGACATACATGACGTACATAGATTCGTAAACAGCCTACCCAACGACACCACCAACCCAGACGCCAACCCCTACAGAAACATGCACACCCCCGGCGCAGGAGTCGGAGGCCACTGCCTCCCCAAAGACAGCTGGCTCCTAAAATACGGGCTCGACACCTACGAAGAAATCCCAGTAGATCCACGGATCATCGTAGCCAGCAGACAGCTAAACGACTACATGCCCCAGCACATGAAGACACTTCTACTCGACGCACTAGCCGAGAGAAAACTAAAACCAGAAGAAACCAACATCCTAATCCTGGGGTTCGCATTCCTAGAGAACAGCGACGACCCACGCAACACGCCCACCATGCCTCTATACAATATTCTGAGGGACGAACTAAATACAGTCATCATTCACGACCCATACATCAAAGAATACCAAGATTACCCAATCACAACAGATCTAGCCAAGGCACTGGAAAACAAAGACGCAGCAATCCTCGTGACCAAACACCAAGAATACCAACACCTAACCCTAGACCAGCTGAAAGCCACACTATGCACACCCATCATCGTCGACGGCAGAAACGTATGGAACCGACACCAAGCAATAGAGAAAGGCTTCACCTTCATCTTTTTTCTCGTAACTTTTAAACGGGTATACACCCCATCCATTGACGGGGAGGGCTAGGGGCCTAATGGAGCCTTTGGATCCTGGATACCGGGGAAAACGTTGCAGGGAGAATTGACATTGCTCGGCCGGGCGGGCTCCCGCTCCCGGGGATTTTCACCCTTGCTCCAGGGCCGGCAACACTCCCCATCTTCTAGAGGCAAACCAGTTAATCCTCGGAGACTTGGTACCCAAAAACGAAGGCACCATCGATAAGAATGTAAAGATAAGCAACGTACTCAGAATCGGAAAAGGCACACAGATACTAGAGGGCTCCGTTCTACAGGGGCCATCGATAATAGGTGAAAACTGCACCATCGGGCCCCAAACATACATCGGCCCCTACACGAGCATCGGAGACGGCTCAACGATAACGAACTCAGAGATCCAGAACAGCATAATCATGGAAGACGCATCAATAGAGTGCGACGAACTGATAACGAACAGCGTAATAGGACGAAACGTAGTGATCACCAAAAACAACGAACCCCCCAAAGGCAAGAGATTCATAATCGGCGACCAATCAAAGGTAACAATATGACGAGGATACAACCCAAGCTATACGACAAGATAAAGAAATCCATGCCCCTACCATGCATAGACCTACTCGTCACCCACAAGAATAACCTACTATTGATGCTGAGAAACAACGAACCCGGAAAAGACCTCTGGTTCACACCCGGAGGAAGAATCTATAAAAACGAGTCACTTGAGGAAGCAGTGAAACGTATATTATCCATGGAAACAGGGTTACAGCCTATAAACATCACCCAGATATCGACCATGTCCCACATTTGGCCCGAAGCACACACCGTGACCACCTACTATAAAATCGAAGTAGACTCAGACAAAGTAAAACTAGACAAACAGCACCGCGAATACAGATGGATCAACACCATGGAGGACGATCTACACCCCTACCTAGCTGAAATGATCAAGAACACAGGCATTTTCAGATAAGTAATTCAGCTTCCCAATGTCTCCCATCCCTTATTATTCAACCAAGAAATGCATGCATAACCAAAATGACTCCTAATCACGTCGGATTGTTCACAGCCATGACAACCGTGTCAACGCCACATTCCCTGAGACCCCTCAACGCATAGTCGATGAGAGGCACATCAGCCAACGGAAAAAGAATCTTAGGTCTAGTCAAGCTGAGAGGCCTCAGCCTAGTAAATTACAATACAATCTAAAGCTATAAGATGAAGTTATATATTTTGAATATTAAGATTTATTTATGAAAAAAACAAAATGGAATGCATTAATTTTCATTTTGATACTCATAATTCCCTCTACATCAAATTACGTCTTCCTGAACAAGAGTATTGAATTTCTCTAATTATTACTACTCCTAGTTTTTTATAAAATTACTGTGAATAAGCGGTGAGTGGGGATCGAACACAGATTTACTAGTAAAAAGATTGATTAGCTACCATGCACGCAATACAAGCCCGTCTCTCCGATACTGATCCTTTTCCTGTATAATTGAGTCCTGTTTATTCTGTAAAACGTCCTCCCATATCGATTTCTAGTGATCAAACCAGTAATCCCCCGTCCTTTTTGTATACTCTTCCAAAGGCATAAAATAGACGTCCGAGGGTTTGTCTGTAAACTCTATAGATTCAGTCGAAAGTAATATACCGATGAGAATAACGTCATTAAGGTGAGGATAACGTAGGAGAAAAGTCAACCAATAAGACGACGGCACTAGAAAAGAGGTGCGCGGATGTGAAAAAGAATAGAGTTGATAGAGTCATTGCAGTTGTCCTTGCTTGTTCCGTGCTTCTGTCAACGTTTGGGGCCTTCCCAGGTGTTGTCTATGCTGCTAAGTTCAACATCGGTGACACTGTAGAAGTCACCACAAACCTTAATGTACGTACCGGGCCAGGCACTGCCTACCTTGAGATTACAGACTCTGACTATCACGACTATGCGCCCGCAGGAACCAAGGGGAGAGTTCTTGATGGCCCCTCAAATGCTGACGGTTATGTCTGGTGGAAAATAGATTTTGGTCCAGGGTTGTATTCCGGCTGGTCTGTTGAAGGGGGACTTGAAAAGGTAAATCAGCCCCCTTTTCCGCCGACGCCGTTATCCCCAGGCTCAAGCTTATCCCCAG
>Ga0268279_1001854_pt1 | contig 11052 bp, 18 predicted proteins | sample saktaG_6_FD_190142 | JGI IMG/M metagenome (GOLD analysis project Ga0268279, IMG submission 190142) | Saline water microbial communities from Sakinaw Lake, British Columbia, Canada - sak_2010_1_5_80m | ecosystem: Environmental > Aquatic > Non-marine Saline and Alkaline > Saline ...
CAACTCCTTAATCCCACAATGGTCCAAAGCAAAATTAACCAAACTCTTTTTCGCAACCCGCACCTTCGCCCGCCCCCTCAATTTTTTCTTAATATCCTGAAACTGCGCCGACGGCAAACCCTTCACCGAAATAACCATCACAGTCTTCGACTTCATCAACTCCGCCAACTCCACAACCTTCCGCTTCTTAACTTCCGAAACATGCGTCTCTCTTTGTCCCGTCATCTTATTTCTTTCCCTCCAAAATCTTAATCGGCTTCGTCATCGTAAACTTAATCAAAACTTCCCGAACATTATCCCGACCCCTCGGCAACAATTTCTCCAACCCCTTCAAAACAGCGTCGACATTCTCAGCCAAAGCATCATCACTCATTCCCTCGTTCCCAACGCCCAACTTAATCGCCATCTCCTTATTCCGAACACGAATCGACTTATTCATCTTCCCAATCATCATCTTAATTATCTCATCATCTTCCTTCGGAATAATCCCAGCCTGCGGCGACGGCATTTTCCCAACCGGCCCCAAAACCCGACCAAACTTCGTCGCAACCTTCGCCATCATCGGCGCAACCGCAATAAACGCATCGTACTTCTTCGCCAACTTCTTAATGTCCTTCAATTCTTTATACTTCACAAAATCAGCCTCGGTAATACTATCAATTAATTTAGACCTCTTAATTAAAAACCCAGCCAATTTTTTCTCACCACCATGCGGCACCGAAACAAAACTATTCAAAGCCTCCTTCCTTACATCAAAATTCTTCAGATTCACAATCAAGTCCAACGTCTGCACAAACTTCCGCTTCTTCTCCTTCCGCAATTCAACCAACGATTCCTTAATTTCCATACTCATAAAACTGTTAGAATTTATTTCGGCAAAGCCTCCTACTAACAGTAGTACAAACAAACCGAAATTCCCATTTATAAAACTTCCCCTAATCACATAAATCCTTAAATAATAAAGCAACCATATCTACCAATGAAATTAAATCAATACGAAGTATTGGAAAAGAAGTTTTCTGATTCCAGGGAACCTCTTTTTCTAAAAGAGGGAGCCTAATGGAACTAGTAGCACTCCTCTCAACCGGCAAAGGAACATGGGGCCAAATCTCAGGACTAATGCAAAAAGGCGAATGGGAAAAAATAATAATAGTCGGTCCAGAGTTCGCAAAAAAATTCACAGTCCAAGGCATCCCATTCGACTTCATAGAATTCGACCCAAATAAATCCCTAGTTCAATTAAAAAAAGAATTCTCAACAAAACTAAAAGGCAAATTCAATAACCTCGAAGTCGCACTCTCAATTGCATCCGGCAACGGGAAAGAACACATGGCCCTCCAATCCGCCCTACTCTCACTCCCAGTCGGCGTCCGATTCACCGCCCTAACAAAAGACGGAATTATATTTTTATAATATGAAAAATGGGAAAGATATTTATCAAAAATATTGCGAACTATTATACAATAAAAAAATTTCTTTCGAAACCCTTGAGGATTACTATTATTTTAAAGCAAATTATTTCAGGGCATTTCAATTTAGTAATTTGATATCACAAAAAAATAAACAAAAATTTGAAAAAAAATCAAGCCTTGCTGAAGAAAAAGCATTAGAAATACACAAAGAGAGACATAAGGACATACCCTTCTAAGTAACTTTTTACACAAAAATTATTATACCCAAACATACAACAAAAATAAAAATTTATTTACCTACCTTCTCTTTTTTCTCTTAGCAGGTTTTCTCTTAACTACTTTTCTCTTCGCTGCCTTCCTTTTAGCAGGTTTCTTCTTAGCAGAAAGAGACTTCTTCCTTTTTTCCATCGCCGTCAATTGCTTCTTAAGAGAATTAATCTTAATCACACACGCCTTTGGACTTTTTGGTAATACCATTTCACACACCTCATTTAGTTAGAGCAAAGCTCAATCCACCAACGACAAACGCCTTTAAATATTTACCTAAATCATAAACAGTCTCTTTTAATTATCCCTCAATCTCGCAAAATAAAATTTTAGGTTCAGGGTCGTGCGGAGCATGACAAAACCGTTAATAAATTTTAATTGCAATAAATACAAAACAAAGTTTCGCTTAAATAATGAGGTGCACAGCTGAGGGACATATGCCCCTGAGCTAAACTATCCGCACAAACCAAAAGAACATCATCAACAAGAACACAAACAAAATCAAATAGCCAGCGACCCTGTAAGCCCACTTCGCAACTTTCTTAGATTTAGTAACACTCAAAACACCCAAGTAGAAAAACCGCCCGCCATCCAAAATCCCAAGCGGCAACATATTAAACAAAGCAACCAACAAATTAATCACCATCACCCACCAAAGCAAATGATAAACAAAATAAACAAAATTCCCATCCCAATTCGGCTTATAATAAGTCGAAGACTCTTTGAACCCCATAAACCTATCAAGAATATTCCTCACAAAACTACGATTCCCACCGACGCTATTCCCAACCCCAAGATAAGCCAAAGATGAATCCTCAGGATGTGCCCCCAAAACAACATCATAGCTATAAACCCCCTCTTCATCCTCAGTAACAAAAACAACTTCATCGCCCGGCTCACGACTCTCCAAAAACCATCTTAAATCATCACGATTCTTAATCGCAACATCATCAGCCATTACAATCGCACCTTTCATCCCAGTCAAAACAGCTGGCGCCTCAGCATAAGCAACCAAATAATCACTCCCAACATTTTCCAACTGCACAGCCAATTCATCATCCAAATAAAAAGTACCATTCGAAGTCAAAACACTAGTCAAATTATTATACTCACCAAAGCCATCAACAATATTCAACGGAACAATAGCAATAGCATAACTATCAAACACATAACCCGACGGCGAAAAAGAACTAAAGAAAAACGCAACATAAAGCCCATAAAATATTAATGCAAAAACCAAATTCGCAAAAACACCAGCCCCCAGAATTACCATCTGCTCCAAATTTTTCTTCTTCTTAAACCCAGTCTTTTCTTCCTCAACAAACGCCCCCAAAATCGGCCCGAGAAAAACCAACCCAGTAGATTTAATCTTAACCTTAAACAACCTCATATAAATCCCATGCGAGAACTCATGCACAATCGCCACAATCGCCAAAGCAACAATAAAATAAGTAAAATAAAACGGCGGGAAAAAACTCTCCATCCCAAACAACTTCGGAAAATACGGAATTAACGGAGCAATCGGCGGCGCCTTAATCACCTTCGTAATCTCAGGATACAACAAATAAATCGCAACAGTCTGCCCCAACATCCAAACCATAACTCCCATCAAAACCAATCCAACGCCAACAATCACATACCTCAACCCATACAAAACCTTCTTAAAATTATCCCCAACATATTTAATAACATCAACCCCAAACTGCGTCCGATACATAAAAATTATCCCCTGCCGACTCAAGCTCTTCTTCCTCGAACTCAAAAACCAAACCACAAACAAACTAAACAAAACCAAAAACCCAACATCATAAACCCAAAAGCTCACCATTCTTCAATCAGTTAAACCCCCTTTAAAAATTATCCTAAACTTTTTACTTTTTCAAACTCTTCCTGACTCATAAGAACAACAATATCCCCTTCTTTCGATCTTGTCGCGACACGTTTAAAATACTTCTCTAAATCGTCCCCACTCACACCAACATCAGAAAAAGTTCTATAAAAACAATCAACTTGTCCATAAGAGGCATGAACTTTCAATAGTCCTTCCATAAAAATAAACTAAAACATTACTTTATAATTATTTGTATATTATAACTACTTCTTCCTAACCGGTCTAAAATCCTTCCTCCCACACTTCCGACACCGCGCCTTCCCCGTCAAAATTTTCAACGGCTCCAATCTCATCTTATGTTTACAATCCTTACAAACAAACGCATTCTTAAGCAATCTATTTTGCATAGCAGGAATCTTTGTAGCCATCACAACACTCTCCTAATAATTTTATCGCCCTCAATATCCCAATATTCAACAGTCACACCATCCTTAACAGCATCCTTCAAATCCTCCGGCACAACCAAATCATAATTCTCATAATTCTCACCATCCATAATACTAGCATTATCCCCAACAACCGAAAGAACCTGCGCCTGTCTCTTATCAATCATCGGCACCTCAAATTTATCATGACCCGGAATAACATTAACTTTCTTCTTCCCGCTCACAATATTAATAGCTTCAAACCGAACCTTCGCATGCCCATGCTTACCCGTCTTAGAAACATCCATTTTCTTAACCTGGTGTGCCACGCCATCAATCAACACAAACGTCCCGACCCGCATCTCCGTCGCATCAATAACTCTAGCTACCATAATAGTACATCAAAAAACATTTCATTTATAAAACTTCCCTAAAATTAATTTTCAGTATTAGCATCCCAAAAATCATTGGGTTTCTTTTCTAAAATCCCTCTTTCTTAATAAAAAGCATACGCAATAGAAACAGAACCACTTTTGACATCATCAAGTCTTTTATTAATTTGATAATAACGATTGGAATCATTCCTAGCTGTTTCAACAAGAGATTTTTTCATCAGACCACCCTTATCATTTGGGCAAGACAAAGAACATGGAGACGGGGCAGATAAAAAACCTCTTTACCATCCTCAGTAATTCCCACCAAGCCAGAATTTGTACTAACAACGCGTTTCAATAAAACTATACTAAACAAATAATAATATTGTTTATAAGAATTTATATTCTCAAGCATAATAATTCCCAAAATCTTAAAAACTCAAGACACAAAAAATTATATGATAAAAACAAACAAAAACGATTTCATTGAAATCGAATTCACCGGGAGAATATCAAACACAAATGAAATCTTCGACACAAATATAAAATCCGATTTACCAAAAACTAATAACCAAGAACCAAAAACCGACCCAAAGCCCTTCATTCTATCAATCGGCCACAAAATGCTCCCAACAGGATTTGACGAAAATCTCGAAGGAAAAGAAATCGGAAAACAATATAACCTAAATCTAAAACCAGAACAAGCATTTGGCAAAAGAAATCCACAACTCATCCGAATGATTCCAACAAAACATTTCCACGCACAAAAAATTGAACCACAAAAAGGAATGCAACTTTCTCTCGACGGCCAATTAGTAAAAATCCTATCATCAGACCGAGGTCGAACGCTCGTCGACTTCAACAATCCACTCGCCGGCAAAAACGTCACATACACATACAAAATCAACAAAATAATAACCGACCAAAAAGAAAAAATCAACGCCCTCCAAGACTTTATATTCAAAAAACAATTCGATTTCGACATCAACAACAACACAATAACTTTCAAAACAGAGAAACAATTCGAACCATTCATAAAAATATTCGCTCCAAAATTCGAAGAAATTATAGGCATGAAAATTAACTCCAAAATAACAGAAGAAAAAACACAAACTCCACCTCATAAATAATTATAAACCCAAATTCGTTCTTCAAAAAATGGAAGATATCATAGAAAGAGGTGAAACAAATAACACACCACAATTCTCACGAAACATAAATTCAGAAATAGACAGAGAGCTCGAAGAAATCTTAAAAAAACAAGCCGCACGAATAAAGGTCGTTGGAGTAGGGGGTGCAGGCGGCAACACAACATCAAGAATGCGAGAAATCGGAATCAAAGGCGGAGAAATAATTGCAATCAATACAGATGCGCAAGACCTACTCTACACAAATGCCGATCAAAAAATTCTAATTGGCCGAGAATTATCAAAAGGACTTGGGGCCGGCTCAAACCCAAGAATCGGAGCAGAATCCGCGCGAGAACAACAACAAGAAATTAAAAAGAAACTAGAAAATTCTGATTTAGTATTCGTAACTTGCGGGCTTGGAGGAGGGACGGGAACAGGTGCCGCACCAGTCATAGCAGAAATAGCAAAAAAACAAGGCGCCTTAGTAATAGGCGTCGTCACATTACCATTCAACGTCGAGGGAGCAAAACGAATAGAAAACGCAACAGAAGGACTAGAACGAATGGAAGGCATAGTAGACACATTAATAGTAATCCCAAACGACAAGCTACTAGACCTCGCACCAGACCTACCACTACCAACAGCATTCAAGGTCGCAGACGAAATTTTAACAAACGCAGTCAAAGGAATCACAGAACTCGTAACATCATCAGGGTTAGTTAACCTCGACTTCGCAGACATCAAGGCAGTTATGGCAAACGGCGGAGTATCACTAATCGGAATGGGCGAATCCGACTCATCTGACAGAGCAATGGAAGCCGTCGACAAAGCCCTAAACAATCCACTATTAGATGTTGATATCAAAAATGCACAAGGAGCACTAATAAATGTCATAGGCGGCACAGACCTATCCCTCGAAGAATACAAACAAGTCATCCAAAAAATAGGAGAACAACTTTCCCCAGACGCAAAAATGATTTCCGGAGCCCAAATATCAAAGGACATGGAAAAATCTCTAAAAGTAATGGTAATAATCACCGGCGTCAAATCCCCACAAATCTCAGGCGAACGACTCCCAATCGAAGAAGCCCGACGAAAAGACATGGAAGGAGAATTAGGAATCGAATTCTTCGACGAATAATCTACCACCAATCTTAAAAACCCAAAAACTCTCTATCAATATGAGCAAACTAACACGAAAACTCGCAACCCAATATCACAAATATCTAAGAGTTTGGCGACTCCTAAAAAAACCAACTATTTCAGAATTCAAAACAATCTCAAAAGTCTCAGCAATCGGACTTCTCGTAATCGGCGCGCTAGGTTTCGCAATTTCTGTCGCAATGAAAATATTTATCTAATGCCAAAATCTAAAATTTATTTTAACATAGAAATCTTTTTAAATAAAGAATATTAAACATTGACATCTAGTTCTTAGATTTTTAAGAGCTGGCTATAAGCAATTCAAAATGGCAATAGGATATGACGACGAATTTGATTACCTCAACGAAGACAAAGATAGCAACGCAGCCGAAGAAAATTTCGCTCCAAAAATAAAAGGCTCAAAGAAAACATCATTAATCCCAGAAAATAACAAAAAAGAAGAACCAGCCGAAGAACAGGTAAAAACACCAAAAACTTCAGAAGCACAAAAACATACTAAACAAGAACAAGCTATAGAAGAACCCCCTAAACAAGAATTCGATTCCCAAATCTATATAGTTAAAGTTACAACAAACAAAGAAGACAAAGCATTAGAAATGATTGCAGACAAAGTCAAAAAAAAGAAAATAGAAATTTACGCAATTGCGAGACCACACGGACTAAGAGGCTACATATTTTTAGAATCTCCAGACCACAAACACGCCGAAGACGCAGTTTTCAATTTACCATATGTTAAAGGGATAATCGGCGAAACAGTCAAATACGACAAAGTAAAACAAATGCTCGAACCAGTAGTTGCCGACATCAAGATAGAAAAAAACGACATAATAGAAATAATCTCCGAACCATTCAAAAACGAAAAAGCAAAAGTTGTAAGAATTGATAAAGCAAAAGGAGAATGTGTCGTTTCACTTCTTGGAGCCGCAGTTCCAATCCCAGTCACGGTAAAACTCGACAATATCAGAGTAATCAGAAGGGAGGATCTCGAAGAAGAAGAGTAAGTCTTAAAAAGACTCTTTTTAGAAATCTAAAATGGCACTTATAAAATTACTAGTCGAAGGTGGGAACATGACGCTAGGTCCAGCGGTCGCACAACAACTCGGGCCAATGGGAATCAACATGGGCAAGGTAATCTCCGACATAAATACATCAACAGCAGAATTCAAAGGCATAACCGTCCCAGTTCATCTAACCGTCAATCCCGAAACAAAAGAATTCTCAATCAAAGTCCTATCACCACCAACATCAGAACTAATAAAAAAAGAATTAAAAATAGAAAAAGCATCCGGCGCAAGATTAAAACAAAAAGTAGGAAACTTCGCAATTGAACAAGTTATTTCAATAGCAAAAGCAAAGCACTCAAGTCTACTCTCAAACACATTTATAGCATCCGTAAAATCCGTAATCGGAACCTGCCAAGCTCTCGGAGTTCTAATCGAAAGCAAAGACCCAAAAGAAATATTAAAAGAAATCTCAGAAGGAAAATATAAAGAAGAAATCGAAGCACAAAAAACCGACGTCGGCCCAGAAAAACGAAAAGAATTAGACGAGTACTTCGCTGGAGTAGAAGAGGAACAAGAGGCAATCAAAAAAGCCGAGGAAGTAGAGAAGGCAGCTGAGGAAGAGAAAAAAGCTAAAGAAGCAACAATAGAACCTCCAACCACAACATCAAAAACTCCAGCTCCAGAAAAGAAAGAGAAAAAGAAAGAATAACTTTATTAATCAAAAAATCACCTCACTACTATGGGGCTATGGGGTAGTCTGGTAGCCTTCGAGGTTTGGGACTTCGCGACCCCGGTTCAAATCCGGGTAGCCCCATATTATATCATACCACACAAATTCTTTTAAAGAAAGATGAACAAATTGTTTCACGTCAAAGAAAAGAATAGAGGCACCAAGCGAATTTTTTTAGATGTATTAATGGGTCATCATTCAAGTGTGGCAACCTGTGAGTTTTGCGGAATAACTTATTTTGAAGACAACGAAAGAGAATGGGATTGGGAGAAAGGACAACTCGAAGAATTAAGGGAAAGAAGTAAAACAAACCCGTCAACTTGTGTATCAGTCGATTATGTAGGATGGGGATATATAGACGACAAACAATTTGTCGCAGATTGTCCATGTAACGCAGCCTCAAAATATGAAAACTTTATTTGGAATCACCGTGATTTAATAAGAGATTACTTAACAGCCCGAGCCCAAAAACAATTAATAGAAGCACAAGACGATTCAAAACTCACCAAGCAAGTCTCCGAAGCAGTTGATATAATAACCCAATAATTTAAAAACCAATTTCTGATAAAACTAACATGGCAGTAAAAAGAAAAAAAATCGGAAGCGCAGGAAGATTCGGCGCAGGATACGGAAGAGTAAAAAATAAACTCATAGCCGTAGAGGCAAAACAGCGAACACGACAAGAGTGCCCATTCTGCAAAGGCAAAGCAAAACGCCAAGCAAAAGGAATCTGGCTATGTTCCAAATGCAACAAAAAATTCGCCGGCGGAACCTTCCACTTAAAAGATTAAATAACCTAAAGAAATAAAAACCCAAATAATAAAAAATAATATGGTACAATACAAATGCTTTTCATGCGGAGACAAAATAAAGTCAGATGACCTCAAAAAAAGATTCGTCTGCCCAAGCTGCGGCTCAAGAATTTTCTACAAACCACGAAATAAAATGAAAACAGTATCATCAAACTAATGGCAAAAGAGAAACCAACAACCAACAACCAACAACCAACAACCAGCGGGAACCCACTCGCAAACCTAGACGAAGAAACCCAAAGAAAAATCCAAGAACTCCAAATGCTCGAACAATCATTCCAACAACTTCTAATGCAAAAAAATGCATTCTCAATGGAATCCAACGAAACCGATTATATAATCAAAGAAGTCGAAAAAACCGAAGGCGAAATCTCAAGAATCATCGGGAACCAAGTCGTAATTAAGTCAACAAAAGAAGAGATACTCAAGGACATGAAAAAGAAACAAGAACTTATTAAAACAAGAATGAAAACTATCGACGAGCAAGAAAAACAATTCTCAGAAAGAATAGAACAAATCCGAGACGAAGTAATGAAAAAAATCCAAGGTTAATATTCTTATCTATCACAATAAAGCTTAAATACTGAGACAATAAAAATATATTATGGTATTTGACAGACTAAAAAGAATGATGGGCAAAGAAGACAATTATTCTCCAGACTTCATCGAAATAGATCTCGAACAAGAGAAATCAGAATCAAAAATACTAATCAAAACATTCGTTCTAAAAATATACGAAGACATAAACCCAATTCTAAACGCGCTCCGAGAAGGATACACAATCGCAATCATCGACATCAAAACCCTAAAATCAAAAGACGTAATAGAACTAAAAAGAGCAATATCAAAAATCAAAAAAACAGTAGAAGCACTAAACGGCAAAATCGCAGGCTTCGGCGAAAACACAGTAATCGCAACCCCATCAAAAGTATTCGACATTCAAAAAGGCGCAGTAGAAAACCGAGACACCCCAAGGTCCGACGAAATCGAAAGGTTCTAAAACACATTTCTCAAACAAATTATATGAAACCCCTATATATAGAAGCAAAACGAAAATTCAAAGACGAAGACATAAATCTAAGACCATTAGACAACCTAAAAGGCAAAACAATCTCCTTAGCCGCCACAATCCAATACATCGACCTAATCCCAAAAGTAAAACAATACTTAGAATCCAAAGGAAAACAAGTAATAATCAAACAAGGCGCAAAATACAAAGCTCACATCCTCGGCTGCAACTCATTAGCACTCGACAAATCAGCAGACGAAATCTTAATAATAACCGACGGCAAATTCCACGCAATCAACAACGCAATCCAAATCCAAAAACCAATTCACATCTTCAACACAAAAACCCTTGGCAAAATCACACAAAAAGAAATAGACGCCCACAACAAAAAAACATTAGCAAAACAAAAAAAATTCCTATCATCAAACAATGTTGGGCTCCTACTCTCAACCAAGCACGGACAAAAATTCAAAACAATTAATAAAATAAAAGAACAAATAGAAAAACAAAACAAAAAGGCTTATGTCTTCGAATCAGACAATATCAACCCAAGCGAATTCGAAAACTTCCCACAAATTCAAATCTGGATAAACACAGCTTGCCCAGGCCTCGCCAAAGACGACAATAAAATAATCAATCTATCAGACATAACAAAATTCCTTAAATAATTCTGTCTACTTCTTAAATAGCATTATTAATTCCCAGATACCAGACAATCCAACCAAGATATACACAGCTGTAGCCAACCAAGATATTGAACCAAATATGGTATCTACCAAATCAATCTCCAAAGCTCCAACAAGTCCCCAATTTATAGCTCCAACTATCACAAGAATTATTGTTATCCACCCCAAAACATTTCTTTCCATTTTACCTCCTTTCACCTAAATTTTA
>Ga0268279_1001856_pt1 | contig 11041 bp, 5 predicted proteins | sample saktaG_6_FD_190142 | JGI IMG/M metagenome (GOLD analysis project Ga0268279, IMG submission 190142) | Saline water microbial communities from Sakinaw Lake, British Columbia, Canada - sak_2010_1_5_80m | ecosystem: Environmental > Aquatic > Non-marine Saline and Alkaline > Saline ...
GCTCCCAGACGGCCATCGGCCATATAGCCGGTCACATTCGGCGAACCGATATTATCGTATTCGGTGGTCGAGTGACGTCCGTGCCAAGTGTAGAAAGCCCGCATAATGTCGCCGCTGTTATCAAATTCATCCTTGCCAACGTTCGCCATATCGGGGAAATCCGATACCATTTTCGGATTGTCGGGAGTCTCGCCGATAACGTCGTTCATGGTATTGATACCCCAGCGCATATCGCGGGGCGTATTCCAGCCCGGATAGCCCTGGAAACTGATACCCACTCCTTCCACGGTTCCCTCTCCGGCAACCGCCGTCCGGTATTGCCAGTGGAAATAGACGCCGTTAAGCGTTTGCTCTTTCACATCGCCCGCTTTACTGTAAATACCGGTATTCTCAAATTCGAATTCGTAGATAAAGAAATTGTCGTTGTACTGCTGACTCCACCCGTAAATCTTGCGTGTAAAGGAAATACCCGTGGAAGTATTGACCTTGTTGACAATCATTCGATCACAGGTCAGTTCCGGATCGATTTCGTCCAGAACATCATTGTATTTCAATTCCGTGGCCGGTTCATAATCGACGGTTACTTCCGGATGGTCAAATTTACCCACCAGTTTAATGCCGAAGTCCGCCGGCATGAATTCGTTCTCTTCGATTTCGGTTCTCGGCCGGGGGCCGCAATGGGCAACTTTGTAGGGGTAGACCGTACCGGCAATCGGATCGTCAAAATCCTTTACGCCAATCCACATTCCACGGGCCGCCTGGGAATCCTGGTGCAGGAAAAATGCCGGCCACCGCAGCCCCCACTGCTGTTGCGTGCCGTAATCCTCTTCCGGTTCGCAGCCGTGCGCCTGGTAGAAGTTGTGCAACTGGCCGACCATGATCCATTTGGCTTCGGCAGCGAAACCGCTCACCGTCAGTAAAAGTACGGCGGCTGCGGTCAGGAGCCATCTATATCGAACAACTACTTGATTCATCATCGCCTGATCCCTTTTCTGAAGTTATTCCTATATATCAAAAGATATTTTCAGCCCTATGAAGATATCGCGCGGCGCCAGGAATAGAAATGATTCGTTCACCGGGTTGCGGATATAAGCCTTGCTATCGAGAGCTTCTTGCACGTCTTTCTTCGGAACGCGGACCCAGGCGCCGTCGACGAATTGCACATAGCGGTCCATGGCGGCAATCCCGGCGCTGAGATTTGCGTCCGGGAAATAGTTCTGCAGATCCGCCAGGTTGCCCACGTAATAAAACACCCGCTCATCCGCGCTTGAAAAATCGCTGAATTTGTTGATCCATTCCATCGGCTGGTAGTCGACATTCGAAGGACGATAATTCCCCAGTTTGTCATCACCCGAAATGTGATTTGCGCTGAGTTCTTCATAAACGCTTTGCTTGAAATGTAGCGAGTTCAGATAATTATCGGTCGCATTCGAAGTCATGTAAGGATCGCCCAGCCCGGCATAGGAGAGCCGTTTGATATTGAGCGCATTGAAAATATCGGTCATCAGAGTGACCTGAACTTTATTGAACCGAACTGTCTTTGACAGCCTCAAATCCAGGTTGTAGATGTCGCGCCAGCGAACATTATCGACAATTCCGGAGATATTGCCGTAAGTAGCGTAGCTGCCCTTTTGCCAAGAGCCGGTCATAGACAGATTCCAACCGCCCAGGAGTAGTGAATTCATCCTGCTCCCGCCCAAATCAAACGGCACGTGAAAGGATAAATTATATTTGATTTTCGGCAGGGTTCTGGGTTTGTACTGCGCCTGCTCGTTGATATTCTTTTCATACTCACGCTGCTCGGCCGGATCTTCATAGCGTTTGCGGTAGCCGAACTGCCCGGATGTGTAAACGGAATAGTTATAATTCACGAAGCCGGTGAACCAGGCTCCCATTCTCTTCTGCATCTCAATTTCGAGACCGCGGACATCCTGGTAGGCGATGTTGGCCGCCTGGCTGTAACTGACCGTTCCATCGGAAGTGCTGTAGGAAATCGATGACTGCTGATCCGATTTGTCTTTGTAATAGGCCGCAACGTGGATCAGGTATTCATCGAACAGCGAGTGATCGTAGCCCAGTTCATAGGCAATCGTTTTCTCCATCGGCAATTCCGGATCGCCGACATAGCTCAGCCGATAGCCGGTTACGCGTCGCGTACTGAAGAGCGCGTCGGGTGAGAACTTCTGGCGCATGTGGCCGTAGTTGAAGTAGAGTTTGGAATTGATCGTAATCGGATGCGAAATCCCGATGCGCGGCAGAAAAGTGACGAGACTCTTGGCTGCTTTCTGCGTAAAATCACCTTCATTGTAGGGCCGGTAATTTTGCGAGTAGAACGGCCGGTTGAAGGCATCGAGATCGTACCAGTCGGAGTTGGGATTGAAATATTCCATCCTCAGTCCCAGATTGGCAATCCAGCCCTCGAATTCCAGTTTTTCCTGTACATAGAGACCGATCTGGAAAGGACTTTTCTGCCAGCGCGTCCAGGGCCGGCCGGACGGCAGGGCCGGATTGATGGCGCCGTAGTTCATATCATAATTATAGTAATCGATTTTACCGCCGGCTTTGATCTGGTTCGTGGCGGTCACCTGGGAAACAAAATTAAATTCGGCGTTGAGACTGTAGGTCTGGGTGGAATCGCGGGAGTTGGTCTTGGCGCCCATCATATACCCGTCAATGCTCGACACCAATCCCTGCTCGTAGCCCCAGGGCGCCTCGTTGACATACAACGTCTCCGGACCGGGCATGATATCATAGGTTTCCGTAATGTCGCGCAATCGGCCCGGATACGTATCGTATTTCGTATTGCGGTATTCAATCTTACCTTCATAATAGGTCCGGTTGCTGATCTGGTGGGTCAATTTCGCCGACAGCATCCGGGTGGAAATGTCGGTATTGCAGTAATAATCGGGGTAAAATATCTTACTGGCCTGCTGTGAATCGTAATCGAAAGCGCTGGCCACATCCCACAAACCGCTGAAATACGACGGATTGCCTTCCCCGCTGGAACTGGCGGCTTTGATCTCTTTCATAAACATGGAGAGTTGCAGCCGTATCCGGTCGGTGATATCCGAAGTTATCTTGTTCGTCCAAACCCAGTCGGAGTAATCATCGCGGGACAAAGGCACCAGGTACATATCCTTGTTAGCCCCGAAAGAGCTGTAGAAGCGTGCGTTGCCCAACTTCTCACTGAAAAACGGAATCGGTCCGCCCAAACCCATATCGATGTTATAGTCCGGTTTGGTGATGTTGCCGACCCGGCGGTGCTGCCATTCGAAGATGCGCTTGGCGGCGATCGGCGAAAGATCGTCACCGGGGTCATCGTTGCTCATCGTACGGGCGGAAACGGTGTTCCAGCCCTCAAAGTAGGGATAGCGCTCCTGCATCGTCTGATCCCAGTCGCCGCTTTCGGTTCCGACCCAGCAGACATCCTCATCCAGGTAAGGGCGCAGATAGTAGGAATTTTCGTCGAAAACGGATATCCCGAAATGTTTTGCACTGGCCGGGCTATATTTCGTATTAATGTTGAGTGAATATTTATCGATCTTGCCTTCCTTGGTGATAACGTTGATTACGCCGGACTGTAAATCGCTGTACTCCGCCGTGAAACCACCGGACTGGATCATCACTTCCTGGACGGAACTGAGCGGAATGCCGGAAACCGGATTCCCGGTACGGTCATCCTTCAGGGTAACGCCGTCGATCAGCAGGGCCAGTTCATTCTCATCTCCGCGGCGAACGCTCATCCCTTCGATACCGGCGTGCATCGCAAGAACGCCGTCAATGCTGGTCACCGGCAGATCGTTGATCTGCTCCATCGTAATATTCAACTGGCTGGAGGACACGTCGCGTTTCACGACTTTGCGTTCGGCTACGACGACCACCTCTTCCCCTTCCAGCGATTGAATCCGTAAGCTGAAATCGACCGTCGTCGTAATTTCGACATTGACCCCGACATCGGTATACTTAACTGGGGCATAGCCGATCATCATGGCTTTCATGGAATATAAACCGGGGGGCACGTTGAGAATGACATAGTAGCCGTTCATATCCGTAGCCGCTCCCATCGAGCTGCCCTCCAAAATGATGTTGACTCCGCCCAAAGGCAGGCCATTCTCCGCATCCCTGATCGTACCGGTTATCTTCCCCACTGTTGCAGCCCACGCCGTCGAACAGGTAAAAACGATCATACAGACGATTACACCAATGCGACTCCTCATATAGAATATCTCCTCAAAAGAGCAATAGATTTCGCTATTCTCTCGTTCGATTGAAGCAGAATTAAAGGCCTCTTCAAACTTCTCGTTCCTATTCGTTTCAAACGAATAATCCGTTGTTTCGAATTAATGAGCACTGTCGTGTGCCGTAACGCAATTCAGATATTTCGATCCCGCTTGTAGTTTATACCATTCTTTTTCTAATGTCAAGTTGTTCTGCCTTCGCTAAAATCTAAAAAGACCTGACGACGAAAACATAATTTTTAAATGGATAGCGTGACCGGATTTTGCGGGTGAGAAACCGATGCGGATACAATCAATTACAGAATTCGGCAACTTATCGAATTTGATTTAGAATCTTTAAATGAGTTCGTTATCCCAGATCAATTCCAGCGATACGATTTTTTTGGGGTGCACCTCGAAAGAGATCTCATGCTGATTGCCGATCTCGAATTGGTCGACTTCAAACTCCTCCAAAGAGAGGGATTTTACCGAGCGGAGCGGATAGGCGCTACAAACTTTGGCTTTGATGTATTTCCTGGTCGGATTGAATAAACGTAAAACGGCGCCCGGGCCATGCTCGCTCAGTTTCAGAGCGGAAACCACCAGTTCGTCCGAATCCACAGTGATGAAACTGATTTTCGGCGGCAGCGGGCCCTCGCTGTAATTCTTCTGAAAATAACGAAATTTCAGATTCCAGGCCATCGATTCATTAATAATCTGGCCGCACTCCCAATTACCCAGATAGGGATAAAAAGCCAATCTCCTGTTGACACTGCAGCGTCTGCGGATATCATCCAACCGTTCATGAATGCACAACGAAAGGCACTGCTCGCCGTTACGGGCAGTATCATATTCCGTATAGCCATCGGTCAAGATCGTGAAACCGTCGATATCGTCCGACAGTCCTACATAATCCTGAACCGGAAAGGGACCCGATTGGCGGTTTCCCTGGTACAAGACTTTCCCGTTCTTCTTGCGGTAGGCGATATCAAAGGAACTTCCCGTACAAATCGTCTGGGCGTTAAAGTTAATCGGAAAATCAACCCGAACCCTGTGATTCCTGGCCTGATCGATCAGTTCAATATCCATATTGACGTGTTTGGCCTTCCGATCCAAAGAGAGGATTACGCTGGCGTAGAGATACACCTTCTCAGCGGTTCTGGTCCGATGGACTTCGTCCCAATCGGCAGGGATCCGCCAGCAATAGTAGATTTTATACGCTGCACGTAACGGACCGTTAAAAAGCAAGTCGATCTGCGGTTTTAAATTGAGGGTGGTTTCTACGTCGGAATCGGACCGTGGGTTTTGCCCGGTCTCGATACAAGCGAGATCTTCCAGAAAGCCCAGGCCTTCATACAAAGAGCCGGTCTCCCGCGAAAAAACATTGAAAGTCCCGTTCTCCTGAATCTCCACCCGCAGAGTGCTGTTCTCGAGACAATTTTTCTCCGGGCTGATGTCCGGAGCGCGATATTGTCTGGTGCTTTGCGAAGGAATAATCTGATAGCTGCGGTAGCCCATTGCGGGGATATTTTGAAATTCGACGATCGCCTGGTATTTCCCGATTGGCCCTTCCCCGTCTTCGGCGAAGATGGGATCGATCTCGGTTTTATCGATTATCTGATATTTCACATCCCTTCCTGAGAGTTCCTGAATATGGAAGTTATCGGCCCCGTTTTGAATCGGCAGAAGGACCTCGATCTCCTCCAGGCGCGAATGTTTGCAGGGCAGGGGATTCAGTGCCACCAGAAATTTGTCCTCCCGCGAAAAGCCGCTCAGATCGATCCGATCGGTGATCTCCCGAACAAACTGTTCGAAGGCTTCTTCCGATTTCTGGCGATGAATCGAGTAAAATATCGAGCCGTGCTTTCGCTCGGTGGGATTTTTATCGAAGCCGGATTGGCGGTCCAGGAGTGCAAACCAGATATCCCGGACAGTCTTAATATCGCTAGATCCACCTGTACTTGCATCGAAAACACCCCACGGTTCGGTATAACACTGGTGAAACTTCAGCAATTGCGAAATCTCCAGTCGTTCCGTAAAGGTCAGTTCGTCCGGCGGAGTTGCGCCCCTCTCCCCTACCGGACCGCAAAATTTGTCCATCAACTCCTTATGGGCAACGGGCATGTTCTTCACATCCAGCGAATCTTTGAGCTCCCAGAAGTAGTCCGTAAGATTGCCGGAAAAATACCGAAATCCGGGGAGCGGATTCGAAATCTCACTCTCGGTTGGACCTACGCGCGGAGCGGAAATATCATAGGCATCCATGACCAGGCCAACCGTTCGTTGGGCGGATTTCAGCAGACTCTCCGCCGGCAGCCAGCAGGCGCGACCACCCGCTTCTCCGGTCAGATTCCGATTTGCTTCCGCCAGGTTCAGGAAGAGCACCTGCTCCTCATCAACACCTTTCCAAAAAAAAAGCGCCTCTTTCTCGCGCATTAATTCAAAATAGCCGTCGAAAATCAAAATATCAATATTGAATCCAAGTAAGATCTGAGGCAGCTGTTTATTCATGCCGCGCAGGGAACGGATATACCCGATTTTGGACACAGCGCCAAATTCTTCGGCGATCCGGTGACCGTAAAGCAGATTGCGAACCATGAATTCGCCACCGCAGATATACGCATCCGGACGGGCGTACCAGGGGCCGATCAGAAGCTTCGACTTCCGAATATTTTCGATAATGCTATCCCGGTCCTCGGGGAATTCATGCAAGTATTTCCGTAACACATTCACATGGAAAGTGAGATGGCAATAACGCAACCCGGACTCCTCGGATAGCATCCTAACCACGGATTCAACCCGGCCCGTTTGGTCTTCCCGGGTGGATAGAATAGCGCGGTCATCGGGAAAAAAGGTAATAATATAAACCGAAGCCTGTGGTTCCATTACTTTGAAAACCTACTTTTTTATAAAATGCACTGCCCTGATCAAATATATGGTAAATCCATTAAAGATGCATAGAAAAAAAATTTACTTCGAAAAATGAGGGCCTGTATGCAGGTAGAAGATCAGCTTCTGCTGAGATTCGTCCGGTTTGTGACGATGATTTCCGGAAAAATATCTTCCCAGCGTGCAAAATTCGTGAGTTCATTCAGATTTGAGGTCTCGAAACTGGGGATAATTTTAGAAGCTTTGATATCGATCTGGTATTGGTCCAGCATATCCTCTACCCAGAGTTCACTCTTCCCTTTGGAAAGGTGATGCAGCTTAGGCGAGATATGGCAGTCTTCCTCGATGATGGCCATCGGCAGCTGGCCGGTAGTGAAGGGTACATCGATGGGTAAAAGCGGTGGAAGCGAAACGATAATCCGGGTGGTTGACGGTAAAGTGTCGCGGGCGTCCAGCAAATGATCCATGATCGCGGCGGTTCGCCATTCCAACCATTCCGGCAACATATCTATGATCTGGTCGATGGAAGTGACAATTTCACCCATTACCGAGGAGAACTCGGCTGTGCAGAACGGGCAGTAACAAAATGGCGGAACCTGGTTCTGAATATCCAACTCCTCTTTTAGCCAGTAGTAGGGAAAACGAAGGTTTTCAAAATAGACATAATCCGGCGATTCGATATTCGCTAATTTCTGCAGGATGCGGTGGTAGCGCATAATTCCCATCGGATCATTGGGACATACAGGTGCATAATTCTCCTCCCGTATATATCCGATCCCGTTGGCTCCGACCGGTGGCGAAAAATTTTCCAACAGCGATAACTCGGCGCTGTGAAAACTTTCGACAATCAAACCTGTTTTAAGATAAAAATCCCGGGCCATCTCAATCATGCGCGACAACGGATAATAATCGAACCGGGTAGCGCCGCGACGAATCCGGATCTCCCTCTTGATCATCGGAAAACAGATTCCGTCCATACCCAGGGAGCGCAGCTCTTTCAGTTCCTTTACATATTGCTTCTCCGACCAGGTATCAAAAGAATATCTTAGCAGCAATTTCACAACCTCTTCTGTTTTCCGAACATCTGCGCTTTTTCATTTCCCAACATTCGCCGGCCACTCCCAGGCTCTTTAGCGTCGAAAGAAAGTAAGAAAGAATTTTGAAATATCACATCCATTTTCAAATCGGGCAAGATCATATTTTCGCTCTAATCCGAACCGACGCCAATAAGGCGTTAACCGGGATTGCGAGGGGTCATTACTTTGGATGCAAAATTTGTCGGAGCGAGAGGATTTGAACCTCCGACCCCCTGAACCCCATTCAGGTGCGCTAGCCGGACTGCGCTACGCTCCGATGTCAAATACGGCCCTAATTTAAGATGTAAGAAGCTTTAAGTCTATGAATTTTCCGGGGAATTTTTATTCAAGCAGTAAATCCAATACTTCCTGAAGCCCGCTTTTTATATTCTTGATAATCTTTATCAACTCCTCATTGGGAACATCGCTTACTTCCGTCTCCTCCCAGCTCCCGGTCTGCGTAAATCTTTCCAAATCTTCCAGTTTTATGGTCTTCAACTTCTGTTTGGCGCCTTCGATTGTATACTTCTTGTCGTAGAGGAGGTGCTTGATAAGTTGAATATATTGTATATCGCGTTCCTTATACACCCGGTTCCCGGCGCGGTTCTTGGAGGGCGATAAGGATGGAAATTCGGACTCCCAATAGCGCAAGACATATTGCTTCAACCCGGTGATTTCGCTGACCTCCCCGATCGAATAATAGAGTTTTTTAATCGATGTTCCCATTATAGCAAACCATTCTTGGAGTTACTTAAACCTTTACTTTAATAGTATAGGTCACTTAGAATGATAAGTCAAGATTTTTTTCGCATAAGCGGATTGATTTTTTTCGTTATTCGCTGCTAAAAACCATTAACGGAACGCAACCCGGCAGCGGGAATCCGTGCAATTCTATCCGGATATTTCCCGGAATATTACTGCTTTCCCGGGATTCAGGTGGAATCGCATCGGATACTGATAAAAAACATGCCCTCGGAACAGGCATGTTTGGACGTATATATTTAGGATCGTCTTAAACGAGCGATATCTTTATTTCGGTGTGAATCCGTGTTTTTTGTAAAAATCGGCGGTGAATTCGGCCAGCAAACGATAGGCTCTTTTCAGCGTTTCCTCATCGGGTAAAAAGACGATGCGGAAATGATGCGTGCCGGGTCTCTCTCCGAATCCTTTGCCGTACACAACCAGCACACCGGTGGTCTTCAATAAGTCCAGAACGTAGGTCTCGTCGTCAATACCCTCGGGCAGCTGAATTTTCGGGAAAGCGTAAAAGGCGCCTTCGGGCTTTACACAGGAAATTCCGGGAATCTCATTCAGCATCTGGAAAGTAATATCGCGGCGGCGCTGGATTTTCGGCAGTACTTCCTCCAGATGCGCGTCATCTCCGTCCAGGGCCGGTGCAATCAGATGTTGCTGCGGGTGCGGTGAGCACAGCCTAGCGCGCAGCAGTTTGTTGATGGCTTCCCGGTATTCCTTCATAACGCCCGTCGGATCGTGAAAAATCGCCCAGCCTACGCGCCAGCCCGGCATGATATAATTTTTGCTCAAGCCGCCGAAAGTAATCACGGGCACGTCTTCGGACAGTGAGGCAATTGCGATATGTTTCTGACCATCGAAGAGCAATTTATCGTAGATTTCGTCCGCGAAGACAACCAGGTTGTATTGCTTGGCAAACTTCAGAATATTCAGGATACTATCACGGCTGTAATTGGCGCCGGTCGGATTATTGGGATTGATGACCACAATCGCTTTGGTGCGTTTATTGACGCGACGTTCCAGTTCGTCGAAATCGATCTGCCAGCCGGTTTCCTCGTTCAGGAAATACGGATTCTGCTCGCCATGATAGACCGGAATCTGGCCGTCGTACAAGGGATATCCCGGCGAAGGAGTCATGATATTGTCGCCCGGATCGATGAGGGCCGCAATCGCCAGCGTTATCGCTTCGGAAGCGCCGCTCGCAATGAATACATCGTCAACCGTAATATTTTTAATTCCTTTATACTTGAAGGCATGGCGGGCAACAGCCTCGCGTGCCTCCCGGATTCCCATGGAATCACAATAAGTCGAGATATTGAGTTTGGCGCCGGCCATCGAGCCCAAGATTTTATCTGAGACGATTTTGCGCAAGGCCATCGGAGTCTCGAAATCGTACACCGGCGGATCACCGATATTCAGATACAGGATTTTCAGCCCCTGCTCTTCCAGCTTTTTCGCTTTTACGACAATATCCCTGATGGCATAGGTTACCTTTTTCGTTCTTTCGGCAGGAATGATCATTGCTGGCCTCACCTTCGTTTCAAATTTGTACTTAATTTAATAAACCTGTTCCAATAAAAAATAGCAAAAACGGGCTACCCGCCCGTTTTCAATTCTGCATTTCTTCGCGAAAAGCGGCGACCGGACGCCACCGGAACAATCCCGATAGATACTCAGGCCGGCTGAACAACCGTCTCAACGAACATATCCCTGTCGTAAATGTATTGTGCCAGGTCCTGAATATCCGCCACCGTGATGGCCTCAACGATCTGCAGAATTTGTTCGATGGTCATCAAATTATGCTCGAATATCTCCATCTTAGCCAGGCGACTCATACGTGCCTGGGTCCCTTCGAGCGACAACACCATGCCGCCTTTAAACTGCTCGCGGATTTTAGCCAGTTCCGACTTGCTGATAGTCTTTTCCGCGAGTGAGGCAAGTTCCTTGAAGACGAGTTCCCTAACCCGGTCCAGCTTCCGCGGGTCCATCCCGGCATAAACGCCAAAGACGCCCTCGGTCAGGTAGAGATCCGAGAAAGTGTAGATTGCATAGACGAAGCCGTACTTTTCACGGATGTTATGAAAAAGGCGCGAACTCATGCCGCCA